>CEPJ01135247.1_pt1 | contig 14429 bp, 13 predicted proteins | sample 530561 | NCBI WGS metagenome assembly CEPJ01 (sample SAMEA2620404, study PRJEB7988) | marine metagenome | biome: marine biome (ENVO:00000447); feature: surface water layer (ENVO:00002042); material: "saline water (ENVO:00002010), including plankton (ENVO:xxxxxxxx)" | depth 5 m
CCGAGCCCGACTGGCGCAGACCAAAGTATGCGGGGGTCGCGTTGGAAGCGCTCAAAGTCGGCGTAAGGCAAGTTACCCGTGGGTGAATCGATATGGTAGACGCTGGAGAGCACGAGTTGAAGAGGGCTGCCTTTTCCTCCCGCCACCAAATCGTAGAGCCCGGCATCTCTCGAGAGGGCCCGTTCGGATTCATGCCGCAGGGCAAGCACCGCGCAAACCAAAGCCACTCCGACGGCCACCCCGGATATGGTGAGCAGGCTCACCAGCCAACGAAAGCGCAGGTATCGCAGGGCCATGGAAAGGAAGCTCATCTTGGTGAGCTTTCCTTACGAGCGACGGTGCTGGCGGACCGTACGAGCCCGGAACAGTCGAAATGGCGTGGCATCCTGGTGGCGAGAGCGGGATCGTGGGTAACTAGAATCAGAGTACGCCGCTCTTCCTCGGCAACTTCGCGAAGGAGGTGGAAAACCTCTTGTCCGGTCTCGGGGTCAAGCGATCCGGTCGGTTCGTCAGCGAGGAGGATGGATGCGTCTCCGACGAGGGCTCGGGCAATTGCGACTCGTTGCCTTTCGCCTACTGAAAGACGATGCGGTCGGTCATGAATCCGGTCGCCAAGACCAACGCGGTCAAGAACCTCGGTTGCCTTTTCTTGTAGTTTTGAACGCGTGCGGGCGCCAAAGCGCAATCCAATGACAACGTTTTCCAAAGCGGTGAAAGGCGCCAGAAGATGGAAGGTTTGAAATACCATCCCACAATGCATGCCACGGTGACGGTCGAGTTGGGCGGAGTTTAGTTTCTCCAGATCCGAACCCGCTACCTCGACCTGACCTTGATCCGCTCTTCGGAGTCCCGCGATCAGGTTAAGAAGCGTGCTCTTTCCGCAACCGCTCGGTCCGGTAAGGGCAACCGCCTCACCTGCTTCGACTTCGAAGGAGGGAAGATGAAAGAGGACGGAGGAGGAACGATCCGCGTTTCCAAGGCGCAGGGAAACCTCTTTGAGTCGGATCATTTCTAGGGCTACTCGTCTTCGTCCTTACGATGAACGTGAGGACGGAGAACAAAGGAACCGGTTGTGGTTTCGTCAAAACTCAGTTCCACCTTGGCGGCAAAGTCCGCCCCCATCAGCCAGGATGCGTCCACTTCACGAGGGCCTGGAAAAACGAAATAGTCCGTCTTCCCCTCCAGAATGGTGGATGCACCGGATTCATCCTCATTTCTTTCACGATCTCGGACTGCAAGGGTTACCTTTTTAACGAGGTCCGTAAAATCAAGAGTCAGAGCCGAGTCGATGGACAAGCGCCATGGATCGCCTCCGAAGCCGCCGCGAGTGAGCCAGACTTCCAAATCACCTGCATCGTCATGAAGTTTGATCTCGATGGCGCCCACCTGTTTGCCAGCGCTATCAAACACGGGAAAGAGGAACCCACTGTTGGGCCCTTCGTTGGCATGGACGTGAGGCATCCCTGCGGCTTCAATCAATTTCGCAATCACAGGGTGAAGTCCAAGGACCAAGTTTTCAAAAGTTGCGTCATCCAGATCATCCTGATGGAGAGCGTCGACCAGGTTTGTGAGATCTCCCAAAATCAATTCGACTTCCTGAGGAGCGGCAACGTTGTGAGGGATGGTGGATGCTTTGAGGGCCAAACCGGATTGGACGAGTTCGGAGAGAAGGGCTCGAGCGGCGGACAAATCCTTCACTCGAACCAAACCGTCGGCCCGGAAAGCCAAGTCATCGAAATGGGTGATTTCTGGCCATGAAACCTTGTTTTCATCTTCGTTTTCCGTGACTGCGCGTTCGCAGGATGACATTCCAAACACGGTGAGGAATATACAAAGAAAAGTTAAAGGCTTTTGTACCAGTGCGAGGCTGAGTTTATTGCAAGTCATTTGCATTAAGCAATTGCGCTTCTATGATTAGTCGTCAATCGTATTAGACTTTTGTACGATGTACTTTGCAAGAAAACTCAAATCAAAGGGAAGAGACCGTTCGAGCGTTCTCATCGTCGGAGCTGGCCCTTCGGGTATTGGTGTGGCCACCGCGCTGAAACAGGCCGGAGTGACGGATATGCAGATCGTTGACGCTCGCGAAATAGGCGCATCCTTTCTCAACTGGCCCCGGCAAATGTCTCTGCTTACTCCTTCCTTTCACTCCAATTCATTCGGGCTTACGGATCTCAATGCGATCGATCCGGATACTTCGCCCGCTGATTATTTGCGAACTCAACATCCCAAAGGTGATCAATACGCAAAATACTTGAGGGCAGTTGCCGTTTACCATGAATTGCCTATCCGAACGGGTGTTCGGGTCCATGGCTTGGCAAAAGAGGGCGACCACTTTATCGCTTCCACCGAAAAGGGTGATCTTAAGGCGGACGTCGTAGTGTGGGCGACCGGTCAGTTTTTCTCGCCCCGCGATCAGGCTTTTCCGGGCGCGGAACTAGCGCTCCACTCTTCGAAAGTCAACGATTGGAACGAACTCAAAGGCGATGAATTTACGGTTATAGGAGGATATGAAAGTGGGCTGGATGCCGCTTTGAATCTCGTGGATTTAGGGAAGTCAGTCTCTTTGCATTCGAGAGGAGAACCTTGGAGTTCCGATGATCCCGACCCCTCGCGTTCGATCAGTCCTCGCACTTTCGATCGACTTCGGGAAATCCTGCAATCCTCCGAAAAATCCAAAAAACTTGAGCTTTTCAAAAACTCCGATGTCCACCGTATCGAAGAGAGCCAAGGTTGGTGGACACTCTTTGACCAAGATGAAATCCCCTCGGTTTCGCATACTCGGCCGATTCTTGCGAATGGATTTCATTCCGGTCTCGAACCGGTCCAATCACTCTTTGCCCATGATGAGAACAATCTGCCCGTTTTCAGTGAGGAAGCCGATGAATCCACTCTCACTCCAGGCCTTTTCTATTCCGGCCCCGCTTTGGTTCATCGCAATTCCCTGTTTTGCTTCATCTACAAGTTCCGGGCCCGTTTTGGCGTAGTCGCCCGAGAGATCGCCAGCCGTCTGGGCAAATCTGAAATTGACGAGAAACTCAGCTCTTATGACAAGGCTGGCTTCATCAATACCGATCTCGATTGCTGTACGAATTGCGAATGCGCCATCGAGCCTTCCGACGCAGCGCCCGAACCGAAAGCTTTCAGCTGAAGATGAGAATCGGCAGTGGACTCTCCGTTCTGCTTCCCATTGCAATCCTTCTTGGACTCGGAACCGGTCATTCTTTTCCCCAAATTGGAAGCAACTTAGGGGCTGTCATCGATCCACTCGTTCTCACTCTGCTTTTTCTGGTGTTTTTCGAGATGCGGTTCTCTCCGCTTCGCAAAGCTTCGGATCACCTAGGTTTTCTTTCTCTGGCATGGGTTTCCAATTTCATCGTTATTCCGGCTCTTGCATGGGTGCTCGCTGTGCTTTTTTTCGGTTCTCAACCAGCTCTCTATGCCGGATTGTTACTTTATTTGCTTTTTCCCTGCACCGATTGGTTTCTTGCCTTTACCCGGATCGCTGGGGGAGACGTTGCCCTTGGTTCGGTTCTGATCCCCATCAATCTGATCTCCCAACTCCTGCTTTTCCCCATCTATCTCGGCCTTTTCATCGGTTCCGATACGAGCTTGGACCTCATTGGAATAGGAAAAACGTTCGGACAATGGTTCCTGATACCCTTGCTGCTGGCAATGTCGGTACGCTTCCTTATCTCGAAGCTTTTGGGACCTGATCGTTTCGAAGCCATTCCACGCCTCGTTGGTTCTTTAGTTCCCTGGACGCTTTCCGTTTTGGTGTTTTGCATTTTCTCCTTTCATTCTCCGCAATTAGTCATTCACTCCCAGACTTTTCCCCTGATCCTGCTCGCGGTTTTTATGTTTTTCGTTCTGACTTGGCTGATGGGCGAGTTTTTCGCCAGGAGCTTTCGTCTCTCTCGACCAAAACACATTTTATTCTCCATGACGACAACGGCTCGGAATTCACCCTTGGTTCTTGGGCTTGCGACAATAGCCCTCCCGGATCAACCCCTTGTCTATGCCGTGCTTATTATTGGTATGCTCGTGGAGTTTCCCCATCTCACCGTTCTGTCCCGCCTGTTCCTACGAGAGGGTCGCCGGTTCTCACCTTCCGAAGGTCATCCAGTGACCTCAACCTAAAACCAAATGTCTGATTGCCTACTACCTGGAATTCTTCTGACTAAGCGAAATTTAACGGAGTGGAAAGCCCACTCAATCTACCTTGATTGGAGTCTTAGATCATGAAAAATGAAGAACCAAACCGTACTGTGAGATCTCTCTTTGAAATGGGTTCGGAGGAGCCTCCGCTACCAGAGGTCGAACAGGAAATCGATGACCGCAAGGCGGAAGCAAAACGGGTGATCAAACGGATCTATGCGATTTTCGAAGACCATCGTGATGCAGCGGTTTCTCTTAAGATTAAACTTGGTCCCCAGGACCTTTCCTTCGTTCTTGAAGCCCTTCGGCAACATGCCAAGGGAGGGGCAGGGACGCCCGTGCCCGGTTCCCGCGGTGAGATTCACGGTTACTGCCTCAATCGCCTCTTTGAGGAACTTGTCGAAGAGCCGAGTAACATCCTTTTCACCACGAAGACCGGTCCCGATACCATGCGCTACGATGCTATGAATGCCGAGTTTTGGATCGAATGCCTTGATCTCATGGAGCAAACCTTCTGCGCTCCCCAAGACTAGCGCATGAAAACTGCCTCCAAGCTGCCCGTAACCGTCCTATCCGGATTTTTAGGCTCGGGGAAAACCACTTTACTCAACCATATTCTCCTGAACCGAGAAGGACGCAAGGTGGCGGTGATCGTCAACGATATGTCGGAGGTCAACATCGATGCAGATTTGGTTCGGAACGGTGATGCTTCCTTGTCCCAAACCGAAGAGCAACTAGTCGAAATGTCCAATGGTTGCATTTGCTGCACCCTTCGGGAGGACCTCCTTCAGGAAGTTGGAAAGCTTGCCCGACAGAACCGTTTCGATCATCTCGTCATTGAGTCGACGGGCGTTTCCGAGCCGATGCCCGTGGCGGAAACTTTCACCTTCGAGGACGAGAATGGTTCCTCACTCGGTGAAATTGCCGCAATCGACACCATGGTAACGGTCGTGGATGCCCCAAATTTTCTGAGAGATTACATGACCACCGAGCAGTTGCTGGACCGGGGGCAGGCGGTCGATGAGGAAGACGAGCGTAGCATTGTCGATCTGCTTTCGGACCAGATTGACTTTGCGGACGTGATTTTGATCAACAAAACCGATCTGGTCTCTTCTGAAGAGCTTCATAAGGTTCACGGCATGATACGGGCGCTCAATCCCAAGGCGGTCATTCATGATACCATCCACTCGGAAGTTGCTTTGGATGAGATATTGGATACCGGGAAGTATGATCCCGAACGGGCTTCCCAGCAGGAAGGTTGGTTGGATTCGCTTTTTGAGCAGACGCCGGAGACGGAGGAATATGGCATTGGCAATTTCGTGTACAACCGGCGCATTCCCTTTCATCCACAGCGGCTGTACGACTGCATGCAACGGGTTTGGCCCGGAGTCATTCGTTCGAAAGGAGTGTTTTGGTTGGCCACGCGTCTTAAGATGGTGGGTTTATGGTCGCAGGCTGGAGTGGTTTCACGACACGAATGCGGAGGGTATTTTTGGGCAGCTCTTCCGGAAAGTCATTGGCCCGAGGATCGTAGTCACATAGAAAGCGTCTGGGAGGGTGGGAATGGAGATTGCCGTCAGGAAATTGTTTTGATTGGTCGTGGAATGGATCAGGAAGCTTTGACTTCCATGCTGGACGGTTGCCTCCTCACGGATGACGAGTTGGATACGGATGAAAAGACTTGGACCTTTCATTTCACTGATCCGTTTCCTGAGTGGACCGTGGGTTCGAATGGAATGACGTAATCGGGATCGTCGCTTTGAACTCAACCAAACTTTCTTGATGGATAATCCACTTAATGCTTCCCAATCCAATTGTAATTCCTTTAAAACCAAACTTTCCCATTAAACCTCAATCCTATGAAATCATTATCTCGTATCCTCTCCCTTGCCACGCTGTCCATATGGGCCTTTACCTCTCTTTCTCTTGCCGAGAATAAGAAAGTCGTCTTTCTCGCCGACAAGGGAAAGAACACTGCCATCCACGCTCATGAAAGCGGGAACGCCATCCTCGCCAATGCCCTTGAGGAGAGTGGGTTGGGGTTCGATACGGCCCAGTTCAAAGGTTGGCCCGCAGATCCCAAGGCATTTGATGGAGCGGACTCGGTGGTTATCTTTTGCAACGGAGGCAAAGGTCATCTTGTGATGAAGCATCTCGATCAGTTCGAAAACCTGATTGATTCAGGTGTGGGGTTCGTTTTCATGCACTATGCCGTGGAAGTTCCCGTTGGGCGCGCCGGTGTTCTCATGCGTGAGGCGATGGGCGGTTATTTCGAGACCCATTGGTCGGTCAATCCACATTGGACCGCTGATTTCAAGTCTCTTCCCAAACATCCCATCACTCGAGGAGTGAAGCCATTCACGCAAAAGGACGAGTGGTATTTCCACATGCGCTTTCAGCCTGACATGGAAGGAGTGACCCCCATTCTCTCCGCTCACCCCCCGAAAGAGACTATGGATCGAAAGGATGGTCCTCATTCCAACAATCCGCATGTTCGCAAGTCCATGGCGGCAGGTGAGATCCAACACATCGGATGGGCCTATGAACGCCCGAATGGAAAAGGTCGTGGCTTTGGCACTACGGGCGGACACTACCATAACACATGGGCGAGAGACGATTGGCGAACCGTTATCCTTAATGCGATCGCCTGGACTGCCGGCGTGGAAGTGCCCCCAAAAGGAGTTCCATCCATTGCCCAATTGATCAAGTAAGGTCTCTCTCTTAATCCATCGTCCGTTTCCGATGAATACGGGTTCGTTTCCTTAAAACCAAGCCAAGTAAAATGATCTTCAAAACCTTCTTTGCCATTTTTGCCGTCGTTGCCCTTCAATTCTCATTTTTCGACACCTCGGTCTTCGCCGACGATCATAAGAGTTCAGCCAAGATTAAGGTGCTTTTGGTGGACGGGCAGAATAACCATGACTGGAAGAGATGTTCCCCCGTGATGATCGACACTCTTCAGGCAACGGGTCGCTTCGAAATCGAACGGGCCATCGTAACGAAGGAGGAGATCGCTGATTTCAATCCCGATTTTGCAAAATACCAGGTAATTCTATCGAATTACAATGGAGAGCCTTGGTTGGAAGAGACTCAGCGTTCTTTCGTTCAATACATGAAGGGCGGAGGAAATTTGGTCGTGGTTCATGCTGCGGACAATTCATTTCCCGAATGGAAGGAGTTCAATGAAATGATCGGACTGGGAGGGTGGAAAGGCCGGAACGAAAAGGATGGTCCCTACGTCTATTGGAAGGATGGCAAAATCGTTCGCGACAACTCCAAGGGGCGAGGTGGTTCTCATGGCAGACCTTGGGAATACAAGGTGGTTGTGCGTGACAGGGAACATCCCATTACCCGTGGTCTGCCAAGCGAGTTTCTGATGGTGAAGGAGGAGCTGTATGATCGCCTACGTGGCCCTGCCAAGAATATGACGGTGCTTGCCACCGCCTTTGCCGAGGGAGGGTCCGAAAGGCACGAACCCGTTCTAATGACGATTAAGTACGGTAAGGGTCGGGTCTTTCACACGGTGATGGGACACAGTCATACTTCCATGGGTGGCGTTGCCTTTCAGGAAACCCTTATTCGGGGAACCGAATGGGCAGCGACCGGTAAGGTTAGCTTTGCTCCCGTTACCGCGCAGGATCTCCCCGCGGATCGCGCCGCCTATCGAGATATTGAGGAGATCAAGTCGCTGAACTGAGTCCTTCGCGCCCTCCTTTGCCATTCGCAAAGGAAAGATTATGCCAACGGAAGATTCGGTTGATCTTTCCTCACCTGACGATGAGACGGGGTATTTGGCGATGTTTGTGAGCCCGCATTTCAGCAAGGATGAGTCGGTTTATCAAACGATCCCGTTCGTCCTGTCCTTCAACCATTGCCCGTAGAACTTTCGTTTTCAGTTCCGAGTTGAAATCAGCGAACATCAGTAAGGGATGAATGCGAACCCCTCCGATTCCCTGGACCGGATCAACGTTCGAGTGTTTGGCCGCCCGAGGAAGTGGTCGCCATTGGTCGTATTTCGGAAGAACCATCTCATTGAAGGTACGAGCTAGTTCTCTCATTCTCTCGGTAGTCATGATGTCCTCATAGCGTCTTGACTGGTAATGCATGTAGAAAGACTTCATCGTAAAATTCATGTGAGCCCGGTCCTCTCCGCGCACCTGTCCTTTCCCACGAGGTGTATTGGTGTCATAATCCTTGGCCATCGGGTTCACGCAGTTGGGTTGGTACCCCCAGGCGCGGTACCATTTGTCCCTTTCATTCAGGTATTCTCCGTCATGGCCCGGCGCATAGAACTGGAAGGTGTTGAACCAACTCTTGAGAATCTTTTCAGCGCATGCGTCGATCGCCCGCGCGGAACCATAGTCTCCAAAGGTCTCGGCCGCCCGGGCGGCGAATCCCGCGCAGGAAGTCGCGGCGACGAAACGATTGATTCCCGCTCTTCTTTCTCTGGGCATAGGCTTGGGATTGGTTTTAAGGAAGGTCGTCATGGCTTCATCGCCTATGACCGACCTGCGAGCCTGTTCCCAGTTTTCCCGTTCCGCCAAGTAACGGTCGTTATCCTTATGAAATGCAGTGTAAGTGTCCCAGATGAATTCGGTCTGAAAATTGTAGAGCTTATGGTCTTTGTAGTCAGTGTAGTTCAGGGCGAGTTCCCGAAGGTAACGCTCGGCCCTTTGGCGATAGCTTGCCCCGAGTTTGCAGGGATCGCCGTCAGGGATGATCTCATCCCATATCTCGGGATGAAGTGAAACGCAATAGGCCGCGAGGGAAGGGGTGATCATTCGCGCATTGGCCGCATCCGAGGTATGAGAGATTTTATCCCTGATATACTCATGACGGGAATTGAAGTACTGACCATCGGAGTCCCCTTCGGAACGGAATCCACCCTCGGGGAAAACGCAGAAATCATGCAGGTTGAGGAAGCGCTGGTACGGTCCGCCGAAGCGAACGCCATATTTGGCGCCGTTTACCTCAAAGCCGTTGCGCTGAAGGATGGCCGGATCCGCAATGCGAAAGAGATGGTCGAGGACCTCCTTGCGTCGGGTGATGAGGAAGATCCTTGCCGGAATGGCCCAATTCGGAAGAGAGAAAATGGGATCCGCCCCAGTTCCGAAGCCATGGGCGTTGTAGCCAGCGACGTAGGCTGCCATAGCTTCGCATTCGGTCGGAGAAAGAGGTTCCGACAGATCGGTCGACAAGGTTTCGGCAAGAGCCATCGGATCCTTGGTTCGCGTGCCGGGAAATCCCGGAGTGTTGGGTCGACCATGAGGATGTCGGGGAGCTGGGATGAATTTGCGTAAAATGGTGAGGTTTTCCGGTTTGATCGACCCTTTTCGAAACTGGCTCATAACCGATTGCCCACGAGCAAAGAGGCTAAGCTTGGGAGCCTTCCCCAAACCCTTGATTCGGTAACTTCCCTTGCGACCGCAGGCAAACCATTCGATCAGTTCGCCGGTTCGGGCTATGATTATGGTTTCGGGTCCGAGTTCCTTGGATACCCGGGCTATGTACATCATGTAGTCGGGTGTTCGAAAGGGATTCATCCCGCTTCCGTCGTCCCGCTTTTTGTTGCGATTGCCATGACGCCCCAAAATGAACAATTGGCCATCCAGAGCAAAACCCGCATACGCCCTTGGGTCGATGATCCGTACGGTCAGGGCTGCGGCTTCCCCCTCGGTCAAGGTCAGGCCTTCGATATCGTAAAGAGTGTAGTCGGCGTTGTTTTGCGGGATGAATTGAGCCAAAGCGGAAGTTGATACCCCTCTGTTTTCCAGCGAACCTGCCTCCAGGCTGGGTTTGAGGTAGCGAAAATCCTCATAACCCCGGGTGATGAAAGTATGCATACCTTCCGTATTCAAAGTCTCTACAACCGGTAAATGCCGAGCAATCTCATCCGCTCCGCTTCGATTGATTGACGTGATTCGGATGGCGGGTTTGTCCAAGAGGTTTCTTCCTCGATAGCGTGCGGTCAAACCGATTTGTTTTCCAATGTGAGGATGATCCTGCTCAACCGAAAAGGCAAAGGTTTGCCGGAACAATTCGTCGCTTAGCGCTTTGCATTGCGCGGTTCCAAGAGGAAATCGTAGATCTTTCCCAATCGCAAACACGTCAAGGTAGTAGATGGCCTCCCCGCCATTGCGACTGAGTGTGATGAGGGAAACCTCATAGCGTTTCCCCGCTTCTATGCGGATCTTGGTTTCCGAGGTTGCCTTAAGATAGCCATCGCTGCTGACCTGCAGAATGCTCTTGTTGTTCGAACGCTCAAGAAGGGTTGCAAATGGATGTCGTTCCCAGTCACGGTCATTGCGAAACAGCCGGGAATTGCGAAGTCGTTCCAATACCGGACTCAATGGAATGAGCTCGGCCTTGGCATCCTTTCGACCTCCAACGGTCCAGGCATCGAATTTGGAAAATTCGTAATCGGCGTTGGGGAAAGGTTCCGCCAAAATGGTCGTAACGGAGAAGAGCCAAACCCACGGAACACCTCCTTTCCATCCATTCATGCCGAGAATGGAGACTGGGAGGGTTTTCCGATATTGTGGATAGGCTACGGTGTGGGGATACGGATTGCTCAGTGAGCCTTTCCAGAGGAAAGTTTTTTCAGTTCGACCTTACGAAACTCCACGGGGTGGCTTTCCGATTGGAGCGAAATGGTGCCGCCTTCAAGGAGGGTACCGTCATCCAACTGGGGCTTGGAGTAGGTCATGACGGTTTCTCCGTTGATGACGTGCTTGATGGACTTGCTGCCCCGAACCTCGACTTCCAAGGTCACCCATTGATCACCGTGATAGGTCTTGCTCTTGCTACTGATGCAATGCCTCTTCAATAACTTCCCATCCATGATTACGTCGGTGCCGGGTGTGCATAAGTTGCCGGTGGTTCGCTTGCCTTCCCCTTTGCCCCCCAAAACCTGAACCTCGATGGAATTGGGGAAGTCCTGATCCTTGGTCATGCTCTCCGGGGTTTGCCCGTGTATCATGACCCCACTGTTTCGAAAGGCCCATGCCGGACCGCCGGGAGCTTGCTCACCCAAGAAGCGATACTCGACACGGAGCAGGTAGTGAGAATAGGGCGTATTGTAAAACATATGTCCGAAGGTCTCATTGAACTGATCGTACTTGTCATAGGCGACCCGGATGACGCCATCCTTAACGGCAAAGGTGTCATTGTGGTTAATTCCAGCCTCATGTCCCCGAATCTTAACCGTCCAACCGGATAAATCCTTTCCGTTGAAGAGCTGGATCCATTTTTCGTTATGATCGTCAGCCTTGGCGGGTAGGGAAGCCATTGCAAAGGAAGCAAGCAAGACCCGTTTGATATTGGAGTTTTTTTTCATTGAAAGTTTCGTTGATTCAGCAGCAACCGCAATTGCCACCGCTGGTTTTGGGTTTTGAGAACATGGAAAGAGTGGATTCGTCCGGTTCCGATTCCTGGCAAGAAATGAGCCGGCGAATCGGGGTGTGCGGGGGAGTCTGTCCCATGTGATGATTGGCCAATGAGCACAATTGCCCCCAGGTCGTTAACGTATCTTTGATGCTGTGGCTTACGGTTATTGTCTCTCCGTTTGCATCGCAATGGTAGTCGTAGGTTATCATAGGTGGATTATTGTAAAAGAGTTCAAAATCTAGTATTCGGGTTATTTAATAAAATTTCAAAGTAATTTGACTAGCAAAAAGTTCTTAGGAATGATCCATCGTGTAAGGATTCGAATGCTGAGAACCACCGCTGGGTAAGATACTCCTTACTGAAGACATAACTCCTGTAATGAAAACCCTTATTCAAATCTCCATCTACCTTATTGTTCTGTGTTCCCTTTTGGGTTCGGAGTTACCCGAGTTCAAATCCGAACTTTTCAAGAGGGGAAAGCTGATTTACTGCGATGAATTCGATGGTCCTTTGAATCGGGAGTTTTGGGGACAACCCAAGGGAAAGACGATCAAGGACGGGAAACTATTTGTCGGTCCTCTTTTCCAATCCAAGGAGGAGGCGATGAAGGTCCTCAAGCGGGATCACCATTTGGGTCTGGAACCCGTGGCCCACATTAATCGCATACCTCGGAAATTCGTTATGAATTTACGCTATCAGTTTGCCAAGCCTGAGCTTACGCCGGGACGTCCATCCTTTCAGATCGGTCATCACATGATTAATCTTGGAATCGTAAAAGAGGGAGGTCACCGTTTGAAACTTCCCGACGGACCCACTTTCTTTGAGCCTGAATCCGACATGGCCTTGAACAAATGGATCGATTTGGTGATCGAATACGAATTGGGGAAGATCCGCGTCGTGGCGAATGGCCATGGAAAAACCTATGAGCACGAAAAGGTGACGATTATAAATCCCAAGGATAAATATGGGCCTAGATTCACCTTCAAAGGTGGTCCCGAATGCGTAATTATTTTCGATTCGGTTAGGCTTTGGGATTGCCAGGGGTGAAGATTGATTTTCTCAAACGGCCCGAGATATTCGAAAACCTACCTGCCGAAGGGAACTCCTTGGAATGAAAAATTACTCAATCATGACGTTGTCATTGTTGCTGGCGTTTCGCTTTATCGCATCCGCTGGGGATAAGAAACCCAACGTCATTCTCATCTACACGGATGATTACGGATACACCGATCTCGGAGTCCATGGCATCGACAAGCATGTTGATACTCCAATTATGGACCAGCTTGCCCGGGGAGGAGCTTTCATGACCGCAGGCTACAGTTCGGCCCCGCAGTGTGTGCCCTCACGCGCCGGGTTGATGGTGGGTCGGGTACAAAATGAGTTTGCTTTTCCTCACAACCAGAGCGATGCAGGTGAGGGCAGTGGCCGTATGCCCCGGACCTACCCGAAAGGCTCGGATATGGCTGGCCAGCCCGTTTTGACCATCGCAGATAGGATGAAGAAGCTTGGCTACATTACGGGCTTGTCGGGCAAATGGCATCTGGGTCCCTCGAACAACCCCAACCCGAAGCACGAACCACGGGCTCGTGGTTTTGACTTCTACTGGAGTGGTGCGATGGAGAGCGGTTCAACCAACCTCACGCTCGATGGCAAGCCCACGAAGCATCAGAACAGGAAAGGCTTGCCCACAGGCATAGCCAATCGCGTGATCCTACAGGGCAAGTACGCCGAATCTTTCATAGACTTCAGCCAGACTGCAGAGAAGCCTTTCTTTCTCTATCTCCCGCTCTATGGTCCGCACGTCCCTCTGATCAAGAAGTCGGACCCGTATTACAAAAAATTCCCCAAGCTGGACTATCCGCATTATGATGAGTGGAGAGATGACCGCAGACGGATGGGGCTGGCATTGATCAAATCCATCGACGACGCGGTGGGAGGAGTGATGGCCAAGCTCCGAGAGCTCGGTCTGGAGGAAAACACGATGATTCTCTTTGCCAGCGATAACGGGGCTCCAAGTAAAATGGGTAGGAGTGGACCGGGTCTGCCCGGTGGACCTCCGGGCAGCAAGGGAGTCTGGAACGGATCCAACAACGTGCCCATGCGTGGTGAGAAAGGCAGCCTCTTCGAGGGGGGGATACGGGTGCCCATGTTTGCGTACTGGAAAGGCAAAATTATTCCAGGTACGGTAATAGAAGAGATGGTGACCACGCTCGATCTCACCGCTACCTCTCTGAAAGCCGGAGGCGGAACGATTCCCGACGAGTTTGACGGGGTGGATTTGCTTCCTCGATTAACCGGGAGAGTGGCTGAAATTGAAAGAACGGAACCGATGTTCTGGGATTTCTGGCATACTCAGGCGGTGCGTATTGGTGATTGGAAACTATGGCGGTCCACGGAGCGGGAAATGTTGTTCAACTTAGCCAAGGACCCGTATGAAATGACCAATCGTATTCAATCCGATGCAAAGGTCGCGGATCGGTTGCGAAAGAAGTTGGATCAATGGTCTGTTTCCCTGCCGCGTCTTAACAAACCTGACCGGGACGCGAATGAGGTGTTTGCCTGGCCTCTCGCGGGTGCCCCCCCAGGCACAAAGCCGGATCCACGCTATCTCGTGCCTTACGGTGATCCAAAGCCTGCTCCCTATCCGGCTCCGATCGGGAGAGCTGCAGCGGAATGAGAAAGAATCAAAAATCATGATGAGGAGAAAGATACTGTGGACGCTTGTCATAGCTCTGTTCACGCTGGAAGCGGTAAGGGTCAAAGCGGAAAAACTTGGTCAACCCAACATCCTCGTCGTTTTCACCGATGATCAAGGCTATGCCGATCTCGGTTGTTTCGGGAGTAAGGAAAATCAGACACCGGTCCTCGATAAGCTGGCCAGGGAA
>CEPJ01046888.1_pt1 | contig 14417 bp, 13 predicted proteins | sample 530561 | NCBI WGS metagenome assembly CEPJ01 (sample SAMEA2620404, study PRJEB7988) | marine metagenome | biome: marine biome (ENVO:00000447); feature: surface water layer (ENVO:00002042); material: "saline water (ENVO:00002010), including plankton (ENVO:xxxxxxxx)" | depth 5 m
GAGGTCAGAGGCCCGAAGACAACATTGGGTCATCATGAGCAACGGCGACTTTGGTGGGATCTATGAACGATTAACTGAGGCCTTGGTCAAAGATGTAGACTGAGGGTTTTCTGGGGAGGAATAATCGATGCCTTTGCCAATGCTACGAAGCTGCCTGCACGGCATCTTTGCAATTTTACTGCTTGCCCTCGTTATCTCACAGGAGCGTCCACAAGATCCTTGGTACCCGTCAAAGAACGGAGCGCAAGACACACTTGGTGCGCTAAACGAGCTCAATCTCGATAAAACGAAGAGCGCCGCCGAATTGGTCAAGCTTGGCAAAACCTACGCCTTAGGCGCCGTACAGGCGGTCATCAACCCAGTGGCAATTCGGTAGGAAATCATGCTCGAGAATAAAAATATTTTAGTTACCGGTGCAGGTAGTGGCATAGGCAGAGCAACCAGTTTGTTGGCGGCGAGTTATGGCGCAAATGTATTCTGCGTTGACTTAACCGATGGCGCGGAAACAACCGCCGCTCGGATCATGGAATCAGGGGGCAGTGCCCAGGGCCACCGAGCCAATGTCGCTGAAGAGACCGAGGTCGAAGCCTACATTGAAGCCTGCGTCGCCAGCTATGGCAGCATCGACGGCATATATGCTAACGCGGGCGTATCCGGTGGGGGTAAATCTGTCACCGAACTTACCGTAGAGGATTGGCAGCGCACCTTGGGTGTCAACACAATTGGTGTATTTCTGGCGGTAAAACACAGCCTCAAACATTTCCTGAATCAAGGTCACGGCGCCATTTTGTGCACCGCATCTGTGGCAGGCCTTCGCGCCAATGCCGGTGGCGTTGATTATTCTGCGAGCAAGGCTGGCGTCATCAGCATTGTTCAAACAACGGCTTATCAAACCTATGGCAGTGGCGTACGAATCAATGCCATCTGTCCGGGTTTGATCGAAACTGGCATGACCAAGCCTACCTTCGAGCGGGCAAGAGCCCGTGGGAACGAGGACAGAATCGGTCAGATCAATCCAATGAAACGTTTTGGTCAACCTAGCGAGATCGGCGAAATGGCCTGTTTTTTATTAAGCGATCGCGCTTCTTACGTTAACGGTCAGGCAATAGCCGTCGACGGAGGACTATCTGCCTCGCACCCTTGGGTTTACCCCAGAACATAATGCCGATTTACGAGGCCGGTCGGTTCAGGCGTTAAAGAGCGCCTCAGGCATCTCCATCACTACATCCGAACCTGCTGTTAGCCCTTGCTCTAAGCCTAGCGTGCGCGGCAGCAGTCGGGCGAAAAAGAATCGCGCCGTTTGTTTCTTCGCGACACCAAAGTCATCGTCCTTAGCGTGGTGAGCCATCACACCCCATGCCCAGGCACACAGCGTCATGCCGACCAGGTCGAGATAGTCTGTGGAAAGCGCTCCGGGTAGGTTCGCGTCTTCATTGCTTCGGGCGATCATCGAATCTGTGACCTTGCGCAGTCGATCAAAGGCCTTAGACACATCTGACTCGTACTTGGCGTCCACCTCAAAATCCGCGAGCACCAGCAACAGTTCCTTAAGGGTTCTGCCACCATCCCGAACAACTTTGCGACCCGTCAAATCCAGTGCCTGAATACCGTTCGTTCCCTCATAAATCTGGGCAATGCGGGCATCTCTAACAATTTGCTCAACCCCCCACTCTTTCACGTAGCCGTGACCGCCAAGAATCTGCTGGGCCATGACAGCGCCCTCAAAACCCTTGTCGGTGAGAAAGGCTTTCACGACCGGGGTGAGCAGCTGCCCGAATCGATCAGCGCGCTCGTCTGAGTTGTGCTTTGCTTCATCCAGCTGCATGCCCGCGAAGAACGCGAATGCTCGACAACCTTCGATATAGGCGCGCTGGCTGAGCAACATTCGTCGCACGTCAGGATGAACCAACAACGGGTCGGCTTCCTTGTCCAGGTTTTGCGCGCCGGTGACAGACCGGCCCTGAATGCGGTCTTGCGCATATAGAGCCGAATGCTGGTAGGCCAAATCACCCGCCCCAAGTCCCTGCAAACCGACACTCAGACGCTCATAGTTCATCATTGTAAACATGCCCGCTAAACCCTGATGCTCTATGCCCAGCAGGAATCCTTTGGCGCCATCATAGTTGATGACAGAAGTCGCGCTGCCCTTAATACCCATTTTGTGTTCTAGGGAGCCGCTACTCCAGCCGTTACGCGGACCGAGAGTGCCGTCGTCGTTAGGAACAAACTTCGGCACGATGAAAAGCGAGATGCCCTTCGTACCTTTTGGGCCGTCGGCGATACGCGCCAAGACGAGGTGCACAATATTTTCAGCCATATCGTGCTCGCCGCTGGTGATGAAAATCTTGGTGCCGGTGATACGGTAGGAGCCGTCGGCCTGCGGTTCAGCCTTGGTCCGCATTATGCCTAGGTCGGTGCCGGCGTGGGATTCGGTCAAAGCCATAGCTCCCGTCCACTGGCCGCTGTAAAGCTTTTCTAAATAGGTGTTTTTCTGCTCTGCAGAACCGTGAGCGTCGATGCTTAAACACGCGCCAACGGTAAGCGATCCGTACAGAAACAGGCTGCTGTTCGCCGCCCAGAACATCTCCTCAATCAAACCCGCCAGGCTTTTGGGCATGCCCTGTCCGCCAAACTTAGGATTACCCGTCAGTCCGAGCCAACCACCCTCGGTAAGCTGAGCGAAAGCCTCCTTGAATCCCGGTGGGGTAGTTACCTCACCGTCTTGGAGCTGACAACCGTGAGTGTCACCTACTTCATTCAATGGCGCCATCACCTCGGCCGCCAGTCGGCCCCCTTCGGCTACGACCGCACGCACCAGTTCCTCGGAGAATTCTTGATAGGCTTCAATACGTGACCAGTTTTCCTGAACGTTGAATACCTGATTCATCAGGAAATCCGCTTCTTGTTCTCTTGCTGCGTAGTCCACAGTGCCCTCTCTCCTTGAGACCCTCCAAGTGTAGCTGCACAGTCCAAGGCTCACCAACGCTTTTGCCTTGTCAGGCTTTGTTCGGCGCAGATCTACCGCAACCGCTGTGCGTAACGTCATGCAAAAGAGCCATCAGCGCGAAACTGCTGCGCCCTACCCTAAATCGGCAGACAAACTGCGTCCCTAGCTGGCTGCATCGCGGTTGATTCCCAGCGTCTTCATCGTTCTCTAAATTCGCCCGCCACTGCCGCGACTTCACGACCAGGCAGGACGGAAAACGCCGAGATCTTCGCATTGCTGTTAAAGTGCGGTCATGCAGCACGAGAACTCAAACCCAAGCCAAGCACCCTATGACTTGCTCACACCTGATGCCGTTCTGGACGCCATGGAAAGCGTCGGCTTCGAACCCACTGGCGGGCTCACAGCGCTGAATTCCTACGAAAATCGGGTCTACCAAGTTGCCCTCGAGAACGGTAGTTTTGTGATTACTAAGTTCTATCGCCCTAACCGATGGTCTGATAGTGCGATCCTGGAGGAGCACCGCTTTACCCAGGGGCTTTTTGATGCAGAGTTGTCCGTCGTGCCTCCAATCCAGCTGGACGACACCAGTGTTTTTCAGCATCTGGGTTATCGTTTTGCGGTTTTTGCCCGACAGGGTGGCCACCCTCCTAATTTGGAAAATGAGGATGACCTCGAAGTTTTGGCGCGGGCCATTGCGCGCCTGCATGCCTTCGGCGCCAGCCAACCTTTTCAGCACCGGGTCAGCTTAACCGCCGAACGACTCGGTGTTGAAAGCCGCGACTTTCTTCTAAAGAACAATTTTCTGCCGGTGGAAATGGAAGAGGCCTATCGCTCCATTACCGAGCAGCTGATGGAGCGCATTACTCCTTTAATGCATCAAACGCCGATGGCGTCGATTCATGGCGACTGCCACATGGGCAACATCCTATGGAGAGACGATATCCCCCACTTCGTCGACTTTGACGACTGCATGACTGGCCCGCCTATCCAGGATCTGTGGATGCTGCTCAACGGCGAGCGAGCAGATCGCACCTTACAGCTCAGCCTCATTCTTGATGCGTATCAAGAATTTTATGATTTTGATACATCGACATTGGTGCTTATTGAGCCACTCAGGACATTGCGCATCATGCATCACGCCGCATGGATCGCACGTCGTTGGCAGGACCCCGCCTTTCCCATGGCCTTTCCCACCTTCGATACCGTGAACTATTGGTCAAACCACGTGCTCGCGCTGCGCGAGCAATTGGCTGTGCTGGATGAGCCACCCCTGACCTACCTTGGTTAGCGCGCGTCTTCAGGCAATAATTGCCCTTTCTCTCGTGGCCTAGTTCATTAATACCGTATTGCAGTCTTTTCTATGCCGGTATACGTTCTAAGTCCTAGCGCGAGCGACTTTGGGGAGTCTGGCGCTAAGACACATGGGGACAAACATCGTGACGACTAGCAACACTAACCGAGTTTCACAGGAGACGACCGACTTCGACGTACTGATCGTGGGAGCAGGCATTTCCGGCATTGGCGAGGCCTATCATTTGCAGGAACAAAGCCCTAACAAGAGTTACTGCATTTTAGAAATGAAGGATACCTTTGGCGGCACCTGGGAAACCCACAAGTATCCAGGAATACGCTCAGATTCAGATCTCTATACTTTCGGCTATCGCTTCAAGCCGTGGACGGATACGCCCATCGCGAGTGCCGAGGCGATCCTCGAATATATGGGTGAGGTGATCGAAGAGAACAATATCGATCAGCATATTCGCTACGGCCACCGCATTACCAACTGCAGTTGGTCGACCGAGGATAATCGTTGGACCGTAACAGCGACCCGAAAAGCTGATGGTGCTAGCCTCACATTTACCTGCAATTTCTTGTGGATGTGCCAAGGCTACTATGACCACGAAAATCCGCACATTCCGCAATGGCCGGGTATGAACGATTTTAACGGTCTTTTGACTCACGCCCAACTGTGGGATCCGAATACAGACTACACCGGCAAAAAAGTACTGGTGATTGGTTCCGGTGCCACCGCCGCAACGGTGATTCCCGAATTTGCGAAGAATGCCGAGCACGTCACGATGCTACAGCGATCTCCCACCTATTTTTTCTGCAGCGAAAACCGAAACGAGTTAGCAGACCGCCTGCGCGAGATCGGTATCGACGAGCCGACCATTCATCGCGTGGTTCGGGCTCAAATACTCTACGATCAAGATGTACTTACTAAGCGCTGCAAAGAAGAGCCCGATGCAGTGTTTGAGGAGCTCAAAGCCCTAATGAGGCAGTATGCGGGTGACGACTTCGAGTTTGACCCTCATTTCACGCCACGCTATCGACCATGGCAACAGCGTCTTGCCTTTTGCCCGGATGGCGATCTCTTTCAAGCCGCTGGGGCTGGCAAAGTCACCGTGGTTACCGACACGATTGACACCTTTACCGAAAGCGGCGTCCGCACCGCTAACGGTGAAGAGATCGAGGCCGACATCGTCTGTGTCTGCACGGGTTTCTATTTATCCGTCATGGGCAACATCCCCTTTCAGGTCGATGGTAAGACCGTAGATTGGCACGATACGGTAAATTATCGCGGCATGATGTTTACCGGCGTACCCAATATGGCATGGGTGTTCGGCTACTTTCGGGCAAGCTGGACGCTCCGCGTAGATCTCATGGGTGACTTTGTCTGTGGCCTGCTAAACCATATGGACGCCATTGGCGCGAGGCGCGTAGAAGTCGCCTTGCGGGATGAAGATGCTGACATGGAAATTTTGCCCTGGATCGAAGAAGACAACTTCAACCCAAGCTATCTCACCCGAGATATCGACAAAATGCCGCAACGCGGTGCCAAACCTGAATGGCGTCACAATCAAGATTATTGGCGCGAAAAAGACGAGATACCTGCCACCGATCTAGATGGCTCAGAGTTCATCTACGATGGCAAGATGCGCAGTGCAAGCTTAGCAGCACCAGCTACACAGGCTCGGTCTGCCTAAGCTCTTGGGGGCCGTTGATCCTACGGCCGAGCAGCGCCTTGGCAGTCACGTCGGGCGCTTGCGACTGCGCTAGCCAAGACCCAATTCCTGTCTATTACGCCAAATATTTGCATACTGCTGCAGTAAGTAGGGGCGCTCTGCGACGCTCATCGATTCTAACTCACCCGCTAGCACCTTCACCTTGGGATTATTGAGTAAGTCTTGCGTATCTAGGCCTTCCCCAACTGCTCTAGCGTACCGATGCGTGGCGTAAATGCGCGTGTTGGCGACAATCGCCTGATCGAGTTGATCGGTTAGGTCTTCAAGACTGCTAGCGGCGGTAATCGGCGCGCCGAATGCTAGACGCACCCGACCTTTCGGGCCCATTAAGCCTTGCACCATGCTGTTAAAATCTTCGTCCGGGGCTTTAACGTACTCGCCGCGCTGGTCAATGACCGCGAGCTCATGTGCCTTGCTCACCGCGCAGGGATCCAGTTCATAGGAGACGGAAACTGGCACTATAGGCGTGAGCGCTAGCAGGCGCGCCAGCGGACTTTGTGATGCACCCTTATCTCGGTAGGCCAGCAACAGCATTTTGAGCAGCGCCGGGTCTGTTCGATCAAAACCGTTTTTTGCCCGGCCCTGCCGCTGGGCGATCCAAACGGATATGCCTTGCTGCAGGGAGTACTGCATGTAGCGACTGGTTCGAGTAAGCGCGCGGTACTGCGCGCGCGCTCCGGCAGCACTGCGCTCCACCACAAAACTCTTGTTGAGGCGCATCAAATCCGCCACCAGAGTGTTGTTCAGCAGATTGTCGCCAACGGCCATCCGACAGGTATCGTGGCCGGCCTCGTAAAGCAAATAATTGAGCAGGCTCGAATCCATCAAAATGTCGCGGTGATTGGAGACAAACAGGTAGTGTTGATTCGGACTCAGATGCTCCAATCCACTTACCGACAGTCGATCAATGGTGCGATTGATGACGGTTTCAAATAGGCTCGCCACCATATTTTGGCAATCGCGTACTGACCTCAGTTTTCGCGTTTTTAGGCGCAGTGCTGTGCGGGTCAGCCAGATCCCTAGGCTGCCCCGGCCTAGCCAATTCGGCATAATCAGCTGATTGGCGGCCTGGGCTAATTCCCTCGATGCGACAATGCGGCTCAGCACATCCGACACCTCGTGATCGTAGTAGGGACGGATCGCATCGAACTCAGACATATTTTTTTCCTAACAAGACACCGCCTCTAGCGCTCATAAAAAATTAAGCCCAAGACCCGTGGTCAGCGCAGTCGCGCAGATCCAAATACCCATCAATAAAAGCCCGACAAATACCCCGCGTTTAAGGGCCTCTTCGTTGACCAGTGGCGGAAATCGCCGCCCTAACCAAGCCCCCAAGACGACTGCGGGAGCACCCAGGGCCGCATATAATATTACTGAGTTAGCAAGACTGCCTTCAAAAAAGACAATCACCGTGCGTGCAGATGTGGTCAAAAAGAAGTAACCCAGCAAAGTAGCTCGAATAATCGCCACCGACAGAGGCTGGCTGTAAGCAAACCATCCCAGCAAGGGGCCGCTTGCCGAGAACAGCCCGCCAAGCGCACCGCCCACCAGTCCGATCGACCAAGTAAAAGGCCCTCGTGACACACGCCCCCAACTACGGAGGCGCACGCTCATCGAAAGACCGCCCGCCGCGATAAAAACACCGAGACAAAGTTCGAGCAGCCATAAGTGACTCGTATTCAGGTACAGCAGAAGCGAGTAGCCCAGCAGCAACCCGGGCACGATACCAAGCCCCAACCAAAAAAAGATGGGGCGATGAATTTCATGAACATGACCCCGCAGCGATAGCGCCGAATTGAGCATGCTGAGAAAACTGACAACTGCCGCCAGAGTCGGTATGTCGAGGAGCCTAAGCCCGCCAATCACTGCGACGGCAATCATAGCCAGCGCAAACCCCGCCACAGCCTGCACGTAGCTGCCGAACAGCAACACAAGCAGGATGAGGATGAGGGAAATTTCGGGCATCGCGTTAGTCTGCCACACTCATACCAACCCCGCGCCAAAACGAAACAGAAACTCAAATCACGTTCTTCGAAAGGCACGCATCTGCTAGGGTGAGCCTAATTTTTGTGGACACATTCCCATGGATTTCGCGCTGACAAACAAGGTTGCCTTGGTAACAGGCGGCCATCGCGGCACCGGTCAAATTATCGCCAAAACCCTGTTGCAAGAAGGCGCCAGTGTACTCGTACACGGCATGACACAATCTCAGGCCGAGGCTTCCACTGAACAGCTCGGCGCGGGAACACCCGTGTGGGGCGATATCGTCAGTGGGGAAGGTTGTGATCAGTTGCTGGGACAATGCGATGCATTTGATGTGTCGATCCTCATCAACAACTTCGGCGCAGCGGACTCAGGCACGTGGCAAAGCCAGGACGAGGACGACTGGATCCTCGCCTATCAAAAAAACGTCCTGTCAGCACAGCGCCTGATTGCTGGGATGATGCCGAAACTGATCGCCGCTCCCTGGGCTAGAATTATCAACCTCGGCACCATAGGTTCCACCAGCCCCAACGCGAGGATGCCAGGCTATTATGCCGCAAAGGGGGCGCTAGCCAACATGACCATTGGCTTAGCCAAGGAGGTTGCCGGAAGCAACATTCGGGTCAATCTCGTGTCGCCGGGCATGATCCATACCCCAGAAGTTGAACACAGCTATATGCAATTAGCCGCCAAGCGCGGGTGGGGCGACACCTGGGCAGAAGTCGAACCTCATGTTGCTAAAGACATTCCCATTCGACGCATTAGTCGACGAGAAGAAGTCGCAGGGTTGGTCGCCTTTCTATGCAGCCCGCTGGCAGATGCTATTCACGGTCAAAACATACGCATTGATGGCGGTCAGCTAGGGATTGTGGACTGATGGATAAAACGCCCCTCAACAAGTTGTCGCTTCGCTTGGCCGGTGTCGTCATCATTTTGGCGGTGTTATTTGTTATCGACCTCAACATTGACGATGCCGTGAACCAACTTTGGCTACCCCTATTGCTGGCTGCTGGTGCCTACCTAATGACGCTATCGCTGATGGCGGTAGCGATTACCGCTGCAACCCTGGCCTTTTTGCATATGGAACTGAGCGCCACCTTCTGGGTTCCCGCTGTCGCCTACCCAGCGTTGTCGACCATCTGCGGCTTCTACATTGCTTGGGTACTGATGCAGCGCTTTCGCCAGCGCATAAAAGATACTCACGAGGAGCGCTGGGCAAATCGGCAACGCGAGCCTAAGGAATGACTAACCCAGCCGTGCTCTTCGATTTTGACGGCACTCTCGTCCCCAACCTCGACCTCCAGGATATGCGACGACAAATAGCGGCCATGGCGAAGGCGGCCGGGGTGCCCGATAGCGTCTACGACGGCTTATATATTGTTGAAATCATCGAAGCGTCTCAAGCTTGGCTTAGCAACCAAGATAATGAGCTAGCAAGTTCTGCTGAGGCCTACGCTGCGGCGAGCCACCAGCGGATCAACGATATTGAAATGCAGGCCGCCAGCAATACTGCTCCATTTACAGCAGTCCGACAGGTACTGAACCAGCTTCGAAACGGGGGCTATCGCCTCGGCATCGTGACCCGAAACTGCCGCGCAGCCGTACTCACCATGTTCCCGGATATGAACGAGTACATTGACTGTCTGCATGCCCGGGACGACGTAGTACACCTCAAACCCGACCCGAGGCACCTGCAAGACAACCTTGATGCCCTCGGTGCGGAGGCTGCGTTATCGGTCATGGTCGGCGACGGTGCCTTGGACATGCAGGCGGGCCAGGCTCTTGGTATGCGCTGCGTCGGTGTGCTTACTGGCAGCAATGACACCCATGCTCTTGCCGATGCTGGGGCTACCGAAGTGCTAGCAGATTACAGAGGACTTGTTAGTCTACTGACCTGACAGTCGATTGAGAGGTCTCATGCCCGCCGCCATTACCCACCTATTTCGCTACCCCGTCAAAAGTATGGGTGGCCACCTGCTAGAAAAAAGTACTCTCACCGCTCGAGGCATTCCAGGAGACCGCGCATGGACACTCAAAGACGAGGAACGCGGCGGTATAAAGGGCGGTAAGCGTTTCCCACAGCTGCTAGATATGAGTGCCCGCTTTATGAACGAACCCACAGAGCAGGTCGTTTCTCCACAAGTGCAAATTACCCTTAATGATGGTCGCAGCATTTCGTCATCGGATCCGCAGGTTAACGAGACCCTGAGTGCGGAAGTAGATGCACCGGTCAGCCTATGGCCCTTGCTACCCGCAGATCAGCTCGAGCACTATCAGCGGCCACCACTGGATGACGGAGTGGACCCAGAGGCCTATTTTCGCGAAGTCTTCGCTCGAGCCGACGACGAGCCGTTACCAGACCTCAGTGTTTTTCCGGAAGAACTCTTCATCTACGAATCGTCCCCGGGCACTTACTTTGATGCTTTCCCCATATTGCTGATGAGTCAGGCAAGCTTGCGACACTTCGAGCAAATCATGCTTGAGCAAGGCAGCGAATCTCAATTTGACGTTCGCCGTTTTCGGCCCAACATTTTGGTGGAAACAGAGGAATCCGGTTTCCCGGAAAATAATTGGGTTGGGCGACGAGGCGAAGTTGGTACGGCAATTATCAAAGTAGAAGTCGAATGCCCACGCTGCGTCATGACAACCCACGGCTTTAGCGACCTACCCAAGGACCCAAAGATCATGCGTCACTTGGTGAAGGAGAACAGCGGCAATCTTGGCGTTTATCTAAGCATCGAGCAGCCGGGCGTCATCGCTATCGGCGATTCGATTCGTTGGCTGGACTGAGCCGTTTCGGCCAAAAAAAAGCGCGTTTGCTCACACAAACGCGCTTTACTCCCTCTCCCCAGGAAGTTAAGTCAAGCTAGTTGCTGCCGGTAGGCACCTCGTTGAAGGACATACCCTTATCCATGCGCGGCTCTTGAGGCATACCCAAGACTCGCTCGGCAATAATGTTCGCCATAATTTCATCGGTTCCACCGGCGATACGCCCGCCCGGGGCACCCATATAGGTTAGCTGCAGCAGGCCCGCTTCCTTCGACAGATTTTCGTCCCAAATCGCGCCGCTCATCTCGAGCAAGTCCATGCAAAAGGACGCCATCTCTTGAGTCTTGGGTGCACCTACCAATTTGCCGATAGAGTTTTCGGGACCTGGAATCTCACCCCGCGACATTGCAGTCATAGATCGGTAGCCAGTGAAGCGCAAACCGGACTCCTGCACATACCAGTCAGCCAGCTTCGCGCGAACCGCACTGTCTTCGATCGCAGGCTTATCATCAATCATCACCTCGCTGGCAATACGATAAGCCACGTCTACATTGACGCCTGCGCCACCGCCGCCGATCGCCGCGCGCTCGTTCATGAGCGTAGTTAATGCCACCTGCCAGCCTTGCCCGACCTCACCCAGCCGCTGACTGTCAGGAATGCGCACGTCAGTAAAATAAACCTCGTTGAAATTAGCGCCACCGGTCAGCTGCTTAATGGGCTTAATCTCTACACCCGGCGACTTCATATCGAGAAAGAAATAGCTCAAGCCTTTGTGCTTGGCGACATTTGGATCTGTTCGTACGACCAAGATCCCGTAGTCGGAGTAATGCGCACCAGACGTCCAGATCTTTTGCCCGTTGATTACCCAGTCATCGCCATCGCGCTCGGCCTTGGTGCGCAGGGCTGCCAAGTCAGAGCCACCCGCTGGCTCTGAAAAAAGCTGGCACCAAATCTCTTCACCACTCGCCAACTTGGGCAAAAAACGCTCGTGGTGCTCTGGCTTCCCCCAGGTCATCAGCGTCGGAGCCGCCATACCCTGACCAATGACAAAGACGCCGCCGGGTGTGTTGAACTTCGCTTCTTCTTGGTTCCAGATCACCTGTTCGATGGCCGTAGCCTCGCGGCCGCCGTATTTTTTCTCCCAGCGGATGCAGGCCCAACCTGCATCATACTTTCGCTTCTGCCAGAGCTTGGACGCGGCGATATCATCAAGGCCCTCTAGCTCGTCTGGTGTGGGTACGTTGGCCTTTAGCCAGGCTGCCGCTTCAGCACGAAACGCCGCCTCTTCTTGTGTGTCGTTAAAATCCATATTTGTTCCTCAAAAATTTTTTGCTGCGAGACTCAGCTAGGCTGCGTTATTTTGCTCGTAAGCAGTAATCAAACGGTCCTGCCAATAACCCTCGCTGCCGACATTTACTCCGAGCAACTTGGCGCGCCGATAATAGAACTGACAGTCGAATTCCCAGGTAAATCCCATGCCACCGTGGGTTTGTACGTTTTCCTCTGCAGCGAAAACTGCTGCCTTGATTGCGCCGACTCGTGCAGTAGCTGCCGCAAGGGGTAGCTCGGCACTGTCAGTGTTCAACGCCCAAGCGCCGTAGTAACAATTGCTGCGAGCCAGCGTATTTTTCACATACATATTGGCGAGTTTGTGCTTAATGGCCTGATAGGAAGCAATGGCACGACCGAAGGCGTAACGGCCCATGGCGTAGTCCCTAGCTTGAATCATCGCGGCGTCCGCCAAGCCAACTTGCTCCCAAGCAAAAAGCACGGCAGCGCGATCCAGCAGGCGCTCAGTTGCCCCCCAGCCAGCGCCCTCACCACCCAGCAATTCGGCCCGGGCATTGTTAAATTCCATCACCGCGTGGCCACGAGAAAAATCCAGGGTGCGCACCGGCTCGCGGTTCACACTATCTTGATCCAGCTCCACCAAATACCAGCTGGCACCGTCGCCCACGTCAGATCCTCCTACGACGATGGCGAAATCCGCCCCACGACCGTCCGCCACAGGCAATTTGCGACCACTGAGCCCGGCTTCGCCCATTCGAGTCATCAGACTTTTCACGCTGGGTCGGCCATTGCCTTCAGAAAGAGCGAACGTTCCGATGGCCTCACCGGCGGCGAGCAAGGGTAGCCACTTCTCTTTTTGCGCCTGCGAACCGCAGGCCATGAGCGCCTCAGTGGCAAGATAGACCGATGAGCTAAAGGGTACTGGTGCAACCGATCTGCCTAACTCTTCGGCGATCACAACCAATTCAAGGTAGGAGAGGCCGAGCCCGCCAAATTCCTCGGGAATGACCGTGGCAGTCCAACCCATCTCGACGATTTTTTGCCAAAGAGCGTCGTCGTAGTCTGCGTCGCCCTCTAGCACCGCGCGCACTGCCGTCGGCGGACAGTGCTCTGTCAAAAAACCGCGGGCTTGCTCGCGCAGCAACTCCTGCTCTTCAGAAAACTCAAAGTTCATATTCCCCTCCTGGACCTGTCTCCGCCTAAAATATAACAGAGGTTTTGGTCTTTCTTCGATGCCGGTGTGCATGGGGATATTAGACATAGATAACAAAGATGGAGGTCATGCCATCCGTGCTTTTAGGCTAGACTCGCTCCATGAACGCGAGTCCGCCAATTCAACGCGAGCCAGCAAACTACACCTCGTTAGGTTACCTGCGTGTGGCTGCCGCAGCGCCTTCGCTGGTGATCGGTGATGCTATCGCCAATGCCAAATCCATACTGGAACAAGCCAATGATTTGGCGGCAGAGGGCGTGACCCTCGCCGTTTTTCCTGAACTTTGCCTGACTGGTTATTCCGCCGAAGACCTGTTTTTTTCTGAGGCCCTAATGGCCGATACCCAGAACGCGCTCCAGCATCTGTGTGCCTGTGACATGCCGCTGCTCATCGTCGGAGCACCTTGGCGCTTATGCGACGGTCGTTTGATCAACTGCGCAGTGGCCATTGGCAATCACCGCGTACTTGGGATGATACCCAAGACTTTTTTGCCAAATTACAGCGAATACTATGAACAGCGTTGGTTCGCGTCAGGCGCCAGCGTTAACGAAACCGAGGTACACGATGCTCTCGGCACCTTTCACATACGCGTTGATCAGCTGTTTCGACTGGGCGACGCCTTAGTGGGCGCCGAAATCTGCGAAGACTTGTGGGCCCCCGTCAACCCAGGCACACATGCTGCCTTAGCGGGTTCAAACATTGTCTGCAATCTCTCCGCCAGCAATGAACTCGTCAGCAAAGCCGACTACCGCGAAGATTTAGTGCGTATGACCAGTGCGAAGAGTTTTTGCGCCTATGTGTACGCCGGTGCCGGGGTCATGGAGTCCACGAAGGATGTCGTCTTTGGCGGACACTGTTTGATCGCTGAAGCGGGACAACTTCTGGCTCAAAGTAAACGTTTCGAATTGTCGGCCCAAGCGGTCATCGGCGATGTAGATCTGCAGCGGCTACAGCATGACCGCGCGCAAAACACAACTTTTGCTCAGATGCCTCGCCCCCGGGCTTATCGCATTGTGCAAGCCGACACTAAATTGCCAGCACTGACCAACCTGCACCGGCAGTACTCCAAACAACCCTTTGTGCCCGAGGATGAAAACGAATTTTCAGCACGAGCACAGGAAATATTGCAAATACAGGCCACAGGGCTGGCGAGACGGATGTTGGCGGCGAAGACCGAGCGCCTGGTCAT
>CEPJ01139216.1_pt1 | contig 14305 bp, 13 predicted proteins | sample 530561 | NCBI WGS metagenome assembly CEPJ01 (sample SAMEA2620404, study PRJEB7988) | marine metagenome | biome: marine biome (ENVO:00000447); feature: surface water layer (ENVO:00002042); material: "saline water (ENVO:00002010), including plankton (ENVO:xxxxxxxx)" | depth 5 m
GGCAATAGCTAAATATTCATAAATACCTTTTTCCCTCATTAACCTTCCAACAAAAATAATTTTATTTTTTTTGACCTGTTCTTTTTTTTGTTTAAATGCTTCAGTATTTAAACCACTACCTTCAATAATTTTTACATTATTTTTATAGTTTGAATATCTTAAAAAATCTGAATAATTTTTCTTATTCTGAAAAATTATCGTATCAACTTCTTTGTTTATTTTATATTTTATAAATGGTTTAATTAAAACTCTTAATATATTCCCAAGCAGTGAATTACCAAATAAATAACCTAGGCCTGTTATTGAGACTATTACTACAAATTTCTTTTTTAAAAAAAAGGTTGAAAATATGAATAAAAATAAAGATTTAATTGTAAATATGTGTATTAAAGAATTTGATTCAATGTTTTTTAATATTTTTCTTAAGTTAAAAACTCCACCTATGTCCAAAAGCTTTTTGTTATTTATTTGCCAATCAATAAAATTTTGATACGTTTGATTAATTTCAGATTTGTTATCTCCAAGTGGACAAATAGAAGTGATGTTAAAATACTCTTTTAAATAATTGACCATGTCTGCTCTCGATCTTTGCAGTATCCAATCTGAGTGAGCAATAAAATAAATCACTAACATTATTATAAAGTTATTGAAAGGTTATCATCAAATTATGAACATTGTTGTAATTGGTGTTGGTTATGTAGGTTTAGTATCAGGATTATGCTTAGCAAAATTAAAACATAATATTCAATTTATAGACATTGATGAATCAAAAATAAATTCTTTAAAAAAACACCAGCCAACTTTTTTTGAACCTGAGTTAGAAGATTATTTAAACAACAAAGAAATTTTGGGCAATGTCAACTTTTCTAGTGAATATAAAAATATAGATTGGGACAATGTTGACATTGTAATGGTTTGTGTTCAAACTCCATCACTTGAAAGTAATCAAATAGACACAAGTTTTGTTAAAAAAGTTTTTATGTCTATAGAAAATTATATAAATGAAAATACAGTAGTTTGTATCAAGTCAACCATCCATCCAGAAGCTCTTGAAAAGATTATTGCTGATTTAAGTTTTGATGAGCGTAGGATTGTATTTAATCCAGAATTTTTGAGAGAAGGTTCGGCTTTCACTGACTTTTTTCAACCTGACAGAATAGTCATTGGCTCCACTGACGAAGAGAATGCGAAAAAAGTTGGTTCATTATACAAGGATTTAGATACGGAAATCTTGTTTACAGATCCTGTAAGTTCGCAATTAATTAAGTATCTTTCTAATGCATATCTACCTTTAAGATTATCTTTTGTAAATGAGGCTTCTCAAATTATTAGTGTAATGGGTGGCAACTTGCAAGAAACTCTAAAAGGTATAGGGATGGATAATAGAATCGGACAAAATTATTTTAGACCTTCTCCAGGCTGGGGAGGTTCTTGTTTCCCAAAAGATGTTGCTGAAATTAATTCAATTATAAAATCTAATAATCTAATTTTGCCTTTAATTTCAAATATAAAAAAATCTAATTCTACCCATCAAGAATGGTTTACTGAATACTTAATAAATCTAAAAAATGAAAAAAAGTTTGAAAATATATTTTTGATTGGACTTGCATTTAAAGATAATACTGATGACTTAAGGCATTCACCTACAGTTTCAATATATGAAATTCTTGACTCAAAAAACCAATCAGTGCATATATTTGATTTAGATAATTACGAATACAATGAATCAGAAATTAAACAAAACTTTCTTGAAAAATCCTTGATTGTTGAAATGTATCCTATTGGAAGCATTCTCAAATCTAAAGTTGAGGAAGAATTGAAAGTTATAAATGAATTTACATATATTAAGTTTTGGGAGTAAAAAATTAATTATTTAATAACAGGAGGCGCCGGTTTTATTGGTTCAAATCTAATTGAAAAAATCATTATTGAAGCGGATAAAGTTATAGTAATTGACAATTTAATCACAGGAGATGCAAAAAATATTGATAAATTCCAAAAAGAAGAAAATTTTAAATATATTGAACATGACATCCAAGAGAGCATATATCTAGATGAAAAAATAGATTATGTTGTTCATCTTGCAAGCTGTGCAAGTCCTAAAGCTTATGCTAAATATCCAATTAACACTCTAAAGTCTGGAAGTATTGGGACTATAAATGCACTTGGTATAAGTAAGCAACACAATGCAAAATTTTTTTTAGCATCAACTTCTGAAATTTATGGAGATCCAGAAGTCAGTCCTCAAAATGAAAATTACTGGGGAAATGTAAATACATTAGGACCTAGGAGTATGTATGATGAATCGAAACGTTTTGCTGAATCAGCAGTACACGCTTATGTCCAAACTCATGGTTTAACAGGTAATATTGCGAGAATTTTTAATACTTATGGTCCCAACATGCAAATAAATGACGGTAGGGTAGTAACAAACTTTATCTATCAGGCTTTACATGGAAATGATATTACGATTTATGGAACAGGTGAACAAACACGCTCTTTTTCATATATAGAGGACACAGTAAATGGAATTTTAAAAATAATGACAAATTCTACTTCAGATGTTTTTAACGTTGGTAATGATAATGAAATATCTATAAAATATTTAGCTGAAAAGATTCTTGAACTAACTAACTCAAACTCCAATATAATTTATAAAGATTTACCAAAAGATGATCCAAAACAAAGAAAGCCTGATTTAACTAAAATTAAAAATCAGTTTAATTACGAACCAAAATTTTCATTGGAAGAAGGATTAAAGATAACTATCAATTGGGTTGAAAAAAATTATAAATAACTTTTTAGTCTTTGATTTAATGTTGACAAAGAGTGCATTTTAAGTTTTGTTTCTATACGATCAAAGTATTTGGATGTTTCTTCAATAGACATTTGACTCAGCATATTTAATTTATACGTCAAATCTTCAACATCTTGAAATTTAAAAAAATCATCATTAAAAAACAAATTAAAATCTTCATTTCTATAAAAATTAATTATTTGAGAGGAGAGTGTCTCTAAAACAGACTTATCAAAAAATCCGTTTTGAGCACAATTGAAATGGACATCATAATTTTTTAATAATTTTGGTAAATTACGATATTCAACTTTTCCTAGGAAATTTATATTATCTTGTGGATATGCCTTTTTTAATTCATTGAGATAATTCTCATCATTTTTGTTTAATGTACCTCCGATAATATCTAATTTAGATTCTTTAAATTTTGAATTTAAAAATGATTCTATTGCAATTTCTAAGTTTTTTGATCTAGAAATTCTTGACAAAATTAAAAAATTTTCGTATTTGATTTTTTCCCTTTTGTCCGTAAAATTTTTTAAATCAATAGCATGTCCAATGACATTGACTTTGTGTGAATTAAAAGGAAAAGAATTTCTTGAAGCAGTAACTATACTTTCTGATGCTAACATGCTGAGGAATAAAATTATTTTTTTTACTCCAAATTTAGGACTTGGATGCGTGAACCATAAAGTAGTTTTAATTTTATTCTTACTTAATAAATAATATCCTATCACAATTGATATTGGCGACATATGAGAGAAACATCGTTCGTACGTATTATTTTTAAGTAGGTGTTTTAATGTTTTATAAAAATATATATATTTGTACAATCTTTTACTATTTTTTCTTGGACCAAAAATATTTACTGAATTTGAAAAGTCGGTATCAGAATCTTTTCTTAATGTAATTACGTCAACATGTTCATATTCTTCTGAAATTTTGTCAATCCATTTAATTGCGAAACCTAAGGATGTATCATTCTCATCAACTGCAAGGTTAAAGTAAAGTAATTTTTTATTCATATAATTTTTCCGCGATTTTTTTCCAATTTTCAGTAAACCTATTTTTTCCAGATAATTTACTACTAAGAGTTTTTGCTTTTTCTCCTAGGTTTTTTTGTATATCAATATGATTTAAGAAATAATGAAGTTTTTCTTGAAAGTCTTTAGGATCATTCAATTTATATAAAATTGTTCCACCATACTTACCGAAAGGATCTCTAATTCCTTGAATATTGCTTGCAAGACTTGGTGTTCTACATAAACCACTTTCAATTAACACTCTGGGTAATCCCTCATAGTTACTTGCCATGAGTAATAATCTTGAAGATGAATAAATATTTGATAAATCTTCAGGTAGTTGACTATCTAAAAAATCTATGTTGTCGATATTATTTTTATTAATATAATCACTGCATTCATTAAAGTAATCTAGATTCTGTATTTCTCCAACTATTAAAAACTTCTCCTGCAAATTAAATTTTTTACTGTATTCATGAAAATTTTTTATTAGAAATAGCACTCCTTTTCTGGGAATAATATTTCCAACGTACACTATACCTTCTCTTTTATTTTCGACAGATTTATAAATTGTATAATCAACCCAAGCAGGAAATGTTAAAAAATCTTTATTATATTTGCCACTTAATGTTTTAGTATATTTCTCTTCTACCCCCCGAATAAAATCGCAGTTTTTATATGTGTAATGTGATAAAGACTTTAAAAGTATTTTTATTATGAATGTAAATCTAAAAACTCTTTGATTTAATAAAAGATTGAGAAAGTTGCCATGGTGCTCAATTACAATTTTAAAATCATGTTTATATATTTTTTTCAAAATAGTTGGGAGAAGCGCAGCAATCGGATCTTTTGCAGAAATAATATCTATATTTTTTTCTTCACAAAAATTTTTCAAATGATTCAAATTTAAAAAATAGAACTTTAGATATTTTGAAACTAAGGTGTTGGGTCTTCTGATGTAGTCAATTGTGACATAATCATGTTCTATCGTTTTGTTTTCATCTCCATAAGTCATTACGAACGTAGAAAAATTCTTTGATAATTCTTTGAATTTTAAAATATTCGAATTATTTAATCTCTCTCCATAATTTGTCGTCCCATAAAATAATAAATTTTTCATTATTGAAACACCTTAAGATATTCTTGAAAATTTTTGCTTTCATCAAATTTATTGTGCAACAAATATTTTGCATTTATAATTTTTTCATCTCTCAATTCTTTATTTTTAATGCTTTTTAGAATAAGTTGATTTAAATATTCTGAACTTGGTTTTTTCCCATCGATTAAGTCTAAAATTAATCCATTTTTTCCGTCTTCAAGAATTTCATTAGAGCCTCCTATTGGAGTAGATATAACTAATAATTCGTAATTCATAGCTTCTAATAAAACATGAGGTAAACCTTCATATCCAGATGCCTGTATGTAAATGTGTGAATTTATGTAGTATTCTTCAAGTTCAGAAGAATTTTTTTGTCCAGTTAAAGTAACGTAATTTTCTAAATTTAAATTAAAAACTTTTTCATTTAGTTCGTCATGTAAATCTCCACTTCCAACTATAAATAAGTGAAATTCCATACCAGCTTGTCTTAACAAATGCATTGCTTCAATTATTATGTCTATATTTTTCCACGGCGCTAATCTACCAACTGTGATTAAATTAATGACATTTTTATCCTTATTAATTTTTTCATCAATATCGGAAATAGATGTACCGTTGTAAATGACTTTCAATTTTTCATGGTCTACACCCCATGATTCAACAACTTTACTCAAATGTATAGAGGGTGTGATTACAAGGTCTGCTTTAGTAGCAGTCCAACCTCTTGAAAATTTAGCTATTTCAATGTGGAGATTGTGAGAGTTTTGTTGAAATTCATCGAAAGAATCTTCAATAATTCCTCTATTTCTTCCTCTTTCCCAGGCCCAATCACCTACAATTTTTCTAATTATTTTTTTTCTTAAAAACAAATTAGCTAAATATGATTCCATTGGAAGGCCATTTACAAAAATATATTTCGCTCCAAAACTATTTCTGATTATTGTATAAATAGTTTTTATCCACCTAATAATTAAGTTTTGACGTCGAATTATTCTGACTACTTTATAATCGACCTCATCCTCAATTTTCTCATCACTTAAACAAACTACAATCACTTCATATCCATTTTCCGTAAGAATATTTGCTATTTTTGGAACAAAACTTGCTGGACCTCCAATATCTGGAGGAAATATCCCAACAGTTATTAGTACTTTCAAAGACTTATTTGCTTATAATCAATTATTTCTTTAATCATTTCATGGATACTCATGCTTGGCTTATACCCAGTAGCTTTTACAATTTTTTCTATTGATGGAGTTCTTCTCATTGGGTCTTCAAATCTATCTCCATAAACTTCTTTATGAGGTTTATAAATTATTTCTGAATTTGAATTAGTTTCTTGGATGATTAAATCCGCAAGGTTTTTTATTGATATTTCTTCTGTTTGTCCTATGTTGAATATTTCTCCATACAGCTCTTTTTCAGCTAGCAGGCAGAAATAATTTACAACATCATCAACCCAAGTAAAAGATCTAGTTTGATCACCCTTTCCGTGTATAAAAATAGTTTCATTTCTCAACGCTGCTTCAATAAATTTTGGAACAACCATTCCATATTCAGACAACTGATTTGTACCAATAATATTAAAAAGTCTTACGATTATTGGCTTAAGATTTCCATCATTATATTCTGATAATGCCAAAAACTCATCAATCAACTTTGATGCTGCATATGACCATCTCAACTTTGTTGGTGGTCCAATTAAGCTTTTTGACTCTTCTGTCCACACTGAATCTTCTGACACACCATAAACTTCTGATGTTGAAGTAATAAGTATTGGTACATTCTTATTTTTACAAGACTCAATAATCTTATGTGTTCCCTCGATATTTGTTAATAGTGCTTTGCTGACATTTTCCATAATGTATTGAACGCCAACACCTGCTGCTAAATGGAAGCAAAAATCCACCTCCTCTAATAAAGAATCAAGATTATCGCAATCTTCAACTCTCTTATCCACTAAATTCACTTTATTTGTATCTAAATATGATTTAATATTTTCTATTTTTCCAGTTGAAAGATCGTCAATTACGCATATATTTTCTGCTCCCTGAGAAAGAAGCTTGTTAATCAAGTTAGAGCCTATAAACCCAGCTCCACCAGTTATTACTACTTTGCTTAAATTATTTTTCATAATCATATTTAAATTTTATATCTTTAAGAATCTTTGAATATTCTATGTACCACTCAACGGTATGTCTTATACCATCTTCAATATTTGTAGTAGGTTCCCAGCTTAACAAATTTTTAGAAAGATCTAGGCTAGGAAGAACAACATCAACATCTTTGTAAGCTCGTTCCTGATAAGATATTTTTGCTTTTTTTCCTAAATTATTTTCAATTATTTTTATGACATCTATTAAAGACCAAGTTTGATTTGATCCAAAATTAAATATTCCCGGTTTATTAAAATTTAATAGCTTGTTTAAACCATCAACAATATCTGTAATGAAAGTAAATGATCTTCTTTGATTACCATCTCCATATATAATTAAATCTTCATCATTAAATATCCAGTGAATGAATCTCAAAATAGACATATCAGGTCGACCGAATGGTCCATAAACTGTGAAAAATCTAGGAATTTGAACAATTGTGTCTGTTTTTTCTAGTATATTTTTCGCTAATATTTCTCCAAAATTTTTTGTAGATGCATAAACTGATGGTGGTTGGGTTAATTCATCTTGATTTTCAACTGCCAGCTTACTACCAGTGTCTCCATATATAGATGAGGTAGATGCAAGTATAAATCTAGGAATTTCAAATTCTTTGACCTTTAGACTCAAATTACTTGTACCAAGAGTATTGTCAATCAAATATTTTTCAGGGTCAGCAAAACTTTGTCTAACCCCTGCTCTTGCACCAAGATGAACAATAGCTGTGCAATTGTTAAAAATTTCGTTATTTTCAACAAGATCACTTTCTTTTGAAAAATTTATATTTTTAAATTCGAAATTAGTTAAATTTGTAAGTTTATCTAATCTTAATTTTTTTAAATTGTTGTCATATGCATTGTTTAAAGAATCAATACCAATAATTTTGTAAGTATCGCTTAATGAATTAATTAAATTAAAACCTATAAAGCCACAAGAGCCAGTGACAATTATTTTTTTCACTATCAAATTCTAACTCTTTTAAAGATTACTATCGGAATTATTATTTGATATTTCACATTTCTATTATTATTTAATATATGCTTAAATTTATTGGTCACGCAGGTTTCATGTACTCTACAAATAATGAAATTTTATTGATGGATCCATGGATGTCTAAAAACGGTGCATTTGATTCTTCATGGTACCAATTTCCATCAAATCATTCTCTAGGAGATGAAATAAGGCAAGAGATTGATTCGACTTTAAAGGAAGTATACATATACATTAGCCATGAACATAAGGATCATTTTGATGTTGATTATTTAAAAACTTTAAATTTATCAAAAATTAATTTTATTACACCTAAATTTAGAAGAGATCATGTAGCATCAGTTTTAGATAAGTTAAATCCAAAATCTGTCACAACACCTATTGACTCTGAAGTTTTAAAAATTGGTGAAATGGAAATAAGATTATTTCTAGATGATCAAGAAATTGTAAGGGACTCTGCAATTGGGTTGATAGATTTTGAAAATGACTTTACGTTTTTAAATTTAAATGATTGTAAAGTTTATGACCGTGTTGATGAGTTAAAGTCTATTTTCAAAAAGTTTGACGTATTTACTTGTCAGTTTTCAGGCGCTGTTTTTCACCCTGTTTGTTATGATTATCCAGAAAAAAAATATAAGGAAATTTCTGAGTCAAAAGTTAATGGCAAATTTAGCTCAGTTAAGAACTTAATTTCAAAATTTGAACCAAATCTGTATGTTCCTGCCGCAGGACCTCCAGTCTTTTTAGATCCCAATTTAATATCGATAAATTATGAAGAAGTAAATATATTTTCATCCCCATTTAAATTTAAAAATTATCTGCTACAAGAGTTACCAGATCTTAATATAGAGGTTCCAATTCCGGGTTCATCATTTTTGAAAGTTAATAACGAAATGGGTATTGAGCATCCCATAGAAAACCCAGAATCTTTATTTGATAAGGATAATATTGAAAGCTATGCAAATGAATACAGTTATATTTTCGAAGAAAGAGAAAACCAAAAAAAGAATTATGATCCCGAAGACGTTCAAGCTAGATTATATGACGAATTAAATTCAAAATTAATAAATTTCAAAATTGAACAAAAAATGGACGTTTGTATGCAATTTAGTTTAAATGAAATTAAAGATAGCTCGATAATTATTGACTTTGAAAATAAATCTATAAATATAGAAAATAATAGTAGTGTTGATTTATCTTCTTCATATGAAATCAGTTGTTCTGCTGGAGATATAGGAAGGTTATTGGATGGATATTTAAATTGGGAAGATTTTATGCTTTCTTTTAGACACAAATTGAAAAGAACCCCAGACATTTACCAAGTAGCTATTAACGGATTCCTCACAATGGAGAAAGAGGATGTTCCAGACTTTGTTGATAATTTGATGAGACTCCAAAATCAAAGAGAAAGAATTACCGTTGAGGCTGGTGGAGTTCTTTATTCGGTCGATAAATTTTGTCCTCACCAAGGAAGTGATTTGATGACACATCAGATAGAGGATGATAGGTATTTGATTTGTCCAAAACATAGGTGGACTTTTGATCTTGAAAATGATGGGAATGCTGTTGGTGTTGATGCAACTATCAATGCGGTGGATCTTGATGGTGATGGTTCTTAAATAAATTGTCTAGTTCTAAAACTACTCATTTAGTAATAATTCCTACATACAACGAAAAAGAAAATATTTTTGATTTTATAAATGAACTATGTAATTTTGATATATCAATTCTGATTGTTGATGACAACTCTCCAGATGGAACAGGCGAAATTGTAAAAAAACTTTCATCAGTAAGTGATCAAGTTAATCTTTTAAGCAGAAATTCCAAGCAAGGTCTTGGTTCTGCATATAGGGACGGATTTAAGTGGGGAATTGAAAAACAGTACAAATATTTGTTACAGATGGATGCTGACTATTCACATCGTTTTGAAGATTTAGAACAATTATTAGCTGAATCGCACTTTCAAGATGTTGTAATCGGTAGCAGATATATCAGTGGTGGAGGTAGTGTAGGCTGGGATATGAAAAGAAAATTACTATCTTTGGCTGCAAACAAAATTTCACGTATTGTTTTAAAATCCAATATTAATGATATGACAAGTGGTTTTAGATGCTATTCAGAACGTGCAATTTCTTTGATTAATTTTCAAAACACTAAATCTGATGGTTATTCTTTTCAAATAGAAATGAGTATCAGATCAATTGAAAATAAATTATCAATTAAAGAAGTTCCAATCATTTTCAATGAGAGAAGACTAGGTAAGTCAAAAATGTCTAAAAGAATAGTTCTTGAAGCTTTGTTATTTTTGGCTAATAATGGAGTTAAAAGATGGTTAAATATAAAGATCAATTAATTAAATTACAGTTTTTAGTAATATTTTTGATTCCGCTTACTCCTCACATAAAAATCACGAATTTTTTACAATTAGATGATTTGCCAGTTGTAATATTTTTAATTTTATTTTTTGTAAATATATATATCAAAAATATCCAGAAATTTTACTTTAAAGAAGTCACTCCTTTAATTTTTTTTATTTTATATATTTCAATTCAAAATATTATTTTGAATAATTCAATAATTTTCAGTGAAAATTCAAGATATATATTTTACTTATTTTTAATTATTTCAATATTAAATTTAAAAGATTTACTCTTACTTGAAAATAGTTTTAATTTTTTAATGATAGGTCTTAGTTTATTTTCAATTTTACTTTTCTTTTTAGAAATCGATTTAGGTGTAGATTCTTATGAGTATTGGAAAATTGGATTCAATCAAAATGAATGGATATTTACAAATGGTAGAATGAATGGTTTTCAAGCTGGTGGTCCAAATGCTTTTGGAGGATTGATCACTATCTTGACAATTTACTGTTCATCTTCAAATTCCTCAAATTTAAGATATTTCTATATCTTCATTGGCATTCTTGGTTGTTTTTTTACGTACAGTCGAGCTGCATTGATAGTTTTAGTTTTCTTTCTTCTATTCAATACAATATTTAAAAAAGATTACAAAGGCATTTTAGTTATATTAATACCACTTTTAATCTCATTAAATTTTGGAATAATTGAAAGATTTACTTCTGAAACTGAGACACAAGGAGTAGAAGATAGAATTCAAATGCAACAAACGAGCATTACTGATATTTCATCAAGAGGTTTGTATCAAAATCTATTCGGATATGGACACGGAAATTTTGGTATTGTGAGAAATGAAATCAAGCCAATTTCTGAATTCTCAGACGATGTTAGACCAACTGGTCCTCACAACTCTTTTATATTTCTATTGTTAGATTATGGTGTTTTTGGTTTTTTAATTTTTCTAAGTATTTTTATAACTCCATTTTTGTATTTTCTAAAAAATTTGAAATTTAACATAATCAATCAAGAATATTTATTTATTGGTGCATTTGTCGGCCTGTCTTTAACTGGAGATTTTATACAAAATCATTCAATTTCAGTCTTATTTTTTTTAATTTTAGGAAAACTGATATCTAGGATTGTTAATAAAGAATAATATGAAAGTACTTCACGTCGTTCCAACATTAAAAAAAGATGGTGCTGAAGTTCAATTGTCAGAGATATTTAAAAATTTTAATAATATAGAAGTTGAACTATTCACATTTGATAAATATGAATATGGAGATTCTATTCTTAAAAATTTAGGAAACATAGTTTTGCACCATAAAAGTTCAATTATGTCTATTATATTTCTGAATAAATTGATTAAAGATAATAAATATAATATTGTTCATTCCCACCTACCCAAATCAGATCTAATAATAGGATTTCTTAGATTTTTTAATAAGAATATAAATCATGTAGTTTCTGTACACGCACAGTATGGAACAAGAGATAAAGAAAACAAGTTTAAATACTTTTTCTCGAATAAAATATGGAAAATATTATTAAATCGCTCAGTTGGTGTCATTGCAATATCAAAAAAAATTAATAGTTGGTTAATTGATGAAATTGGGATTAAACCAAAAAAAATTACAACAATACATTACGGAACAGAGATAAAAAAAAGAAATACTAAAAATAATAATAACAACTCTATTGGGATGGCTGCAAGAATGCTTCCATGGAAAGGATGGGACAAAGTAATAGAAACTTCGTTTTATCTTAAAGAAATAGGTGTTGATTTTACATTAAAACTTGCAGGTTCAGATGATGAAGATTATCTGAAGACAATCAAAAAATTAATTTCAGATTTTGATTTAGAAGATAATGTAAAAATTTATGACCACTTTACAAATATTGAAGAGTTTTTTGAGGAAATAGATATCTTTTTATTTTTATCATCTTCAGAGGGTTTTGGTCTTGTTGTTTTAGAAGCTATTGAAAATAACGTTGCAGTTATTTGTTCGGATATTAGCCCACTCAATGAATTTGTATTAAATGCATCAGGAGTTTTAGTGGATAGGGAAAAGACAAAAGATATAGCACAGCTTATAGCAAAATTATTAGCAAATGAATCCGAACTTGAAGAAATAAAAACTAGGCAAAAACAGTATATTATAGAAAACTTTACTATAAAACACTCTGCAGAGAATATTGAAAAATTTTATATAAATGCAATTAATGTTTAGATAACATTTAGTATTAAATTGTGAATATTTTAGTTGTTGGTGGAGCTGGCTATGTCGGAGGTGGCATAGTTGATAAACTAAAACAAACACACAATGTTACAGTTTATGATTCATTAATCTACGAAGAATCATATCGTAAAGACGTCAATTTTGTTTATGGCGATATAAGAGATCACGATAAGTTATTACGATTATTAAAAGCAAATGATGCAGTAATTTGGTTAGCCGCATTAGTGGGCGATGGTGCATGCTCAATTAATCCTGAGCTAACTTTTGAAATTAATTCAGAATCCGTAAAATTTTTAGCAAATAATTTCGATAAAAAAATTATTTTTCTTTCAACTTGTTCTGTTTATGGGGCTCAAGAAGGATTATTGGATGAGTCATCATCTATTAATCCATTATCTGAATATGCTTCTTCAAAAGTTCAAGCTGAAGAGTATTTGACCGATTCAAATGCAATAATTTTTAGACTTGGTACATTGTTTGGTATTAGTGATGAGTTTTCGAGAATTCGCCTTGATCTAGTTGTAAATATTTTAGTAACAAAAGCTCTAACAGAAGGAAAACTTACAGTATTTGGTGGAGAGCAATGGAGACCTCTTTTACATGTTGTAGATGTAGCAAATGCAATAGCTCAAACAATTGAATCAGATATAACCGGTATTTTCAATTTACACTATAAAAATTTTAAAATTATTGATATAGCTGAAGCAATAGTCAAAAAAGTGCCTTCGGCAACGATTGAAACTACTCCAATGAAATTTCAAGACGCAAGAAATTATCAAGTGAGCAGTGAAAAGTTATATCAAGAATCTGGATTTAAAGCATCGACAAATCTTTCTAAAGGAATTGAAGAAGTTTATGATTTAATATCCAACAACAGAATAAAAAATGTGCATCATAATAGATACTCAAATCAAAATTTTCTAGAAGAGTATGGAATTACATAATGGAATCTTATGCGGAACCCTTCATTTACTCCAAAGAAGAAACTCAAGATTTTAGAGGTTCACTAGAGTATTACAATTCACTTGATCTTGATAAATATAAAAGGCTTTATATTGTAAAAAATCCTAAAATCGGAACAGTAAGAGCCTGGCATGGACATAAGATTGAATCAAAACTAGTCAAAGTAATTAACGGCAATTTTTGTATATTTACAATCAAAATCGATAATTGGGATAATCCGTCCAAAGATCTTATTCCAAGCAAATATGAAATGGACGAAAATTCAGGAATACTTTATATTCCACCGGGATATGCCAACGGTGCAATAAATACTGAAGCAAACAGTCAAGTCATGTATTTTTCTTCAATGAATATTGATGACTCAAAAAAAGATGACCATAGATTTGAATCAAAATTTTGGGATCCTTGGAGAGAATATTCACCGGAAATATATGAATAACAACAGAATATTAGTTTTAGGCTCGAATGGAATGTTGGGTAAAATGGTAGCTATTTATTTATCTTCAAATAGAGATTTCGATGTGACAATAACCGCTCGCAATACAAATCAATTTATAGAAAATAATTTTAGTGGTAATTATCTAAAGTTTGATGTAGTCAATGATAATTTAGATGAGATAATAAAAAAACATGACCAGTATAGCTACATCATTAATTGCATTGGTGTAATTAAACCAAAAATTG
>CEPJ01045424.1_pt1 | contig 14288 bp, 10 predicted proteins | sample 530561 | NCBI WGS metagenome assembly CEPJ01 (sample SAMEA2620404, study PRJEB7988) | marine metagenome | biome: marine biome (ENVO:00000447); feature: surface water layer (ENVO:00002042); material: "saline water (ENVO:00002010), including plankton (ENVO:xxxxxxxx)" | depth 5 m
CTTTGGGGCTGAACCAATTTGTCAAAGCTATTGCACATGATGGAGCACCAATACCCTGAACCCAGCCATTTAAAAACCAAAAAACAATCCATAATATTATAGATTGGTTTAATCCCATTGATATATTAATTGCTCCGGAAGTAATTAAACCAAATGTGAAAAACCTTTTTATGTTTGCATAATCAGCCAAAAAGCCATTTAGAAATTTTCCTAATGCATAACCATAAAAATAGGCAGAGCCAACTAAACCAAGATCAACAATCGAAAAAAGACCACCATCTATTAATGGCTTTTTAACAACAGAAAGAGCTAACCTGCAAGTATACCCCCAGCCATAAAGCGTAATAATTGTAACAAGAATCTCTTTACGGTACTTAGAGTATTTGCTTTTTATCTGGCCAACATCACTAATGATGGGTTGGTCAACACCAGCTTTAAAAAAATTTAAAATATTAATTACTATTAATCTCCAATTTCAAAACAAAAATCATGTTCAAGTAAATTACCATCAGTGTTTCTAACAAATTCACCTTTAGAGTTTTTTACCTTCCACTCAATACATATATTATCCCCGCCATCATCAATAACCTTCATAATACCAAATTGACCACGGACACCACTAACGCCATGCGAATACGGTCCGCCCTTAATGCTTGGCTTTCTGTCTAATGGACCAGCGTGAAAGATGGGGATGGGAGCGCCACCATTTGTTGCATAATCACTATTCGTTCCATCATCAATAGCAGCCATATGAGCATCGCCACTTACAATGCAAACTGGGATATCATTCTTTTTTATAAAATTGGCAATACTTTGTCTTTCCTCTACATACCACCCCCAATTATCGTGATCATCGCATTCAAACCCACTACTTGTCTTAATAATTTCACTTTGTTCGCAATTAAAAGTACTTACATCAGGGGCGCTCAAATAGGGAAAGCTAGAATGCCAAACGACAGCATTATTGTTTCCCTTTGCAATTAATAACTGATCTTTAAACCAATTTAGGTGTTCATCAGAGCCAAAATTAGAACCCTGTTTTATTTTTTTACAATTTGGTGAATTAGTTTTGTCACAATCACCCTGAAATAATGGCCTTCTTTTTTCAGAGCGCAGATCAGTTAATAAATAAGTTATTCTACCAACGTTGAAAACCTGTGATATAACCTTTCCATTTTCTTGAAAAGCCAAAGGATAATGTGGAACGTAGTTCTTATATGCCTTCCTTGCTTCTGATTGACAGGCAACTCTTCCATCTCCATTTGGGGAAATCCCAGCACTATTATTCGGACCATAGTCATGATCATCCCACATATAAGCTATTGAAACATTATTGTATAACCTTGCTTGTTTTTTTGAACCAAGAGTAGCACGAAAATATGCTAAAAAATTATCTTCACAATCTCGGCGTATATCCCCATAATGAAAGTCGCCCAACATTAAATAAAACTGCGAATTCTCTTCCCTTATGCGGTCAAAAACAGGATTGTTGGAACCTGTGGTCGCACATGTTGCCATCGTTACTTTATACGAAAAAGGCTTACCACTATGCGTTTTAAATTTTCCAATCTGATCTTTTTTTAATCTTCCATTAATATTAAATCTATAGTAGTATGTTTGATTCGGTTTAAGACTTTCTAACTGTATTTTTGCAAAATAATGAGATTCTTCATCGGTTGATATTGTCTTTGTATATCGTTTATTTTTTTTAAAATTTTTACTCTCACTATATTGAATCTTAATTTTAGCTTGTTTGCCAGAAGCAAAAGATATTACAGCTCTCTCAGATGTTACTGCCCCAGACCAAAAATAATCTATTTCATCCGCTTTTATAATGTTTAATAAAAAAAAACCAATAATGACTTTAATACATTTATAAATATTCAATTTTTACTCCAACATATTTTCGAAAGACTTTACATAGGTAAAACCATCATACCTTTTTTTGTCATCATGCCTTATGGCCCATAAATAATACATATGAAACCCAGGTGCAGATGTTTGGCTGTGAGTTCTGCTTTTTGTAATAGTTAGCAGATCACCATTTTTAATTTTAAACACATCCTCTCCTAATTCACCATGGCCATATCCCCAGTCCGGCGAAAGCTCATAATAATAAATCTCCGATTGTGGATGGTGATGAGGTGGATAACTACTCCATTTTCCTGGAAAGTTCAATACCTCTCCAATTACCAGCTTGGCTTCTTTTGGCGAAATAGTATCATCAAAAGCAAGACGAACTAGCCTATAACACGTATCATCAAGTTGATCTTTCCCACGGTGTTCTGTGTCAATATCAGAAGGTTGATATACCTTCCCCTTAAAACTAAGATCATTACTTGTTTTAATAATTGCAAGTCGGCACTGCGATGTGGTTTTAATTTTGACTGTCTCTGCAGATGATAAATGAACTACAGTAGGATCATTATCAATCCAATTAGGTCGATAAAAAGAAATAACTGCAGTATCAAAAGATATTTCACCTGCTCCATCTATTACTACAATCGCTATTTCTTTTTTCTCTTCTCCAAACTCATACTCTTCATCTTCCCCTGTAATCAGAATATCAAATTCCATTCCTGTTGCTTCAACAGTGTATGGGTAGGAATTATACCCTTTTTGAAACCCACCCCTATAAGAACTAACTAGACTCATAACTTCCTCTTTAATTACTGATGATCATTCTACTACGAATTAATGCAACAAATTCATCGTATCCTTCTAAAAATGTTTGCATAGTATGAACAGAAGCGCCAAAGGATTCAAATTCATTTTCTGACATTCCTTTTTCATCATATGCCTTATTAAAATCCTCAAAATTTTCTTTCAAAAGAGAGATAGTTTTTTCATCAACTGGTTCATCAATCTTGTGTCTTACATCAACATCAGAGGCATTGAATTTATTCCACCATTCATAGGGCATACTTATAATAATGTCTCCACCTACAATTTCTTTCCAATGCAAATCACATCTAAAGGCAGCGGCCAAAAGTTTAGATCTATAATTTCTTTCTTTAAAAATTCTATAGGCATTTTTAAAAATTGCAATGGAAGCCCAGTTAATGATTTCTGGATCCATATTAATGTTTTTAGAATCTCTTACTCTTTTTAAATGATCATCTATTCTTCCAACCATAATTGTAACATAAGGTGTGACATCTTTTGTATCAACACTGTTTTTTTCCGCTTGTGACAAACCTCTTTCTATGGCCTCAGCTACCTGAACCGCTTGCGGAACAGTAAAACTAACAGTAGCGTTCACGGTTATGCCAGCAGCTGTTAACATTTCCATTGCTTTAATTCCAGCCGGTAGAGCAGGACACTTAATTGCAATATTCGGAGCAAGAGAAGCTAAGTATTGTCCTTGTTCAAACATTGCATCAGCATTTCTATAATATTTTGGATTTACCTGGAGAGATAGTTTCCCCTTTTGCCTGTTTGTCTTTTCATAAACAGGTAGTAAAATTTTTGCTGCTTTTTTACCGACACTATCTATTAACATCCATAGGATTTCATCTTCAGACGCTTGTTGATTCTCTAAAATCATTTCGTCAATGACAGGCATCCATAAGTCTGGATGGTTTTTTACACTTTGAAACGTAATTACAGGATTTGAGGTTGCTCCAACCGCTCCTTCATCAAATGCATGCTGAAGTTCAACATGGTCATTAGAGTCATTCCACCAATCTGATCCGGAATCAGTTGTTTGTTGCATTTTCGTTTTTACACTCATTTAACTACTCCAAATCTTGTCTAAATATTTTTTTGATAAAACTGCATAATCTAGAGGGTTGGCTATTTTAGGGTCTTGCTCAGCTTCTACAATTATCCAACCCTTATACTTAGAGTCTTTAATAGTTTTAGCTATTTTTACAAATTCTATACATCCATTGCCCGGCACCGTGAAAACGCCTTTTAATACTAAACTCAAAAATGACTCTTCTTTGAAATTTATATTATTAAAAACATCATGCCGAATGTCTTTAAAATGTATATGCTTCATTCGATCTATATGTTTTTGAAAAAAATCTATAGGATCAACCCCAGCAAAATATAAATGCCCTGTATCAGCGCAGAGGTTTACCAATTTAGGATCTGTCATGGACAATATTTTTTCTATTTCATTATAATTTTGAATATATGTACCTATATGATGATGAAATGCCAGGTTTAAGCCAAAAGATTGACAGATTTCTCCAGCTTTATTTAATGAGTCTGCTAAAATACTATACTGATCCTCGCTGCATATAGGCTTAAAACTTAAAGCAGTTTTTATTTTATTGTGTATAGAGCTGGAACACTCTGCAATATTTACTACACGCGCACCAGCTTTACTAAGCAAAGAGCATTTGTTTTTGATATTTTCAGATTCTTCTTTAAAGCTTCTCGTTAAGAAAAAGGTGGAATGCCACGATGAAGCAAGTTCCAAATTATATTTTTCTAATGTTATTTTTATTTCTTTTGCGGTTGAGGGGAATTTATTCCCTATTTCAGTGCCTTCGTATCCTGCTTCGTTCATTTCTGATAGAATAGTGTCAAGAGAATAATGCCCCCCTATCTCATGCATGTCATCATTGCTCCAATTTATCGGTGCTATTCCTAGTCGAATGTTTTCACTGAAAAACTTAATGGTCTCGTTCCTTTTTTAATTTTTCCTCATATTCTTTTCTAATTCTTGTAACTTTATCTGATTTAGAAGTTTCAGCCACAGGAACATCCCACCATGCATCATACCCCGGGACGCGAACTTCCACATCAACCAATATTTCTATCAACGTTGAGTTTGAATTTTCTCTGGATGAGACTAAAGCATAATCAAGCTCGTTTCTAGTTTGAACTTTAATTGCATCTATACCCATTGACCTTGCATGCTCACAGTAATTCACATGAATTTTTTCACCAGTGTAATCGTCAGTGCTTTTTTCTCTAATTTTATATTGATTACCAAACCCTTCGCTACCTAGACTTAAAGACAAATTGTTTATACTGCCAAATCCGTGATTATTAATTAATATGATTATGAGTTTTTGACCTTCTTGGACTGCTGTAACAATTTCAGAATTCATCATCAAGTAGGAACCATCCCCAATCATTACAAACACATCTCCTTTTTCTTTTGCCATTTTTATGCCTAGACCGCCTGCAATTTCGTAACCCATACAAGAATATCCATATTCCATATGGTACTGGCTACCATTCTCCGTTCGCCAGAGTTTATGCATATCGCCAGGCAAACTACCAGCTGCCCCAACAACTGTATCTTCTTCTTTCATAAAATTTGAGACGATTCCAATAACCTCACCCTGACTAATTAACGGAGAGTTATCTAGTCCGAATATTCTATCAACCTCTAAGTCCCATTCTTTTTTAAGATTATTAATTTCTGATTCATAATCTTTCGAAATGGTGAAGCTGTCAATTTTTAATCTTTCATTAATCTGATCAATGCATTCTCTCGCATCTCCTATCAAAGCAAAAGAGGAGTGCTTATGAGCGTCAAACGACGACACATTAATACTTAAAAACCTGACTTTTGGATTTTGAAATAATGTTTTAGATGCCGTAGTGAAATCTGAAAGCCTTGTCCCTATACAAATGACTAAGTCTGATTTACCAGCAATTGAATTTGCAGCGCTAGTCCCAGTAACTCCAACAGCACCTAAGTTTTGTGGATGATTCCAGTGAAGGGTACCTTTACCAGCTTGAGTCTCAACTACAGGAATACCTGTATCATCGCAAAACTGTTTTAATTTTTTTTCTGCATCTGAAAATATAACTCCTCCTCCAGCGATCACTATAGGCCTTTTAGCTTCTTTAATATATTCTATAGCTTTAACTAAAGAACTCTCAGAAGGAAGATGCCTAGGTATTGACCAAACTCTCTTTTCGAAAAAATTAATTGGATAATTATAAGCCTCAGCTTGAACATCTTGCGGTAAAGAGATTGTCACAGCTCCAGTTTGAGAAGGGTCTGTTAATACTCTCATAGCCTCATTTAATGAAGAAATTATTTGTTCAGGTCTATTTATTCTGTCCCAAAAAACGCTGATTGGTCTAAAACAATCATTAACAGAGATGTCAAATGAATTATTATGCTCTAGCTGTTGCAGCACTGGGCTAACATTTCTTCTACTAAAAATATCACCAGGAAGTAATAACACGGGTAGTCTATTTATTGTAGCACCAGCTGCAGCAGTGACCATATTTGTAGCACCAGGTCCAATAGAACTAGTACATGCAAATGTTTTTAACCTTTTGTGTTGCTTAGCATATGCAACAGCAGAATGAACCATTCCTTGCTCATTTCTAGGAAGAAAATGTTTTAGGTCCTTGTTTTGCTCTAACGCTTCTCCTAACCCTGCGACATTACCATGGCCAAAAATGCCCCAAATTCCATTAATAAATTTATACTCTTTTTGATCGCGCTCAACAAATTGCTGACTTAAAAACTTAACAATTGCTTGCGCTGTAGTGAGCTTCATAAAATCTATTAGTGCCTTATACTCCATTTATTATTTAGAGATAAAGGGGGGTTAAAAGATGAGGCAATATTTTCCCAAGGGACAACTTTAAAGTTTTGAGGCCCCTTATCGTTTTCATCGTCTTGTACAATAAACCCACCGTTGCTAAAATTTGGACCAAGATTCATATTACATACATCAATACCATCTGTTTCACTTGTACCATCAATGTCTTCACTATCAACAATAGCGAAACGCCCGATAAACTTATTATCTCCTTCCCTTTCGTAGATTGCATATCTATTATCACCCTGACTAGAAGCAATCAAATATCCAGTCTCTTTACCACTATAATAGATAGTTAAACCTTCAACATCAACAGCAAGATTCGGTCCAATAGAGTCAATCATAATTCCTTTATCTGACGATGCAGGATTTGCATTGTATTTCCAGATTCCACTAGCCTCCTCGCCAATATATAAATGACCTAGTATATCATCTGCGACGCAACCTTCTAATTGGCTTGGTAATTTTAGCGTTCTTACAAGTTTAGCATCAACTTCACCTTTACCATTATCATATAATTTATATTGTTCCACGTTTCCTTTTTTGTCATTAACTATTGCATAAAACGTATTAGAGGAAATGTCTTTATACATGCAAGAACCATAAACCTCAATGCCTACTTTGATCTCTCTAGCTGCTATAGATATTAAAGATTTAGAACTACCATCTACTCTATAAATCCCCAAAGTATTAGATACTCTTAATCCTGCGGTAACTATATCATAAATATTAGATCCTAATTTCATGCCATAACGGATGTCTACATTGTTTGCTTTTTCATTATCTGTGGTAGACACTTGGTTACCATCCATGTCATATACTCGCAGACCAGGAGATTTCTCATCTTTGTCAGTCCCTATTATTAAAGATAATTCAGGATTTGTTGGATGAACCCATATACAGGGATCATCAGCCGTATCATCTTGACCGGTTACAGGTTGAGTTTCCATTGTTGCTTGTACAAAGGCATGTGTTTCTCTAACAATTTTATCTCCTGAGCAACTAATAAAAACGAAAGATAGTGTTAAAGATAAGACAAAAATTTGGTAAAGGTTTTTCATAAAAATATCCAAAAATTTAATTATATAAAATTAAATGTACGTACAATTGAATTCGTTGCCAAGGAATTTGAATACGATAATAATGAAATAAAAATAAAGGCCCCTTTAGTGAGGCCTTTATTTATCTAATCAGTTTCTAAATTAAATACTAAAATCTATAATTAGTACCAATCTTTATAGTTGATCCATAGACCTCTTTTTCAACAGGTTTACTTGCATCACCCATAAAATAGACATGAGGTACATTTGTAATATTTAATATATCAGCAAATAAAGTGAGCTTGCTATTTAAGTTATAGCTTAACGATAAGTCTAAACGATTTGCTGGGTCATAAAAAATGTCCTCATCCTTATCTCCACCAACCTCAACAATGTACTGATCGGCAATGGATTGTGAAAATCTCGCTGTGAGCTTGCTTGTCTCATAAGCAAAACTCAAATTCCCCGTACTAGCCGCTTGCCCCGGGAATGTTGATTTTTCGCGAGCATCTCCATAATCAGCTTCTGAATCAGTTGATGTATAATTAAAATAGAGAGACAAGTTGCTTAGTGGGCCAGGTAAGAAATCTAAGTTCTTTACAAAATTCATTTCCCACCCACTTAATGTTGCATTGTCACCGTTTACTGGCATTACAACTTCATCATAGACTCTTGAACCTCTTACTGAAACATCTTGTAATGCAGAGGTATAAATATAATTATCAATTGATTTACTAAAGTAACCAAATGAAAAAATACCTAATCCTTCTGGATAGTACTCTAACATAAGATCAATATTCTTTGAGTGAGCTGATTCGAGCTCTGGATTACCCGCCTCAGCATCATCACCATCTGTGGCAATGAATGGCACAAGCGAAGCAAAGTCTGCTCTCGCAATACTTTCTGTGTAAGCACCACGCACTAAAGCTCTATCATTAACAGCATACCTTAAATGTACCATTGGAAGAACATCTGTGTATTCCTTAGTTACTTTTTGAGCTACAAAATATTCAGAAAGGCTAGCATCAATACTTAACTCTCCGTCTTCCGCGTCTTCAATTGCCCCAGACCATGAATTGTAAGTTGAAGATGTTTGCTCTACCCGTGCACCACCTATAAAATTAATCTTTCCAAACTTCATATCAGCCATACCATAAAAAGCAGTAATATCTTCTGTGGCATCCCACGTTTCTAGTATGGCGTCCTCATACATTGGAAGTATTTTATATGAAGATAAGTTAGCACTCATGTGATCGCGAATAACCTTTACATCCATACCATGAGTATGTACATAATTTCCATCCATATAATCACTGCCTTCAATATCCATATCAAAACCTTGCAGCACTAAATCATCATCTCCATCCCATTCCCACACCTCTGCACCAGACTTGTCAGACTTCTTTTCTTTTTGAGAAATCTTAAATCCTGCTTTAATATTTCCGTTACCACCACCAAAAGAAATTGGCATAGACATATTCAAAGCAATAACCTGATCATCTCCTGAGACTAAATTTCCATTAGGACTCTTTTTATTGGGGATGTAATTACCCTCAAGTTCGATAGCATCAAGTTCATAATTAGATAGATCATGTTGATCAAACGCTAAACCATCTTCATCGGTAAAACTTGTGATTTGAGGATGATTGTTGTCTGAGAACTCATAGGTCATATTCACATCTTTTGCAACAAACTCTGCGTTTAAAGATGGATCTCTTAGTTCCTCAGCATATGATTTCGTAAAAGCCCAATCTAATCCCAGCTTGCCAATTAGGTGATCACCACCTAAAGAAAAGTTGTTAATTTTTGAAATCGATGATCTACTTTTTAATTCTCTAGCTATCCTTGCTAAATTTGCTGTACCAGATGTAGATGTGACATTAGAATAGCCAGTCCCAGGGGTTTCTTCATCAACAGATTTATCAAAACGATATCTTAATCTATTACGATTCTCAACATCTGTGTAAGTGTTGGATATGAGATTGAAAGAAAGCTTAGAATTTTCTGCAAGTTTATAGTCTAGACTCGTAGTTATCCCTACTCTTTCTCTAGTAAGAGATGAATAGTTTTTTAATTGCATATCATTTAAAATTAGGCCATCAGATTCGCTGACCACGTAAGTCTCATCTTCCTCGCTATCTACTTCATTTGTTACAAATTCATATTCGTCATTCCACTCTAATTCGATATTATCAGTTTTCATGTCATTGAATTCATAACTACCAGAGAATATCAACCCGAGATTGCCATCCATGAACTGATTACCATAAGTAAAAGCTCCCATACTTCCATTTTTACCATAGAGTGGCCTGTGACCGCCAGCTACTTTTGCTTCCATAAATTGTCCATCATAGTCAAAGGCGTTTTTAGTAATTAGATTAACATGACCGCCAATAGCATCACCATCCATGTCTGGAGTTATTGCCTTAGTTACCTCAACTGATCCAAGTGAGTAGCTTGGAATAATATCAAGCGAAATTTTTCTAACATCTTCAGGGCTTGGAACTTTAACACCATTAATTGTTGTGGTGTTTAATGAAGCCTCAGCTCCTCTAATTTGAACGTAACGTCCTTCACCATGATCACTTTCTAGGGCAACACCAGGTAGTCTTTGTAAAACATCGGCAACATTTTGATCAGGGAATTTTTCCATCTGATCTCTTGAGACTACATTTTTGATATTTCCTGCGCTACGCTGTTGACTCAAGGCCTTAGCTTGTCCTTGAGCAAGTCCTGTCACATTTACTCCTTCCAAAGCAACATAATCAACATTTAAGGAAACATCTAGAACTACACCATCGGACCCAACAGATACAGAATCACTGAAATCGGCATACCCAACATAAGTCACTTTTAAGGTATAATCGCCTTCAGGCACACCAGATATTTTATAATTTCCAGACCTGTCAGACGAAGCCCCATAATTAGTTCCGTCCAACATTACATTAGCACCAGGAAGAAAATCTCCTGAACCAGAATCGACGACTTTTCCTTTTACATCTACCGCATAAATAAAATGCAAGAATGAAAATAAAACAATAACAAAAGATATTGACTTATACTTCATAATACTCCTCTTTGGTTTTTTATATGTTCCTATAAATGTATTGACACAATTTGTATAGATAATACTAATTGAAAGTTTTTTTATATGCAAGTTTGAAAATATTTCAAGTTTCCCCATCATTTTTATCTTATTTATTGTTACTTGGGAAGAACATTTACTATAATTGTACATACAATTAAATAGTTTTGGTAATAAATAATAAAAGTTCTGTACCCAAATATTTTCAACTGCAAACCTGGCTGCAAGACAGAATTGAGCAAGGTTATTATTCTACTAATGATAAAATTCCAACAGAAAATGAACTGGTAAAACTAAGCGGCCTATCAAGAGCAACTGTCAGAAAATCGTTACGAAATTTAGAGAACAATGGTTTTATCATTCGTAAAAAACGTATTGGGTCATTTGTCAAAAAATTGAAAAAATCGTCGAATTATGGAAAGACAGTCGGGCTTTTAGTCCCTGACATCAGATCAGGATATGCGCCAATTCTTGCCAGGGGAGCTGAAGATGAAGCGGTAAAAAATGATATTAGCTTAGTCCTTTGCAATACAGATGATAACCCTAGGCAAGCAAGTTATCACATCGAAAGATTAATTAAGCTATCAGTTAGTGGCGTCATTTATATACCTGTAGCTGCTACAGATAGAAAAAACATTCAAATCATAAGTAAGCTAAAGAAAGCAAATATCCCAATAGTTCTAGCAGACAGGGGCATCAAGAACTCAGATCTTGATCTTGTGACTACTAATAATTTTAAAGGCTCACGTCAAATCACCCAATACTTAATAGACAAAGGACATAAAAAGATTGCGTTCTTGAGCAACAAACTATACAGCACCGAGAGGTTGAGATACGATGGTTTTGTATCTAAAATGATGGAAAAAGACCTTCCTATACATAAAAATGTAACTATACTTGATAAGAGCGCATTTAATGTAAATAACTACCTTGAACACGCGCACCAAATCTTAAAAAACAGGAAAAATTTTACAGCTGTATATGCTGGTCATGACAGAATTGCATTGCTATTTTATGCTGCAGCAAAAAATCTGGGACTTTCGGTGCCTCAGGATTTTTCAATTGTTGGATATGACAATATGCCTTTGACAACCGTTTCTCTAACCACAATGCATCAACCTATTTATGAAATGGGGCAGGAAAGCATTAAACTAATTATTACTAGAATGAAAAACAAAAATGCCAATATTAAAAACATCATTTTAAACTCAAATTTAGTGGAGAGGTCTTCAGTGAAGGACATTCGTTGATGAATAAAACAATTAACATAGGTCTTATAGGTTTGGGGCGCATAGGTAAAATGCACGCTATAAATGTTTACCAAAAGCTCCCTTTTTTAAAATTAAAAAGTATAGCTGATCCTAAACCTGATTTAGAATTCACTCAAAGCTTAAGTGGGGTAAGTGTACTTAAAAACCCAGAAGATATTATTTTTGATAAAGAAATTGATGGTGTCATTATTTCATCTCCAACACCAACCCATATAGAATTGGTACATAAATGCATTGAAAATAAAAAACATGTCTTTTGCGAAAAACCTTTGTCCTTTTCAGAAGATAAAATAAATAAGATCATTGATTTAATAGGCCACAACAATATTATAGTTCAGATCGGATTAAATAGAAGGTTTGATAAGGAATTCATCTTATTAAAAAACAAGATACATGAAGGCTGTATTGGACAAACGCAAATGATCCATATTACTAATCACGATAATAATATTCCAAAATTCAAATTTTTAAGATCATCAGGTGGGATGTTGTTTGACCTCTGTATCCACGATTTTGATATGCTATCTTTCATAACAGGTGAAAAAATAAAAGAAATATATGTTAATGGATCTGTGTTTATAGAACCGCGGTTAAAAAATATTAATGATATAGACAATGCCATAATTACTTTAGAGCTTTCAAATGGGGTTTTATGTACAATTGATAGTTCACGGCAAACTCATTTTGGATATGATCAAAGAATTGAAGTTTTTGGCTCTGAAGGAATGATGTCAATTAAAAACAAAAAAAACAATCTTTACTCCTTAAGTGACAAAAAACACACTAGAACATCTAAGATAAAAGAATCATTTATTGAAAGATATGAAAATTCCTACTTGGACCAACTAAAGCACTTCTATACCTGCATAATAAACAAAAGCAAACCATCGGTTAATCCTAAAAATATTTTAGATGCTATTCAAGTTGCTGCTGCCGGAAATGAATCACTAAAAATAAATGAACCTGTCATGGTAAAGAGATGAAAATGATTAACTTAGCAATCGTTGGTTTCGGTAGAATAGGGAAGATTCATGCAGAAAATATTATATCTTCAAATCATTGTAATCTTAAGCTTATTGTAGATCCCTTCTTAGATAAAAACGAACACTACAACCAATTAGGAATTAAGCAGTCAAAAAAGTTTGAAGACTTACTAGAAGCTAATAATATTGATGGTGTCGTATTGTGTTCACCATCAAAACACCATGTTAAACAAATCAAAAAATTATCAACGACTATTAAAAATATTTTTTGTGAGAAGCCTCTTGGTTTATCTGTGAAAGAAATAATTGATGTTAAATCAGAAGTAGAAAAAAGTGATCTTAACTTGCATGTTGGATTTAACCGAAGGTATGACCCTGACTTTGCAGATTTACAGCAAAGCATTAAAAACAATGAGGTTGGTGATATACACATGATCAAAATAACATCCAGAGATCCAGCTCCACCACCCATAGATTATATAAAAAATTCTGGGGGCATATTTTTAGATATGACCATTCACGATTTTGATATGATTAAATATTTGTCTGATTCTGAAATATCTGAGATATACGTTAAAGGTAGATGTTTTATAGATCCTCAAATAAAAAAAGCCGGCGATGTAGACACCGCTATTATAAGTATGAAGTTAAAGAACGGCGTTTTAGCAACTATCAACAACTCTAGGAAAGCGGTCTATGGTTATGATCAAAGAATAGAGGTGCTGGGCTCAAAAGGAATTTTGAAAGTACCAAACAGACTTTTAAGTGGATTAGAAACGGGGTCATCTAATGGATTTATAAAATCAAATCCAAAAAACTTTTTTATTGATAGATATCAAGAATCATACAAGAAAGAAATATTGAATTTTGTCAATTCTATCAATGGTGAAGTCGTTAATTATGCTAACGCAGATGATGGTCTTCATGCACTGAAAGCCGGATTAGCTGCCAAAAACTCTCTTCAAAATAACTGCGTAGAGACGGTCAATTAAAATGATAAAAAATAAAATAGTTCTAAAAATCATTTTTATGCTTTTTGTCACTATGTCTTGTTCGGATAACAAAAATAAAACCAAAAAGCCCACTAATCCCATCACAATTAAAATGGTCACTCATGGCCAAGCGACAGATCCTTTTTGGAGCGTCGTAAGAAATGGTGCAAAAGATGCTTCAGAATCTTTGGGAATTAATTTCAACTATCAATCGCCACAAAACTTTGATATGATAACAATGTCACAGATAATTGATGCAGTTATTTCAACTAATCCAGATGGCCTTATTGTTTCTGTACCAGACTTAAGTGCTCTCAAAAAAAGTATTCGTTCTGCCTCAAAAAAGGGAATCCCTATCATAGTCATTAACTCTGGGATTGATATTATGGA
>CEPJ01123507.1_pt1 | contig 14253 bp, 9 predicted proteins | sample 530561 | NCBI WGS metagenome assembly CEPJ01 (sample SAMEA2620404, study PRJEB7988) | marine metagenome | biome: marine biome (ENVO:00000447); feature: surface water layer (ENVO:00002042); material: "saline water (ENVO:00002010), including plankton (ENVO:xxxxxxxx)" | depth 5 m
CTCCTGGTAAGAAACCCAGGTTTTCTCCGGCTTCCACTGCCGGGCGACAGAAAACCAGCCGCTCTACTTTGCCTTCAACAAACATTTGCACACCAGCCGCAACAGCAAGATATGTTTTCCCGGTTCCGGCAGGGCCAATGCCAAATACCATCTCATTGTTTTGAATTAAATTTATATATTTTGATTGATTGGGTGTGCGCGGGGCAATTGTTCTTTTTTTTGTTTTTATGACGCTTTTTCCACTATTTTCGCTTTTGTGAGCATTCCGTTCTACTTTTGAATGATCTTTTTCATTAAAAAAGCGTAAGGCGGCATCAATTTCTGCCGTGCCGATTTGCTGGTTGTCTTCCAGTTTGTCCCACAATGTTTTTAACACATAATGCGCAGTCTTAATGGCGTTTTGATCGCCGGAAAAGCTCAGCTTACCGCCGCGATCCGCGATATCAATTCCCAGTTTTTTTTCTAAGTAAGATAAATGCGAGTTATGTTCGCCAAATAACAAGGGGATTAAAGAGTTATTTTCAAATTCCAGAACAGGTTGTGTGCTCAAAAAAAATCTTTCCTTCGTTAACTACACTTTCGATTATATCATAAATATAGTTCAAAAAGCATGAAGGAAAGATAACTTTCTTTATGTGGGATGGTTTATCTATGCTGGGCCGATATCCGGGCCGTTATTGTCATGGTTACCTTGACGTTCCGCCAACATTTCCAGTATTTCATGTTTGTCCATACGGTTCAGTAATGTACGAATGAGGCAATCTGCCATCGGGTCTCTTTTTGCCGCTGCAAAATGCGCGCTCAGCATCCCGGCAATTCTTTCCGGTGTGAACTCTTCTGCTTTCATACGCGCGGCAAGTCCCGGTGGAATATCATCGCCTCGTTCTGCCATGATTTTCATCTCTGGGTGACGTTTCACATCGTCGGCGTTATATTTGATGACGCTTGTATAAGTGTATGCTGGATCAGAAAAAACTTTTACGAAATCACGAAATGCGGAGACACCTTTTCTGATATGTTGAGCGTCATCACCGCTAAAGATTACCTTTGATCCAGTGTGGTGCAAACGTTTCTTGGTGTTTAGCAAATTTTCGTAGCTTGCTTTATGGGCTTCATCAACAATCAAAACAGTATTGCGAAGGTTTTCGCCGCTTAACTTACCCAACGACCGCAGCTCAATGACGTTTTGATAGAGCAGAGATTCCAGGATTTTTTTGCCATCCTGAAAATTTCCTTGTCCTAAATGCCCTTCAAATGCACTAAGGTACTGGCTGACATGGTCATGCATTTTCTCATTTGTATTTCCGGGGACAAAGCCAATATCTTCACCGCCTTCATCAACGGGGGCCGTTAAGATAATGCGGCGGCAGCCTCCCTCACGCAGAAAGCCTAATACTTCGCGGGCGGTGATGTCCGTTTTGCCCGATCCTGCTGGGCCTTGCAGGATCAGAGTGTCTTTTTTGTTAAATTCTTTGCGGAAATGGCTTTGACCATCGGTTAGTGTCCAGATTTCATTTTCGCGTTCATCGAACATTAATTCATTATCTGAGATATATTCGGTTAAGGCTATGTCACGTACATTGACATGTGGTGGTTGAATCTGCTGTGAATTTTGATTGCTTGCTTGACGGGGCGCTTTATTGCTTTGTTCCTGAGCTTTCATTTCTTTCTGCTCTTCTCGTTGTTTATCTCTTTGAACGCGTGCGTTTTTGCTATTCCGCTCTTGTTTATTTTGATGTGCCATCTATGTCTCTCCCTGTTTGAGCCATGGGGTTTATATTTATTATTCGGCTGCGGATATTTTTTCTGATGTTACGATATCGCCGCTTAGGGATTTGTCATATCCTGTTTTTATGTTTATGTCAATAATTTTACCGATTAGTCTTTCATTGGCTTGGGTGTGTATGGACTGGAAGTAGGGTGTTTTACCAATTAATTGGCCGTCTTTTTTTCCTTTGCGCTCCATCAAAACCGGCATGACAAGGCCTTCGCATTTTTTATTAAATTCAAGTTGTTGCTCGTTTAATAACGCTTGCAGTCTTGCCAGACGCTCAGATGCAACGTCGGGGCGGACCAGATTCTGCATGTTGGCCGCTGGCGTGCCTGGACGTGCACTAAAAATAAAAGAGTAGCAGGAAGCGTAATTTACCTGACGTACCATATCCATAGTGTCCTCAAAATCCTGGTCGCTTTCGCCAGGAAAGCCGACGATGAAATCGGATGAGAAGGCTAAATCAGGGCGCGCTTTGCGAAGGTCTTCGATCACTTTGAAGTATAAATCGCGGCCATGTTTACGGTTCATCGCCTTTAAGATTTTATCAGAGCCACTTTGGACCGGCAGATGCAAGAACGGCATAAGTTTCTTTTCGGTCCCATGTGCTTCGATGAGGTCTTCGTCCATGTCTCGTGGATGCGATGTTGTGTATCTTATGCGCTCAAGCCCATCAATTTTTGCCATTTCTTTAATGAGCTTACCAAGCCCCCAGATGCTGCCGTCGCTGGCTTCTCCATGAAAGGCGTTCACATTCTGGCCAAGGAGGGTGATTTCAAGAGCTCCGGCATCAACCAATCTTTTTGCTTCATCTATGAGACCCTCAACGTTACGCGAATATTCACCCCCGCGTGTATAAGGGACAACGCAGAAAGTGCAGAATTTATCGCAGCCCTCCTGGATCGAAAGAAAGGCGCTGGCCCCTTGATTAACATGTTCCTCTGGTAAGAAATCAAACTTTGATATGGCAGGAAATTCGGTGTTAACCAAGCGCTGCGTACCGAATGCGCCAAGCGTTTTTGCAATCATTTCTGGTAATTCATGATAGGTTTGAGGGCCGAACACCATATCGACATAAGGCGCGCGCTCCATGATAAAATCACCTTCCGCTTGCGCCACGCAACCAGCGACGGCCATTAACATGCGGCCGCCATTTTTTTCTTTGTCCTCTTTGTGTTCTTTCAAGCGACCAAGCTCGGAAAAAACCTTGTCCGTTGCTTTTTCACGTATATGGCATGTATTGAGAATAACCATGTCGGCATCAATTGGGCTGTCGACGGTTTTGTAGCCAAATGGCGACAGAATATCGGCCATGCGATTGGAATCGTACACATTCATTTGGCACCCCCATGTCTTGATGAAGAGTTTCTTATCTTTTTGTGCGCTAATCGTTTCCTGCATGGGTAATCCTTGCTTGTCTTTAATTGTTTGGTCTATGTTAGAAGTTATCCGCATATATGCAAAAATTCTAAGGAAAAGCAAGAATTATGGCGACAAAAACAATACTGGCCCTAACGCCCGGGCATCCGGGGCAGCTGGAAGCATTGGACAAAGACTATACAATATTAAGGCTTTGGAAAGAACGGGATGCAGAGCAAGCTATAAAAGAGAATGCGAGTAATATAGTTGCCCTGACAACGTATTTGGCGCCGGTACGAGCAAATCTTATGGATGCATTGCCAAATCTTGAAATTATTGCAGGTGGTGCAGTGGGGTTTGATCATATTGATATACAAGCCGCGCAGGACCGCCAAATAATTGTAACAAACACGCCTGACGTCTTAACAGACGATACGGCAGATCTTGGCATAACATTGATGTTGACCCTTATGCGGCGTGTCGTGGAAGGGGATGCCTTTATCCGCGCTGGCTTATGGACGAAAACCGGTTTTCCTTTGGGGCACTCTTTACGGGGTAAAACTCTCGGTATAGTCGGAATGGGCGCCATTGGTTCGGCCTTGGCGGAGCGGGCAAATGCCTTTGGCATGCACATAGTATATTATGGCCCTCGTAAAAAAGATGTGCCATATCCTTATTTTGATGATTTGGCCTCTATGGCCGCTAAGTGTGATGTTCTGGCCTTAACATGTCCAGGCGGTCAAGGCACTAAACACTTAATTGATTATAATGTTCTTGGGCATTTGGGGCAAAAGGGCTATTTGATTAATATAGCGCGCGGCTCAGTTGTAAAGCAAGATGATCTGCTTGTTGCCCTAAGCAATAAAATTATTGCCGGGGCGGCGCTGGATGTCTATGAAAATGAGCCCAATGTGCCGGATGCATTTTTTGTAATGGACAATGTTGTTTTGACGCCTCATATTGGCTCTGCTACATATGAAACCAGGACGAGAATGGGGGCGATGGTTGTAGAGAATATTCGCGCTTGTCTCAACGGCAAAGCTGTGCCCAATCCTGTAACACTTGAACATATAAATTAGGCCATACTATGAAAAAATTAATGTTTGTTTTACTGCTTTTTATTTTTATGCCGCAATCCGTGCAGGCCGCTTCTTGTTATCGCGCCAAGGAAGCTGAAGCCGAGCAGGGGATTAAAATTTTAAGTGAACTAATGGTGATTGGGTTAAATTGCCAACATATGGCAAGCGCTAACGGTAAAAATTTGTATGTAGCCTATAATGAATTTACACGCCGAAATGCCAATTTGTTTGGTGGATATGAAGAGATTTTGATGAATTACTTCCGTAAAAATGGACGTAATGCCGATGCTTCTATTCATAAACTACGTACCGATTTCGCCAATAAAATATCAAAAGACGCCGCAGATATGCGTCCTGATATTTTCTGTGCGCGTTATTCCCCCCGTATAATTCAGGCCCAAGCGATGTCGCGTGATGATATCCGCAAATGGGCCGCAACGATTTATCCATCGCACCCGGTATCAAAACCTCTTTGTGATCAATAGGTTACTGCTTTATTTGCTTGGGGGTAATTCTTTTTTAGATGGTTTTATCTCTTTTGAAGATGTTCTGTGATCTTTATGATTATTACCAAAATAATTATAGGGAGATCAAGCGTGAGCTACTTTCAGGGAATTGATAAAGTAATAGATGAAGCCTTTCAGCCAATAGCCGAAATGGCTTCGGGTATAGTGTTTTATTCTGTGCCATTGATGGATGGAGCTGGTGATGTTCTGATTGAAGTCAAGTTGATATTAATATGGCTTGTTGCTGCGGCTCTGTTTTTCACCTTTTACCTGAATTTTATTAATCTTCGTTATTTTAAATTGGCAATTGATATCGTTAGAGGAAAATTTTCCAAACAAAGCGATGATGGTCAGGTTAGTAGTTTTCAGGCGCTTGCTGCTTCACTCTCAGGGACTGTTGGGCTTGGTAATATTGCGGGCGTTGCCGTCGCCGTGTCTGTTGGTGGCCCAGGTGCCATGGTCTGGATGATCTTGATGGGCTTATTCGGTATGTCAACGAAATTTGCCGAGGCTGCACTTGGTGTTAAATACCGCCACCACCCGGATCCGGATAATCCAGAATCTATTTCCGGCGGTCCCATGTATTACCTGCGTGATGCCTTTGCCAACCGCAATATGCCGCGCCTTGGTGCCGTTTTTGCCGCTATGTTTGCTGTCTGCTGTATCGGCGGTGCCGTGGGCGGTGGCAATATGTTTCAGGCCAATCAGGCCTATCAACAAGTTGTTAATGTCACGGGCGGCGCCGAGAGCTTTTTCGCCGATAAGGGGTGGTTGTTTGGCGTCGGGCTATCCATTTTGGTTGGCGTTGTTATTCTGGGCGGCATTCAGTCTATCGGTAATGTTGCCTCTAGGCTGGTTCCTGTAATGGGTGCTGTGTATATGCTGGCAGGCTTTACAGTTCTGATTATATTTTATGAAAGCATTCCATCTGCCCTGACAACAATCTGGGACAGTGCATTTAGCATGCAAGCAGGGCTTGGTGCATTTTTGGGGGGGATTTTAAATGGCGTGCAGCGCGCCGCCTTTTCTAACGAGGCGGGGCTCGGTTCCGCTGCAATTGTACATAGTACTGCCAAAACCGATAATCATATCTCGCAAGGACTGGTTGCCATGCTTGGGCCCTTTATAGATACCGTTGTTATTTGTACAATGACGGCGCTGGTTATTACTGTAACCGGTGTTTACGCCACCATTCCCGATGGGGTGGACGTGCAGGGTGTGTCGTTGACGTCGGAGGCCTTTGGCGCCGGTGTATCCTGGTTTCCTTACGTTTTGGCTCTTACAGTTTTTCTTTTTGCCTATTCCACCATCATTACATGGTCATATTACGGCGAAAAGGCATTTACGTTTCTTTGTGGAGAAAACCGGATTCTCCGCTATGCGTACAAAACTCTATTTTGCCTGTTTATTATTATTGGTTCATCCACAGAGTTATCCTCAATAATCAGTTTTACCGATGCGATGATATTGTCTTTAGGCATACCTAACATTGTGGGGCTGTATATGCTCGCGCCAGAATTGAAAGCCGACCTGAAAGACTATATTGCCAAGATGAAGGGGCAATAAATTTATCCACATCCAGAGTGTAACTGTGAGGGGGCTTCTATGAAGCCCTTTCATTTTTATCCACCATATGCTGTGGAAATGTGGATAACTCTTCGTTGATTTGTGCTTTTTTACGTGTATTTATCATCTTCTTCAATGATACCTTAAGGAGCTTTTTAGCATGGATGATCACACCCCGAACGCGCGCGATGAATCTTTGGATAACAGTGAGAGCCAGACACATTCCGATGCAACCGGGGTGGCTGGATTGCGCGCTACGAAGCCATCTTCGGATGAGGATCTTCTGGGGCTTGATAAGCCCTCCAAAAAGGTTGGAGATTTACGGGCGACCCGTGTTGAAGAGTTGCGTGAAAAAGCATCCTCGTTAAAAAATGTATCCAGCAGTTTAGGGGGGTTAAAAATTACATCTGCTCAGGCGGTTGATACATTGGAGCAGTCGCCGTCTTTTGGCAATGATAATACGGATGAGGAAGAGTCTGTATTGATGTTACAACCCACCAACGATGCCCAAGTTTCTGCTCAGCTGTCCCTCCGGAACAAGATCACATACGCTACAGCAATGCTTGTAACATGGGCATGGTTTGTATTCTGTGTTTCCTATATTTGGGGTGCCAGTGCCGATATTTCTTTAACGCCGCAATCTCTAGGCTCACTCATCGCAGGCGTGTTTGCGCCACCTGCGATGTTATGGCTGATTCTGGCCAATGTAAACCGGCAGGCTGATGTTCAGGTATACGCGGCGTCTTTACGAAAAGAATTGCAGTCTATGTTGTTTCCGTCAGAGGAAAATGCAAGTGTTATCAATAAGGATATTGAGCGCCTTTGTCGTCAGGCGGCGGAAGTCTCGGCAGCCTCTAAGGCCGTACTGAAATCTTTACAGCGTGCCCGTCAAGGCCTTCGTGTTGAAATCCGTGATTTCTCTGGCGTTTCTAAAAAGGCTGAGTTTCATATTGATCGCCTGGCAGAATCTCTTCATGACAGAACATCTAAACTTGAATCTTTGACACAGGAGATTGAAGACCGAACCGCGGGGATTGATGAAAAAACCCGTGCAGGTGCAGAGGCTTGGGATCAGGCAACCCTAACAGTTCTGGAGCGTACATCTGAAATGGAGGCCGCGCTAACCAAGGGGGCTGATTTACTGCTTAATACTGCCGATAAGGCCCATAATAAGACAAAAATTATTGAGGGACAGCTCGAAGCCAATAATAAAACACTGGAGGAGGCTGTAGAGCGCGCCGCTGGCAAGCTGGAAAGTTTAAATTCAAATATTGAAGTTCATCATCAGGGGATGGAAGACGCTATTGAGAAAATGACTGCACAAACGGAAGGTTTGAGTGAGCTTTTGCGTAGGCAAGTTGAAGATTTAACCGATATAACGCAAAATGCGCTTGATACAATGGGCAGCTCAGAGGCGCTCATTAAATCAAGTCGTGAAGAACTTGACAAGGCTGGGGATAATCTGGCTTATCAGGCCGAACGTATTAGTGATGTTGTTCAAACGTCTGTTGATGGTCTTGATAAAGCTGTTGATAACATTGTGGATCAATCAGCACGCATAGAGGAACGCATTGATGAAAAAGTCGAAAAAGTGCGTTTGGCTATATCAGGTATTGGTCAGGAAGCCGGTGTCATTGAAGATGCTGGCAATGCTGCTGCACATAAACTAGGGGAAGCGCTATCACTCGCTTTATCAGGGTCAGAACAAATTAGTGCCGCCGTACGCCGCGCCGTTGACTCTCTGAGTAACGCGACGAGTGAGGCAAAAGAACAGGCTGAACAGATCGTGGATAGTGCAGCTATGCGTATTGCCGAACTTGAAGAAAGCAATGCGGTTAATATGGATAACTTAAGAGATGTAGTCTCACTGTTGGAAGAGAGCCGCACAAAAATTGAAGGTACCGGTACTTTGACTCGGTCCTATATGGAAGATTTATCAGAAGCTATTGATAAACATGGGGAAAATTTAAGTCTTTCAACACGTACACTTGAGGAGCGTGTAGAAAAAATACGCAGCGCTCTGGCAGAACCTTTGCAGGACATCAGTAAAGCCGTTGCGGACGCTGACGGCAGACACGAGCAGATCGAAACCACCTTGCGTCGCCGCGTAACTGATTTAAATGCGGCCACCGAGAAGGCCGTCAACAGTGCGGAAAGTATTCGCGGGGTTTTACGAGGGCAGGCGCAGGAGATTGCGACCTTATCCGGTCAAATCGCAGGAAACACACGCACTATTAACGAGCAGGTCAGCCAGCAGAAAGAAACCCTTTCTGGCCAAGTGCGTGAGTCTTTAGAGAATATTGAGCAGGTCAGTGCGGCCCTTGAAAAGCAATCGAAAAGTCTTGAGGTGATATCGGGTAAGGCGCTGGATGGTATGTCTGGTTTCACAGAAACTATTCAGGCGCGTGCAGCCGATATTACAGAGTTTACAACGCAAGCCTTCAAAGATTTACAGGGAATAGATCAATCTTTGGACGGTAAGATCATGTTATTAAAGCGCCAAGCGGATAGTGCGATGGAATCCGTCGTCGGCGTTAAAGAAGCCTTGGAGAATTCTGCTTCTGACATCGAGCCAGTATATTTACGGGCCATTGAACAGGCGGAAGATGCGCATATGCGGTTTGAACGTCTGAAGGCTGGTTTCGAAACGTCAACGGATAGTAATTTGTCAAGGTTACAACAGATTGGGGTTGTTTTTGATGAACGTTTGGTACAGCTGCGTCAAGGTGCAGATAGCGCCTCGGATGTATTACGCTCTTCCAGTGATCACCTTAAAGAACGTGTGGAAGATATTGAAAATGCAGCGAAATCGGCTCATGATAAAATGCATAATATATCGGATTCTCTGAGTGATCAGGCCACCGATATTCACCTTTTAACGGATCAGGCGATCTTGAAGGTTGAAGGTGTACAAAAAGTAATTAATGAGCAATTTCATGAGCTTTCGGCATCTGTTGGTCAGGCTGTTGCACAAATTCAGGATGTTGGAAATGAATTTGTACGTCAGGCCTCTAGCGTTGGCGATGCGGCTGATGGGGCATCAAATGATATTGAGATTGCTGGTGAACGTACTCGCGCAGAAGTTATGCGTTATCGTAAAGAAGCGGAAAATGTATTGGATCATACCGAAGGTTTGATTACGTGTATGAAGGAAGAGGCTGATAAGTTATTGGCACAAAGTGAGGATGCGCTTCTTGGACTACGTAAGGCGGGCGATAGCTTTGCCGTTCGTGCTCGCGAAGTTGCAGAGCAAATGAAATCTTCTTTACATACCTCTGAGGCGTATGGTCAGGAATTGAGATCCCAGGCTGCGCAAATTGCCAATGCCTCTTCAGATACGGCAGAAAAACTAAGTAAGTCGGTTTCCATTCTTACGCACCGCGTAGGGGATATGGAGAAAGCTGCAAATGACGTTAGCGTAAAGATTGAACGCTCGCGCCGCGGCCTTTCAGAGGAATCTGAGCGCTTGGTAATGGTCTCCGCAGAAACGCTCGAAAGTATAAATAGAGCTGCCTCTACATTTGCAAAGCAATCAGAGTCGTTGTTTAAGGCCTCTGAAGATGCAAAATCATTTGCTGAAAAAATTGCGACTATGCAGGTACGCTCGCAAAGAGATGCCTTTATGACGTCAGCCAAGTTTGTGGTTGAAAGTCTGCACTCGCTCTCAGTTGATCTGACGCGGATGATGCGTGGAGAAATTTCCGATAAGACCTGGAAAGCATTTCAAAAAGGCGATGTATCTGCCTTTACTCGTAAGCTGGTTCAATTGGGTGATGAAATTCCGCTGGATCAAGCGCGTGAGAAATTCAGCAAAGATAGTGAATTCCGCACCTATGTGCAGCGTTATATTCGTCAGTTTGAAGAGTTGTATGAGCAAGCAACGGCAAATGACCATGGGGCGCTGCTTACATCCACTTTTGCATCCAGCGAAATTGGCAAACTGTACCAATTATTATGTGCTATTTCTGCCAGGGAGACAAAATTTGCCGATGGCTTGTTAAAAGCCTCTTAACTTTTTCAATGGTAAAAGAAAGATTGATAAATATCTGAAAGCAGATAAGATTTTTATCTGGAAGTAAGGTTAACCATGAAGAGGGTTTGACAGTGACCACAAAATTTTGTCAGGGAATATCGGACATATCAGATAGTTACAGTGGTTTTATTATTGACCAATGGGGCGTCTTGCATGATGGCGAAAAGGTTTTTGACGGTGTTGTTGAGTGCTTAAAAGAACTTAAGTCGCGTAATAAATTTATAATAATTTTATCAAACTCAGGCAAAACGGCGGATGCCAACAAAGAACGCTTGAAGAAGATGGGTATTGGTCCCAGCCTGTATGATGTAATAATGACATCGGGCGAGATGACATTTCAGGGACTTAAGGCCCAAGATGACGGGGTTTTTAAAAACCTTGGCAAAAAATGCTACCTAATTTCCCGTGGCGGGGATACGTCTATTGTTGATGGCATTGATATCCAGCTGGTCGAAGACATTAACGATGCAGAATTTTTAATTATCAGCGGTTCTGATGCTCCCGAAAAAACGATAGGCGATTACGAGCCTGTATTGCGTAAAGCAGCACAGAAACGTCTGAAAGCGTTGTGTGCGAACCCGGATAGTCAGGCCATTACCGCCATGGGCGCGGTGATGGGGCCGGGTACAATTGCCCAGCGTTATAAAGATTTTGGCGGTGTTGTCCATTATATCGGAAAGCCGCATCAGCCAATTTTTCAACATTGTTTAAAAATTTTGCAGCAAAAAGATATCTTTCCCGGCCAGACTGTCATGATTGGCGATTCTATGGCACATGATATCGCCGGTGGTGCAATGGCAAATATTGATACCTGTTTGGTAAAAATTGGCCTTCATAATGCCGCGTTTAAGAATATTAAGGATCGGGCCGAGTTAACCAAGGCGCTTAATTTGTTGGCTGGGCGCTTTAACAATCTGCACCCCAATTATATGGTCAATAAATTGGTTTGGGGTAATCCATTGCCTGATAGAAAACACCGTAAACGCGCGGCGCGCCGTTAATCAGGCATTATCTACGGCTTCTTTTATAGAAATCTTCAACCACTTCTAAAGGCAGAAGAACATCCATTGCTGCGTAGATATCGGGCAATGCTTTTAGTGCGGCTTCCTCGCCAAGCGCAATGAGCTCCTCAGCTTTTTCAAATTCTAAGAGGCCAATATGGCCGATTTCCGGCTTTATGTGTACGTCTGGTGGGTCTCCGGCCAAACGTGACCGGGTTAGGCGGTCCTGCATGATATTCAGGGCTGATACCATGACCCCGAATAGGCTGGGGTTGTTTTCCTCGCGGCGGAACAGTCTTTTTCCAAGTCCGGATCTTTTAATGAGCCCCTGTTGTTCCGAAGGGACGTCATTTTCATCGAACATATCAAATCCGGCAATCTTTTGGTATTTTTTGTCCGGGTCAGACGCTTTACCTATAAGATCAGCATTCAAATCTACGGCGATAGTCATGCGAGCGCCCAAGGCCTGACACGGCGAGACCGGGACAGGGTTTACCAATGCTCCGTCAACTAAAAAGCGGTGGTTGTATTCAACAGGCGGAAAAACACCTGGTAAAGCAAAAGAAGAACGCATCGCATCAGTCAACGGGCCTTTGCGAAGCCAGATTTCATGGCCTGTTTTTAAATCTGCCGCTAATGTTACGAACGGGTGGGGTAGGTCTTCAATCATAATGCCAGAGAAGTGCTCGTCCATTAGTTTGATAAGCCGGTTTCCCCCGATAAGTCCTGCACTACGAACGCGGAAATCTAGATAAGAAAATATATTTAAACGATTTAGGGACTTTGCCCATGTTTCCAGTTCGTCAAGTTTGCCTGCCAGATAGCTTCCGCCAACGACGGCCCCGATAGAGCTTCCGGTGACGATGGAAGGGGCGATACCATGTTTTTGCAGAACTTTTATAACGCCTATATGCGCAAATCCTTTTGCAAGTCCACTGCCTAGTGCAAGGCCAACACCCTTGATTCCTTGGTCCGGCATTGCACCGGGTATTTCTTCATCCATGATTTATTTTACGTTTACTCTGTCATTGTTTATTGTTCTCGTTTATTTTATCACAAAATTATAATCAATCGTAAGAATGAAACTGCTGCAATGCCGCAAGAAACAAACATTATGGACCCTATTAATTCGAAACCAGAAACCGTGCAATTGGTAAAGCGTCTTATACGTGAGTATTTGCGCCCATATGCCGGATTGCTTGCTTTGGCGTTTTTATTCATGATGATTGCGGCCGCGATGAACGCGTCTGTTGCGCTCTTAATTAAGCCTATATTAGACGGTGTTTTAAATGTCGAAAGTGAAGGGCAGATGGTTTGGACTGTTGCCGGGCTTGTTATTGTCACGTTTTTGTTTCGTGGAACAACAACTTATGCGCACACAGTTTTAATGAATAAGATCAGCCAATCGATTGTGGCCGACATACAGCATCATTTGTTTGGTAAATTTATGGACATGGATTTATCGTTCTTTCATGACAACCCGAGCGGTCAGCTAATCTCACGCGTTATTAATGATGTTAATGTTATGCGTACAGCTGTTTCAGATGCCATGACGGGCCTTGGGAAAAGTTTTTTAACGCTTTTATTTTTGATCGGTGTAATGGTCTATCAGGATTGGCAGCTTTCAATTGCGGCTTTTGTTATTATGCCTTTTGCCGTAGCGTTTGTTGCATGGATTGGGCGGCGTTTGCGCAAGGTTTCAGGTTCTATTCAGGATGAAATGGCAGGGCTTTCTGATATGCTTTCACAAATTTTCCAGGGTATACGTCAGGTAAAGGCTTACGGTATGGAAGATTATGAGCAAAAACGTGCCGGTAAAGCCATTGATAAGGTTTGCTCTTTAAATATGAAGTCTGTGCGTATTGGCAATCTCTCGACGCCGGTTAATGAAATACTGGTCGGTATCATTATGGCAGGGATTATCGGCTATGGGGGAACGCAAGTATCAAGTGGTGAGATGACCGGGGGAGAACTAGGCTCTTTCCTTGCGGCGTTTGTCATGGCATATGAGCCCATGAAAAGGCTGGCTCAGCTAAATAATAAGCTGCAGACAGGTTTGGGTGCGGCCGAAAGAGTTTTTGCCCTAATGGATCGTGATATCACAATATTTGATGTGGCCACCCCTTATACCCTTAACGAAAATAAGCCTAATATAGTTTTTAATAATGTTGAGTTTCAATATGAAGGAACTGACGTAAAGGCTTTAAATAAAATAAGTTTTATCGCGGAGAGTGGTAAAGTTTTGGCGCTGGTTGGTCCTTCCGGAGGTGGTAAAAGTACGGTGATAAATTTAATTCCTCGTTTTTATGATACGCAGTCCGGTACGGTTGAAATTAATGGCCATAATTTGAAAGAGGTCAGTCTAAACTCTTTACGGAGGCATATTGCCCTGGTGTCTCAGGATATCACAATATTTGATGATACGGTTTCTAATAATATTCGCTACAGCAAGCCCGATGCCACGCAGGAAGAAATTGAAGAAGCTGCACGCATGGCGTACGCACATGATTTCATCTCTAATATGTCAGATGGTTACGATACAATGTTAGGGGAGGACGGCGTTCGCCTCTCTGGCGGACAAAAGCAACGTATCTCAATTGCGCGCGCTGTGTTGCGTGATGCGCCTATATTGCTGCTTGATGAGGCGACATCTGCCCTGGATAATGAATCTGAGCAAGCGGTGCAGAAGGCTTTGGAAGAGCTGCAGCATGGCCGTACGACTATTGTTATTGCACATAGGCTTTCAACAGTACAAAACGCAGATAAGATAGTTGTTCTGGATAAGGGGGAGATTGTAGAGCAGGGAAGCCATGTGGAATTATTGAAGGCCAACGGGATGTACGCAAAGATGTATCACGCAGGGTTGAATTAATGACGATAAAGAAAAACTTTTGGCATAGAAACGTCCGCTTTTTTTGCCTTTTACTGTTACTGTATA
>CEPJ01009042.1_pt1 | contig 14215 bp, 13 predicted proteins | sample 530561 | NCBI WGS metagenome assembly CEPJ01 (sample SAMEA2620404, study PRJEB7988) | marine metagenome | biome: marine biome (ENVO:00000447); feature: surface water layer (ENVO:00002042); material: "saline water (ENVO:00002010), including plankton (ENVO:xxxxxxxx)" | depth 5 m
AAAATCAATCAATAATTCAAATAAATTAATTAATGTTAGTTATTTAATTTTGATCTCTTTACTAGCAGTAAATTACAGAACAATATCAATGATTCGTGGAGAGCCATACATTCTATTATTTATGAGCATATTTTTATATCTAATATATAAACATGAAAAGAGTGGGTTCGAATTTAATTTCAAATACATCTTTTATACAGGTTTAGTAATTGGGGCAATAGCACTCAGTAGGCAATGGGGCTTTTTATTATTTTTACCTTTAATTTTTTTATTTTTCTCCAAAGAACTAAATATTAAATATTTAAAACTTTGGTCATTAAGTGCTTTTTTTGGTGCAGCATTTTCTAGCTGGTTTTATATCAATCTTTTTTTAAGATATGGTACTTTTACACCATTTAATTTAGATCGAAGAGGATTTTCTTTTTCAAACCAAAAACTTAATTTCTACATACCTAATTCAGAGCATTTTCAATATTTATTTACAAAACCAATAAGGCCTCATTTAGATAATCAATTTATTTCAATTTTATATTCTGACTTATGGGGTGATTATTGGGGATATTTTACATTTACCTCAAGATTCTTGGATATAGGGAGAAATCAATTAGCTATCGGTGATTATTTTGCAAGAATCAATATAATTTCAGCTTTTACGTCCATAATAATTGTTGCATTATGTATTAAAACATTTAGAAAATATAAGTCAAGATTTATTGTTCAATATTTGAAACTAGCAATTATTTGTAGTTTTATAGGATACTTAATCTTTGCAATTGCATACCCTGACGCAACAAGTGATACCGTAAAAGCTACTTATATTATCCAACTATTTCATCTTATGGTTTTCACAGCCTCTATATATTTAAATTATTTAGAAAAGATAAACAAAAAAATATATATATCAATAATTTCTTTTCTTGTAATTGCTTATATTCATAATTTTCAATCTTATTTATCCCATTTTCCAATAAATTTTTATCCTTAAAAATAAAAATCTTCTGATTTACTAATTATTTAAATAAAACTCTTTTATCTTATCTGCGACATATATCTGTTGATCTTCCTCAATCGAAGGAAAGATTGGGATAGATAAAATGTTTTTAGATAAAAATTCTGCATTAGGAAATTTCTTAGTTACATTATGAGCAGGGAGAGAAGGTAAAGTTTTTGGGTAATATATAGCTGTAGAAACGCCTGCTTCATTTAAATAATTTTGTAGTTCGTCTCGATCACCATTCTTTAAAACTATTGAGTAATAATTAAAAGAAGATTCATAATTATCTACAATTGTTAAATTCTCATTTTTTTCAAGTAACTTATTATAAAAATTTCCAGCCTTTTTTCTGAGTGAAATAAACTCTTTCATTTTTTTTAATTTCATGCTTAGAAAAGAGGCTTGAATAGAATCTAATCTTGAGTTGTAACCAATAATTTCATTAAAGTATTTTCTACTAGCACCATGGTTTTTTAACATTCTTGCACGATCAGCAAGTTTTTTATTATCAGTAGTAATTGCTCCCCCATCACCATAAGCACCTAAAGTTTTAGTTGGAAAAAAAGAAAAGCATCCAATATCACCGATGGTTCCAAGAAATTTATTGTTATATTGAGTCCCAAAAGATTGCGCAGTGTCCTCTACAATCTTAAGTTTATATTTTGTTGCTAAAGATAATATTTCATTCATATTTGAACTTTTTCCAAATAGATGAACAGGTAATATAGCTCCGGTTTTTTTAGTTATATTATTTTCAATTTGATCTACATCAATATTGCAGTCATCAATTGAAACATCTATAAACTTTGGGACAAGTCCTGCTTGGACAATAGCTTCTGATGTTGCAAAAAAAGAAAATGCTGGAACAATAACTTCTTTTCTTTCAAGTTCCAAAGACTCTAGGGCAATTATTAAAGCGTCTGTACCATTTCCTACTGATATTACATTTTCAACACTTAGATATTCGGATAGACTATTTTCAAATTCTGCAACCGATTTACCACCAATAAATTCACCATCTTTAAGATGTTTTAAAAGTAATTCCGAATATTCTTTCTCATTACCTTCATACTCAATACTGAAATCTATGAATGGAACTTTCATATGTCTGAATGTAGAGTTTGATTATCTTGATAATCAAACATTACTCCAAAAAAGAAAAATATAAAAAATAGTATTATGCTTGTCAAAAATGCCATGAAAGTTAGTCCTGGAATATACCCAGATGAAATATAGTAATTTAGGCTTCTAATGAGTAGTCCAATAAAAGCAAGGAACATACCAAAACAAAAAAAATAGCTAATTCCAGCAGGACTCATTTTTTCTTTTAAAAGTTTTCTATATACTCTTTGAATGAATAATTTAATTAACAGAAACATTAGTTTTGGAACAAATGTTAACAAGTTAATACCTGATTTTTCGATATCATAGTGAGGCGTGACTTCAACGTCTACTACTTTTGCATCGGCCATATTTAGAAGAAAAAGTAATTGTCCTGGATAGCCATATCTTTTTATCAAATTTTGAATATTTATTTTTTCGAGCATTTTTACATTTAATGCCGTATAACCCATTTGTGGATCCATAATATGAAAATATCCTGTTGCAAACTTTGTAAGTATCGTAAGAAATGTGTTCCCAATGAATCTGTGACGTGGCATAATTTCTTTTACATTTTTATGTTTTAATCTATTTCCTTTTGCATAATCTGCTTTCCCACTTACTACTGGTTCAATTAATTTATCAAAATCAACTGGTAAGGCTTGGGCATCTCCTGGCATAACAACTGCTATATCATATTTTTTTTCATAGCAATAGTTATAACCTGCAATTAGCGCAGCGCCTACACCTGAGTTTTTATCAAAATTAATTAATTCAATTTTTTCATTTTTCTTCATTAAAGATTTAACTATTTTTTCTGTGTCATCTTTTGAACAGTCGTTAATGATTACAATTTTGTTAACTTTTTCTGGTATAGAATTAATTGTTTTTTCTATCAGGACTTCCTCATTGTAAGCTGGAACAATTACTGCTAAATTTTTCATCTACCTCTTTTATTTATAATATTAGAACTCTCTTCTAGTATTTTTGTTACTTTTAGTGCATGTGCTGAATTATTAATTGGAACTTTTCTAGATTTTATGCAATCAATAAAATACAGGGCTTGCTCTTTCAGCGGTTCTTTTTCAACATATTTTATTTGCTCTAAATCATGGGAGCTTATTACGCCGTCTTCTTGCACAGTTGTTTTGTATAGCTCAAGTTTGTTTGTTTTTTTACTGTCTGAGAACACAATTGAGCCTTTATCTCCAACTACAACAAATCTTTGTTCCTTAAAAGGGTGTATCCATGAAACAAAAACATGAGCTTTTTGACCATTTTCAAAATCAAGCAATGATAACGTTGTATCTTCAATTTTATTATTTAAAATTTTCGATGCTTGTACCGAAAGATTAATTACATCAGAATTTATAAATTTAAATATTAAAGATAAGTCATGTGGAGCAAATGACCACAAAACATTTTCATTAGGCCTTATTTTTCCCATATTTAACCTATTAGAGTAAATCCATTTTAAATTTCCTATTTCTCCACCATTTATAAGTGATTCCATCTTGATAATTGCAGGATGAAAATGTAATTGATGACCTACAAGAATTAAATTTTCATACTTTTGTTCAAGCTCTTGAAGATTGATTACATCTGATGTCTTCATTGCTATTGGTTTTTCAATTAATACATCAATTCTTTCTAGAGCTTTTTTTGCAATTTCGTAATGAGTATTTGCAGGACTAGAAATTATTAAGCCGTCTACATTATTAATTAATTCTTCAAGAGAGTTATGAAATTTTATATTTTCAGTCGAATTCGCATTACTGTAAAGTTCATCATATACTCCACCTAAATGGTTGAGCTCCGAAAGTACTCTAACGTGATTTTTTCCCCAATTTCCATAACCAACAACACCTATTTTTAATTGAGACATAAAGATATTATAAGGGTATAAAATTAATTATTATGAAATATATTCATGAAACAGCAATATTAGATCCTGGTGCTGAAGTTGGAGAAAATTCAAAGATTTGGCATTTCACACATGTTATGCCTAAAGCAAAAATTGGAGAAAATGTGTCAATTGGTCAAAACTGTTTTATCGGAGACAATGTAATCATTGGTAATAATGTAAAAATACAGAATAATGTATCTGTATATGACGGTGTCATTATTGAAAGTGATGTATTTATTGGTCCCAGTGTTGTTTTTACTAATGTGAAATTGCCTAGATCTTCTAATCCTGTAAGCAAAAATTACACCAAGACCATTATTAAGAAAGGAGTCTCTCTAGGTGCAAACTCGACAATTATCTGCGGTGTTGAGATAGGTGAAAATGCATTTATTGGTGCCGGTTCTGTTGTAACAAAAGATATTACACCGAACACTATGTGGTTTGGAAATCCTGCTAAAGAAATTAAAAAAATAAATCGAGATTAAATTTGAACATTTTAATTCTTTCATCATCATTTCCAACACATGAAAATGATGTACTTTCAGCTAAATTTATTAAAGATCAAATCGAAAATTTTAAATCTTTTGATGACAATGTAGTCTTTCACGTACTTGTAGCAAATAGAAGTAAACATTCATTTGAAAATAATTCAAAACATTTTCAATTACATAAATTTAGATATTTTTTTTCGGGTTTGGAAGTTATTGGAAATGAAGATATTAAGGCCCAATTAAAAAATAATAAAGCAATTTACTTATTAATACCTTTTTACTTTATTTCTCAATTTGTATCTACCTTAAATTTTGTTAACAGATTTAATATTAACAAAATACATGTTCATTTCTTTATACCTCAAGCATACGTTGCTTTAAAAATGAAAAAATATTTTAAGATACCTTTCAATATCACAATCCACTCTGGAGAAATAGTTTTCTTTGTTAAAAGATTTAAAGTTTTGGGAAAAATTATTGCTAGAAAAATTATATTTAATGCGGAAAGAATATGGGTAACATCAGAAAACACAAAAAATACGTTGTTAAGTATTTTTTCACAAGAAGAAATAGATGAATTAGACATTATTGTCTCGCCAATGGGTTTGAATACTGACCACTTGGACAATGTGAAAGAAAGTGACGTTTTGGGTTTCAAATCTACACAAAACATTCTTTATGTTGGGAGATTTGTTGAAAAAAAAGGTGTAATAAATTTAATTAAAGCTTTTGCAAAAATACATAATGAAATACCGGAATATAAATTAATTATGGCTGGAGATGGGCATCTAAAAGAGAATATAAACAGCCTAGTAAAAGATTTTAATCTTAAAGAAAAGGTAATAATTTTAGATAAAGTAAACGAAAAAGAAAAAAAATACTTATTTAACATATCAGAAATACTTGTTGTGCCATCAGCTAGTCAAAAGGGTGATATAGAGGGTATGCCAGTAGTAATACTAGAAGGTCTATACTATAAAAAGCTTGTCTTAACAACCAAAGACACTTTTTGTGATCATGTAATAAAAAATAATAAAAATGGATTTATTATTGGCAACAATGATTCGGTAAATTTAGCAGAAAAGCTTTTAGAAATTATAAATATAGACAACAATTTAAAATTAGAAGTTATGAAAAATGCTAAGAATTCAAGTTTAGATTATGGGTCAGAGGTTAGCTATAAAAAATACAAAGCGTTTCTTGATTAAAATTCAATAAATTAGCTTATAATCATTATTAATGATTGACGGATTCAATACAGTATCTTATTAAACTTATGAAAATTTTTAAAAAAATCATAGTCAGTATATTAAAAAAATTTAATCTAAAAATTGTTAAGAATGATTTCTTTGTAGACCTAGACAATTCGAAAAAGAATTTCGAACACCTTTTCAATAGATACGAGTTTATTTATAATAATCCACGAATAAAAGAAAAAGATAAATTATTTAAACTGATTAGTAATTCAAAATCACAAATCTTTCAGGATTTGTTTGTATTAAATGAACTAAATTTTAAAAAAAAAGGTTTTTTCATTGAAATTGGTGCAGCAAACGGAATTGATCTCTCCAACACATATTTATTAGAAAATAAGTTTGATTGGGATGGTATCGTTGTTGAACCAGCAAAAATTTGGCGCGATGAAATCAAAAAAAATAGAGCCTGTACTATCTCTTATGATTGTATTTATTCAGAGTCAGGACTTAAAGTAGAGTTTTTAGAAACAACTAAACCAGAATTTTCAACTGTAAATATTGATTCAAAATCAAAAGATATTCATGAAGGATATAGACAAAAAAATAATAAAAAATACGAATTACAAACAATTTCATTTAAAGATTTTTCAACAAAGTATGAAGTACCCAAAAAAATTGATTTTCTTTCTATAGATACTGAGGGGACAGAATTAGAAATATTAAAATCGATTAACTTTGAAGATTTTGATATAAAGATCATAACTGTTGAACATAACTTTACTAAAAAAAGAGAATCTATTTTCAATTATTTAATTGGATTTGGTTATCAAAGAGTTCTTGAAAATTTTTCACTTGTAGATGATTGGTACATTAAATCTTAATTTCTTAGAATCAAAAAATTATATTTACAATTTCAAATGTTAGAATTTGCTAGTGTTATCAATATTTTTAGATAAATTCTCAGATGAAATAAATGGAATAATACACGTTGGTGCTCATACTGGAGAAGAGATTGAGCAATATATAAAATACAAAAATAAAATTGTACTATTCGAACCTCAAAAAGATATTTACAAAAAATTACTAGAAAATGTTAAAAATTTAAATAATGTTGAATGCTTTAATTTTGGTCTTGGGTCAAAAGATGAAATTAAAACTCTATACAAATCTCAAGGGAATTATGGCAAAAGCTCATCTGTTTTGTCTCCAAAACTTCATTTGGAAGTACAACCAAATATAAGTTTCATTGAAGATCAAAAAATTGAAATAAAAAGATTTGATAATTTGCAGGTTGAAGCGCTTAATTTTTTGACGATTGACGTACAAGGATTCGAATTAGAAGTTTTAAAAGGATTTGGCAAAAAATTAGAAAAAGTAGATTTTGTTTTTACTGAGATTAATACAAAATTTCTATACGAAAATAATGCTCTGGTTGGGGATATTGATAAATATCTTAAAAAGTTTGATTTAATTAGAATCTACACCAATGTAGATTGTTTTAATTATTTTGGGGATGCTTTTTACATTAAAAAGAGCAATAAAAACTTCTCAAACACGATATTTAATAAAAGTATAAATCGAATTAAAGTTTCAAACAGTTTTCTTGGGTTTAAAAAATTATTCTATCCAAAAAGACTTATCAAAAAGATATTAAATTATTTCAAAGATTAAACTTTTATTACTTTAGAGATATCATCATCAATTAATTTTAAAAAATTTTCTTCATTTTTTACAAATTTTCCAAGTGGAATATAGTCAATTATTTTATAAGAATTAATATTTACTAAATCTTTTCTCAGCATGTCTGGATTGAGGTGTTCTTTTTGATATAAGTCCGAATGGTAAAAATTTTCTAATTTTTGCGACATTAAAGCTGCTGATAAAGGAAAGCCGCTTACTCCAGATGTAGCTAAATTTTTAGCGTTTAATAATGTATTAAAATCTTCAACAAAAGATGAAGATTGAAATGTAAATTTTTTATATCTTTTTAATAAATTAATTACTGGATTATTTGTTTCTTTTCCAGTTACAACTAAAACATTTTTAAAGTCTTCTGAGATTTTTAGATAATAACTTAAAGGATTTTGTGAGTATAAACTATGCCAGTCATTATAAAATATATCCCCAGTTCTTATGTGGATTACTAAAGTATCAGGATCAATATCTAATTCTTTTTTTATATTCAGTCTGTGGAATAGAAAATTTTTATTAAAATCATGAATGTTATTTATATATTCAGATTTTTCACTTTCCTTTATTGGAAAATCATTTTCATCATTGGAAAAATAATTTTTTCTATCAAAAAAGTTTGTCTCTGGTCTATCAAAATAAAAAAACCTATATCTTTTTTTGAAATATGGCATGTACGAACTTAGATTTTTATTTTTAATTTCAAAATCATCAAAATACGGGTGATATTTTGAATAAAAATTATAATTTTTGAATTTACAAAAAAGTGAACCTAGTGTTAACTGCTGCACATGAGTTGCAAATGATATCATATTCTCATGATCTCCAGTAAAGTGTGTAAGCGTATAATTTTTTGTTGGTATGTATCTATTAAATTTAAAACTTAATTTTGGACCAAATCGTTTTAAATTCTTAAACGGGTTTTTTTGATACAAATTTCCCTTTCTAAAATTTATCCAAAAAACTTACTACCTTTTCCATTTCAATTTTTTTCATTTTTGGAAATATTGGTAATGAAACAAGTTGTTTTGAAAAAGTCTCACTATTGACTAATTTTTTGACATCATGATCTCTGTAAGCCTTTTGTTTATGAATAGGTCTTGGATAATGAATACCGAATTCGATATTTTGTTTTTTACCTTCTTCAATCAGTTTATTACGGTTCTTTGTTCTGACTACAAATAAATGCCACACATGAAAATTACCATCATTGACCATAGGTAAAATGTACTTATTTGGTATATTTTCTAGATAATATTTAGCAACTCTATTTCTATCAATATTCCATTCATGCAAAAAATTTAATTTTTCATTTAGAACAGCTGCCTGAATCGGATCAAGCCTTGAATTGTATCCAATTACATCATGATAATATTTTTTCTTACTTCCCCAGTTTCTTAAGTAAATTAATTTTTCTGCAAAACTTTTATTATTTGTTGTGACGCACCCACCATCTCCCCAAGCGCCAAGATTTTTTCCTGGATAAAAACTGTATGTAGATGCAATTGAGTATTTTCCTGAACTGATTCCGTTTTGTGTAGCTCCATGAGACTGCGCTGAATCTTCAATAAAATATAATTTATGTTGTTTTGCTAATTTGGAAAGTTCATAATTCTCTCCCATTTGACCATAGAGATTTACACTTATAATTGCTTTGGTTTTTTTTGTGATTGCCCTTTGTACATTTTCTATATCAACAAGATAATCTATTCCATTATCAACAAATATTGGGGTAGCCCCTGTTCTAGTCACAGCAAGTGCAGTTGCTATAAAGGTATTTGCTTGAACTATGACTTCATCTCCATCTTTTATATCAAGAGCCCTCAATACTAATTCAATAGCATCTGTCCCGTTGCCACAACTTATTGAATATTTTGTATCAGAAAATTTTGAAAAATTTTGTTCAAACTTTTCTACATATTCACCTAAAATGAAACTATTTTTTTCAACAATTGTTTTTATATTTTTTAATACATCAGCTTCAATTGATTTATGAATTCTGGAAAGATCATTAAAAGGAACAAAAGTTTTTTTCATTTTTTAGACAATTTTTTATCAATTAGTTCAAGCATTTTAATTTGTGTAACTACAAGCTTCTCACTGTTTATATCATTATGTGCTTTTTTCATTATTCTATTGTAAAAATCTTTAAACACCATATCTAATGGTTCTGATCGTTCAATGTAAGGTACAGTAAAGCCTGAGTTTTTTGTATTTGTCATATTTACATATAAATCATCCGAAAAGTTTTTTGTCATACTTTTATTTCTTGAATAGATTTTTAATTCTTCATTTAAATCCATACCATTCCAAACTACCATGTTATTTTCACCGACAATTTTTATAATCCTTGTTTTTTCAGGATGTAACCAGCTTGAGAATGAGGAAACAAATATATTTTTTTGAAAAAAGCTAGTAGATACAACATCGTATATATTTTTGTTTATAAACTTTGCACCATTTACAGAGATACTATCTGGTAGAACATTATTAATAGCAAGTAATATTGATAAATCATGAGCAGTCAAGTCCCATAAAGCACTTACGTCTTTTCTTACTGGTCCTAGATTTGTTCTCTCAAAGTTTATATGTAATATTCTTCCAAATTTCGGATTTTTAACAATTTTAAGAAGTTCTAGTATTGAATTATCGTACAAGAAAGTGTTATCTACCATCAAAGTTGTCTTATTGCTTTTTGCTAATTTATATAATTCAAGAGCTTGTGAACTTTTTACTACCAATGGCTTTTCCACTAAGCAATCAACACCTTTAGTTAAAAGTTTTTTTGTTGTTGAATAGTGATCGATAGCTGGTGTTGAGATTACAGCACAATCAATATTTAAATCACTTCTTAATAGTTCATCAATATTTTCAAAATAAGGTATCTCCTTATCATTTTTGGTTTCTTTATATATAAGATCAACAATTGCTACTAAATTAAAGATTTTTTTATTTTTTTTAATTACTCTTTCTAGATTCTTTCCCCAGTAGCCGTGTCCAACTAGAACAATATTTTTCATTCTAAGCAAGCTTTCTTGCCGGATTGCCTGCATATTTTCCAGGTTCTATTATATCTTTTGTAACAACACTCCCCGCTCCAATTACAGTTCCACTAACAATTTTTACAGGCAATATTGTTGCGTTTGATCCAATAATTACATCATCTTCAATAATTGTTTTTTCAAATGGTTCTGAAAAATTTACCGAACCATCTGAAAAAGTATCATTAATGAACATTACTCCATGACCGATGAAGCAATTTTTACCTATATTTACTTCGGAACAAATAAATGAATGACTTTGTATTCTAGTTCCTTCTTCAATAACAGCATTTTCTTGTATTTCTACAAAAGGCCCGACAAATACATTTTCCTTCAAAACACAGCCATACATGTTTACAGGCTCAATTATTTTTACAGAATCATGGATCTTACAGTCTTCTTTTATCATGTTAAAAAGTTATATAAAAAATTTTTGATGGATATATATTTAGCATTTCCAAATTATATATTCATCAAAAATTAATTCGCTAGAATTCATTTATGAAAAATAAGAAAATACTATTGCAAAATGTACTTGTTTTCGTCCCATTTTTTCAGTTATATATTGTTAATTTCTTCCAAATTAGAATTGCAGAAACAATAAAGCTTTTTATATTTGCTGGAATTTATTTACTATTATTCAATATTTCAAGAATTGCCTTCAATAGATATTTTCGTATAAAAAACACAGAATATTTTTTAGTTATTATTTTTTATCTTTCTTTTAATTATTCAAACATTACTATATTCGTATACTTTGAGGCTTTCGATGCAATAAAATATATTCCAAATTACAGCTTTTTTTCATTTTTAATTCTGACAGTCCTGCTGCTTCTAGTTTCTACCAGAAGCTTTTTTGATAAATTATTTGAATATTTAATTTTGTTTTATGTTGTTTTTGTAGTTCTAATTTCATTTAATTCAATTGGTTTTGGACTTCAAGAAAAAAATATAGATACTCAAGTAAAAAATGATTATATAAATATTAATTTAGAATCTAAACCAGATCTTTATTTTATAATTTATGATGGGTTACCGAGTCTTGAAACAATGGAACAGTTTTATGATTACGACTCAATCAAATTTGAAAAATTATTTAATGAAAATAACCTAACTAACTACGGACTTGCAGCATCTTCTTTTGGTAGAACAAAATATACAATGTCATCACTTTTTAATATGGAGTATATTTTTGAGGAAGGTGATATACCTTTCTCTGATAGGGCCATTTTATCGAATAAATATAGAACTGGAGATACAGTCTTTGAAAATATTTTAAGAAATAACAACTATTCAATATATAAATTTGGAATGGCATTTAATTGTAATAAAAACAAGAAAGATATTTGTTTAAATGAAAATATTAAAAACTATACAGAAAAGAATTCAGTTTATTACGACTTAATAATGAGGACCCCATTAAAAATATTAATTGAGAAGGGCTTGGTAACATTAAGTCCAAGTCTGTCTATAGGGTGTCAAAATGGTTGTAATGATCCAGAGTTAGATGAAATATTTATTAATATTGATAACAAAAATAAGCCTAAGGCTGTTTTTTTACATTTTATGGACACCCATGGACCTTACCTTTTAGGTAAAAATTGTAAATTACTTGATGAACCAATTTTTGATTTGCCAAAAACAAACATTAAATCTTACAAAGAATCACTTGATTGTGCCTTAAAAAAAATTAATGACTTGATAACAATACTTGATCTAGAAAATGATATTGTATTTATCCAATCTGATCATGGTCCAAATTATGAAAAGATGGAATTGACAGATATCGAAGATTTGACAACTGAACAAGTTTTGAACAGATATAGTACATTTTCAATTTCAAATTTGGATACTTTTTGTGATAAAAGTAATAATAATTTAAATAACACAGTCAACACATTTGTTTACTTTACAAACTGTTTTGCAATTTCAGAAATTCCTCTGCTTGAAGCCAAAAACTTTTTAGCATTTGGAAAAATAAATAGCTTTGTCTTTGACATTACAGATGTAGTTCAAGAAGCACTTTTAAGTAATTACAAATAATTTATAAATTAAAACTTTATTATGAAATCAAGATATTCATCATAAAAAGCTTTAGGCAATTTAATTTGTTTTTTTAAAAATAACTTAAATAAAGGTTTAACAATAAAAGTATTTAGATAACTTTTAGTAAATACCAATCTGTTCAATCTTGAGATGATATTAGTTTTTGACAAATCTCCAAACACTAACTCGAATTCATGGTAACTAACTCCTCTTCCTCGTCTTAAAAATCCAATTAAATCATCATAATTTGGATCTAAATAATTAGAACTGAATGATTCCTTTGGGCTATATCTTGAATATTTGTATGCTAAATCGTCGGGAAGCCATTGAAAAAAGGGAAGCTCAGATGTATGTGAGTCGAAATACCAAAGTCGATTTGGTGCTTCTATAGTTATTAAAAATCCACCATCATTTAATATATTTTTGGAATTTTTTAGGGTAACTAATCGTTCTTCCATAGTTAAATGTTCAAGCGTTGCATACAAAATAATAGCGTCAAATTTTTTGTTTAATTTTCCTATATCTACAGATGAAGATTCTAAAAACTCAATATCAAGATCATATAATTTTGATCTTAATTTAGCTATTTCCAAAGATTCTTTATGAATATCAATACCAAAAACTTTTGCACCTTGTTCTGCCAAAGTAATTGAGGATGATCCGGTACCACAACCAATTTCAAGGATTTGTAAATTATTTAGATTTAAAGCTTTAGATAACCAAGGGATTACTCTTACTCGATCAATAAAGATTCGACTTTCTACATGTTCAGTAATTTCATCTAATAGTTTTTCGTCTGATATCTTTTTTGAAATAGTAGGTATATATGAGTTCTTTATTTCTTTGCGTAAAATATCTTTTTTGTCTTCAGAAATATAAATAAAGTTTTTTTTAATTGAAGGAGGAACAAATAAAGTTTGAAGTTTTCTATAAATTTTTTTAATCATTACATGAAAACATTATCTAATAAAAAAATAATAGCAAATTTTAATTACAAAAATCATCTTATAATCTTTTTAGGTAGAATAATAAAAATTTTGGAGATATAAAAATTGAAATATGCCATTAACTTTTTAAAAAATTATATAAGTAATATTCTGTTTTTATTTTTTATTGCCGCCTTTTCCTTTTTTACTTATCAAAATAAATCTGATTTGAATAATTTATTTGAATTTAATCTTTTCAACTTATCACTTCTTGTAGTTTTATATGCCTTAAGTTATTTGGCAAAAGCCAAAATGAATCAACACCTATATTCCACCAAAGATATTTCAATGTCATTTATTGAAGCACTGAGGTTAATAATAAATTCAACAGCAGGAAATCTTTCTACTCCATTTAGCCTTGGTACAGGATACAAATTTCATTATTTAAAAAAGAATTACAAGCTCGATTATGCAGAACATTTAAATATAAATATTTACTATACGCTGTTTACTAATTTAATATATGTTCTGCTCTTAATGACAATTAGCCTTTTAAATTATCAAAATGGGAATCAAGAGTTTTTTAATTTTACATTTATTTGGCTATTGATTTTTATAATTGGCTTATATATATTTTTTATTCTTTCAAAAGAAATTAAAACTAAAAATTTAAACTTTCTTAACAGATATTCTTTAAGGTCTCTCACCCTTTCATTTTCAAAAATTATGAAATTATTTGTTTACACATCGCTAATTATTACAATAAATGTTCTTAGCCATTTATATTTATTTGGTCTTTTAGGATTAGAAATAACTACAAGTCAA
>CEPJ01091579.1_pt1 | contig 13998 bp, 12 predicted proteins | sample 530561 | NCBI WGS metagenome assembly CEPJ01 (sample SAMEA2620404, study PRJEB7988) | marine metagenome | biome: marine biome (ENVO:00000447); feature: surface water layer (ENVO:00002042); material: "saline water (ENVO:00002010), including plankton (ENVO:xxxxxxxx)" | depth 5 m
AATTAGTGGTTTATCTAGGTCATAAGCTTCATTAATTTTTTGTTCGATCTCAGGTGGTAGGGCTCTTTCATTTGTAAAAGGACCACCAGGAGCAACTCTCATTAATCCAAAAACAAAGGCTATAATGATTATTAAGGTAGGTATAGCTATTACTAATCTTTTTATTATAAGTTGTATCATTTGCGCATAATATATATTATGTATAGTCTTTATAATACATTCATATTAAAACTAAAACCATCAAATGATGGCTTAACATTATTAGGCAATGTATTTAAGAGTTGTTCGTAATCAAGATCAATGTGCATATTAGTTAAATAAGCTTGTTTGCATGAGAAATTATTAATCCAATTAAGTGTTTTATCTAAATGAGAATGAGTTGGATGTGGCGTAATTCTAAGAGCATCTACAATCCAATAATCTAAATTAGATATATATTCTAGTGATTTATCAGGAAAATCTACTACATCACTTGAATAAGCAATGTTATTAAATTTAAATCCAAGTGATGAAATGGATCCATGATCTTGTAAAAATGGAATAAAACATAATTTTCCTCCAGGCCCATCTATTATTAACTCCTCATAAGGTTTAATAAAATTTTCTGCTAATATTGAAGGGTAGCCTTGTTTTTCGCCACTTCTAAAGCAATAATTAAATCTTGGTATTAATCGTGAGGCTGTATCCTTGTCAAAATATACATTAACTCTTTCTCTTTTTCTAAGTGCAAATACCCTCAAATCATCAATACCACCAGATTGATCTGCATGGTCATGTGTATAAAGTACTGCATCTAATGATTTAACACCTGCTTTTAGTAATTGGTGTCTCATATCAGGAGATGTATCAATTAATACAACAGTTTTTTTATCTTCTGTTATTCTTTCAACAAGTATGGAACATCTTGTTCTCACATTTTTTTCATTTTTTGGATCACACACACCCCAATCTCCATCAATTCTTGGAACGCCTCCTGAAGAACCACAGCCAAGAATTGTTGTTTTAATTATGCTATTCATTAATAATTTCAGCTTTATTGAATAATTTGTGAAAATTATTTGTAGTTTTTTTATAAAATAAATCTTTTTCAATATTATAGAAATCTGCCAAATAATCAGCTGTATGAACTACATTCGCTGGTTCATTTCTGCCTCCACGAACAGGTTCAGGAGATAAATATGGTGAATCTGTCTCTACTAAAATTCTATCGAGTGGGATATTTTTTATAGTTTCTCTTAAATTTGCAGCATTTTTAAAAGTAACAATACCCGATAAAGATATATAAAACCCGAGATCAAGTGCCGCACTAGCTAGTTCAGGACCTGCTGTGAAACAATGTATAACCCCTGGAAAATGACCTTTTTTAGTTTCTTCATTAAGAATCTCAATCGTTTCTTGATCAGCGTCTCTTGTATGAATTATTATAGGCAACTGTGTTTTGCGAGAGATATCTATGTGCATTTTAAATAACCTTAGTTGAACCTTCTTATCTGAGTTTTCATAATAAAAATCTAAGCCAGTTTCCCCTATTCCAACTACATTATCATTTTTTGTGTATTCTAAAATCTTTTCCTTATCAATATTACTATGTGATTGCGCTGAATGAGGATGAATACCTATAGAACAAAATATGTTTTTATGCTTTTGAGCAAGGGATAATATTGGATCAAATTCTTTTTCCTGTGTAGAAATTACAATCATTCCTCCAACATTTGAATCAAAAGCATTGTTAATTACAGAGTCTAGATCATCACTAAAATCCTCAAAAATAAGATGGCAATGTGTATCAACTAAATAAGACATTTTTCTATCCTAGACAGTTATGCCTTTGGATTCTAAAATTGACAAGTTTTTATGTAAAATAGATATTATGATCAAAATTAAAGTAATTTCAGATACAATATGTCCATGGTGTTATATTGGTAAAAAAGAACTAGAAAATGCAGTTGCTAATACTAAAAATATTGATTTCGATATTACATATAAACCGTTTCAACTTGATCCGACTATGCCACCTAACGGCGTTGATAGAAAAAAATACATTGAAAGAAAATTTGGACAAGATGTCGCTAAAGATGTTGGTGGAAAAATCATAGCTGCAGGAAAAAAAATTGGTATTGATTTTAACTATGAAATTATAAATAAAACTCCTAATACACTTAATAGTCATAGATTAATAAAGTGGGCTGAAAGAGAAAAAAAACAACATGCTGCCCTAGAAATGATTTTTTACTCGTACTTTACAAAAGGAATAGATATCGGAAATAACTTAGAGCTTATAAAAATCGCACAAAAATTAGATTTAGATTATAAAAAAATTGAATGTGATCTTGATAAAGATCTCGATATTAGGAATATTGAATTAGAGGAATGGTCTTACAGAGATCTTGGGATTGCTGGTGTACCAACATATATTATAGATGATAATATGATAATAACAGGTTCGCAAACATCTGAAACCTTTGTAGCTTTATTTAATAAAATTAACTTAAGGAAATCTAATGGCTGAAGAAATAATTACTGAAATAATCGAAGAAGAAATTTGCTTAATAAAACTAAACAGACCTGAAACACTAAATAGTTTAAACAAAACGTTAGTGGATTGTCTTTCGCTAGAAATAAAAAATTGTGAGTTAAATGAAAGTATAAGATCTGTCGTTATCACTGGTAATGGTCGAGGTTTTTGTGCTGGGGCTGATTTAGCAAATGGTGGTTGGCCTACAAATAAAAATTGGAATCCGGGACAAGCAACAGCTAATGCTATGGAAATAGGCTTTAACCCGCTTGTAAGAAGTATTGTTAATTCGAAAAAACCTGTTATTAACGCAATAAATGGTATAGCCGCTGGTGGCGGTGTTGGTCTCGCTTTATGTGGTGATATTGTCATTGCTTCAGATAAAGCAAAATTTAAACTTGTTTTTGGCCCCCAACTAGGAATTATCCCTGATGTTGGTGCATCTTGGTTAGTTCCAAATTTAATCGGTAGAGCAAAAGCCAATGGCCTTGCCCTTCTAGGTGATGACTTAGATGCAAAAACTGCATGTGATTGGGGACTGATATGGCAAGTAGTTAAAGATGAAGACTTGTTGTCTGAGGCTATAAATATTGCTAAGCGTGTTGCAAATAGTGCAATATCTGGTCTTAAAGCGGTTGTTCACGCCCATGATAACGCTTTAGTTTCTTCATTAGATGAACAACTTGATTATGAGAGAGATACTCAAGAAGTTTTTTGTAACAAAAATGAATTTAAAGAAGGTGTAAGAGCATTCTTAGAAAAAAGAAAACCTAATTTTAAAACTATAAAAAATTAATTTAACTGATGAATAAATTCTATATCTTCTAATTTTTTATCAATAAAGTTTAGTATATCTCCTTTTTTTAATCCTTTAAAAATTATTTTTTCATCTGGTTTGAGTATAGTTTCATCTGATTGATTTATATATTCTAATAATGCACTTGGATTATTAAATAGATTATTTCTGAATTGAATAAGAAAGCCGTCTGTAGTTTTTTTTATTTTTTCTATATTGAGTTTTTTACATTTTATTTTAATTGCTATAATTCTGAATAAAATATCTACTTCATTTGGATATTTACCAAATCTATCAATGAGCTCAACTTCAAATAATTCGATCTCTGAAACTTTATTTAAATTGGACAATTTTCTGTAGATTTCCATTCGTAAATTTACATCTTCAATATAGCTGGAAGGTATTAGAATAGGTAAATCAAGTGAAATTTTTGGTGACCACTTCTCATCGATACTTTTTTTATCGGAATTCTTTAGCTCCAAAATAGTTTCCTCGAGCATTTCTTGATATAGTTCAATACCGATTTCTTTAATATGACCTGACTGTTGCTCTCCAAGAATATTTCCTGAACCTCTAATATTTAGATCATAACTAGCCAAATTAAAGCCAGCCCCAAGTGAGTTTAAAGATTGAATTGCTTCAAGCCTTTTTAAGGCATTACTTCCTAAATGATAGTCATTTTCATATGTAATATATGCATAGGCATTAACATTTGATCGTCCCACCCTGCCCCTAATTTGATATAACTGAGATAATCCAAATAGATTTGCTTTATGTACAATAATGGTATTTGCGTTTGCAACATCCAACCCAGACTCAATAATACTGGTGGAAATTAAAACATCATATATTCCTTCATAAAAATCATGCATTCTGTTTTCTAAATTTGTTGAGGACATTTGACCATGAGCAATTACATAATTAATTTCTGGAATATTTTCTTTTATAAATTTCTCTATAGTTTCTATATCCTTAATTCTTGGTACAACATAAAAGCTTTGCCCCCCACGCTTTTTTTCATTTAGCAAGGCCTCTTTAATCACAATATTATCCTTTTTAAAAATGAAAGTTTCTATTGATCTTCTATCAATAGGTGGTGATGCAATAACAGATAAATCTTTTACACCTGTCATTGCTAGTTGCATTGTTCTTGGAATAGGTGTTGCAGTTAAGGTTAAAACATGAATATCAGATTTTAATTTTTTTAATTTTTCTTTGTGCTTTACTCCAAAGTGTTGTTCTTCGTCAACAATCAATAAACCTAAATTTTTAAATTCTATCTTGTCAGTCAATAATGCGTGAGTTCCAATAACAATATCAGCAGAACCAGTATTTATTTTTTCTATAATTTTTGATTTATTTTTTGAAAGCCTTGATAGTTCAACCACATTAATAGGCATGCCTGTAAATCTACTTTTAAAAGTTTCATAATGCTGCCTGGCTAATAAGGTAGTTGGAGCTAAAATTACAACTTGCTTTCCATCTAAAGCAACTACAAATGAAGCTCTTATTGCGACTTCTGTTTTACCAAAACCAACATCACCACATACTAATCTGTCCATTGGTAAACCTTTGGTTAGATCATCAAGAACACTATCTATTGAATTTAACTGATCCTCCGTTTCCTCAAAAGGAAATTTGGAGCAAAAATCATAGTAAAATTCATCTTTTATATTAAATTTTTCTGCAGTTGCCAGTTTTCTTTTTGCTGCAACATCAATTAATTCGCTGGCTAACTTCATGATATCTTTTTTTATTTTTTCTTTTTTTATTTTCCACTTGTCACTTCCTAATCTATCAAGAATTATATTTTCATCGTTAGAGTTGTATTTTGATAACATCTCTAAATTTTCAACAGGTAAATATAATCTATCTTGATTACGATACTCCAGCATTAAACATTCATGATAGGAGTCTTCAATTTTTAAATTAGTTAAATTAACGAATCTACCAAGTCCATGATCGATATGAACAACAAGATCATTTGGATTAATTGAAGAGATATCCTTTAAAAAATTTTTATTTTCAATTTTACGGGCCCGATAGAACTTTTCACCAAAGATGTCTTGTTCAGATAGAAAAGTTACTTCTTCTAAATGAAAACCATTATTCAGATTAAGTATACAAAGCCCTACTTCATTTTTAATATTATTACTAAGATCTGAAATGTTCTCAAAGTTATAAGAACTTATGTTTTGGTTTTTTAAAATTTTTTGAAGTCTTTGCCTTGAGCCCTCACTGGAACATGCAATAAAGGTTTTCTTATTACTTTTAATGTTATTATCTATAGTTTTTTTTAGTTCTTTATAATTAATATTCTTTAATTTATCGGATGAATAAAAATTTTTTATATTACCAGCTTGAAGATTAAATTCACTGGGATGTTTAAAAGAGTAAAATTGAATACAGTTATTTTTATTTAAAATTTTTTTTAATTTTTCACTACTTAAAAATATTTTATCAGGACTTAAGGCGTGATATTTCTCATTATTATTTTTTTCATAATCATATTCATTTCTTGTTTTAAATTGAGACTCCAATATTTCTTTATGTTCCTCAATAATTTCAAAAATATTATTATCTAAAATTATTATTGGTTGATAGCAGTAATCAATAATCGTTGAATTCTTTTTGTAAAAAAAAGGAAACCAACTTTCAATACCTGGGTATTGAATTTGATTAGACACAGAGTCATAGAGTTTTGAGTTTTTGTTTTGCGAGCCAAACTCAGAGTTAAAATTAACTCTAAAATTATTTACTAAATCATTACATAAAATGATTTCATTACAAGGGTATACAATTAGACTATCAATAGTATCATTAATTGAAAGCTGAGTATTAGCATTAAAATTCTTGATTGTATCAAGTTTATTTCCAAAAAAATCTAATCTTTTAGGTGTTTTCGAATTGTAGGGATATAAATCAATAATACCACCTCTAACTGTAAATTCACCAGCCTCACGCACATAAGATGTATTACTATAACCGTTTAGAGATAAATAACTTCTTATCTCATCAATGTTATAATTACGACCTACATTTAAATATAAGAAATTATAAAAATTATTTGTTTTATCTGCAATACGTTGAGTGGCTGATTTAACGGTAGTTAACACAATTTTATTTTCTTTTGACTTTTGTAGCTCAATTAAGGTTTTTACTCTTTCTGAAGTAATCTTTTTATTTGGCGATATTCTGTCATATGTTTTTGTATCATATTCAGGAAAACACATTAGATTTTCAGTTTCATAAAAGTTTAGCATGTCCTTAGTTTGATTATATTTTTTTTTATTTTCACATATAAAAAGAATATTTTTTTTTGTCTTTTTGCTTATTTTAGATAAAATTATTGCCTCTGAACCGTGAGGTATATTACCTAATAAGTATTTTTTATTTTTTTTTTCTAATGACTTAGAAAGATTATTTATGAAATCATCAGATATCATTACATTCTTTAGCTTGAAATTTTTTTTATCAATTTAGAATATTTTTCAGGAATTTCAATACTTTCATCAGTAAACCACTTGTAAAGATCTGGATCAGGTATTTCCAGCAGTTCTTCAAATATTTTAAGATTTTCACTATCTAGTGTTTCAAGATTAGTTTCAGCAAATTTACCAAGAATAATATCCATTTCCTTTGTTCCTCTATGCGAAGCTTTAAATAATAATTTTTTTAAATAATTTTCCATTTTTCCTTTATATTGATCTTAGAATTATGAATTTAGATTCTCTATATCAGTTATTTCGTCCATTAGATAGCCTTAATGGCATAGGACCTAAACTAAAATCTCGACTAAAACATTTAGTTGGTAATTATGTCGTTGATTTAATTTGGCATCTTCCAAATAGTTTTATTGACAGATCTTATCAACCTAAAATAATTAACGCTGAAGTGGGAAAAATAGCATCAATTAAATGTAAAGTTATAAAACATTCACCCTCATTTAGAAGAAACATACCATATAAAGTTTTATGTGAAGATGATACTGATAAAATTAACTTAGTATGGTTTAATTCACGGCGTGACTACTTAGAAAAATTATTGCCTGTCAATAAAGAGGTTATAATCAGCGGTAAAGTTGATATTTATAAAAACATAAAACAAATTACACATCCTGACTATATAGTTGATGATAGTAGAAACGATAACATACCAAAAATTGAGGCAAAATACCCTCTAACTCAAGGTCTAACAAATAAAATAGTTAGAAATAATATTAAAAATATTATAACAAAATTACCAAAATTTAATGAGTGGCATGATAATAATTTTGTTAAAGAAAAAAACTGGCCAGATTTTAATAAAGCTATTTATAAAGTTCACAATCCTACTTGTGAAAAAGACTTAACCAGTGAAAACACTTCTAAAGAACGAATAATATTCGATGAACTATTGGCTCACCAAATTTCTATGCAGTTGATATCAAATGAATTAAATTATCAAAAAGGCGTTTCAATAAAAATTGATAAAAATAAAATTGATGATTTTTTAGAGACTTTACCCTTTACTCTTACTAAATCCCAAACTCAATGTATTAATGAAATAGCTAGCGATATGTGTAAACCGTTAAGAATGTTACGTTTACTTCAAGGAGATGTAGGTTCAGGTAAAACAATAGTTGCAATGATAAGTATCCTAGCAGCAATTTATAACAATAAACAAGCTGCATTAATGGTTCCAACAGAAATACTTGCAAATCAGCATTTTGAATCTTTTTTGAGTCTTCTTCCTAAATTTTTAAAAATTGATCTACTAACTGGAAAAACTTCAAAAAGAGATAAAGAAAAAATTTATAAAAAAATAGAAAATGGTGATACAGATATCATTATTGGAACACATGCACTTTTTCAAGAAAAATTAAATTTTAAAAATTTAGGATTTGTGGCTATTGATGAGCAGCATAAATTTGGCGTACATCAAAGACTGCTATTAACTTCAAAAAATAATAATTTATTACCTGATATACTTCTTATGACAGCAACCCCAATCCCAAGAACTCTTGAATTAACAACTTATGGTTCAATGTCAGTTTCAAAAATTACTGAAAAACCAGTTGGCAGGCAAAGTATTAAAACAGCAGCAAAACCAATAACTAAATTAGAAGAAACAATCATATCGCTTAAAAAAACAATCAAACAAAATAAAAAAATATATTGGGTATGCCCTCTTATAGAGGAGTCTGAAAAAATTGATTTAGCAGCAGCTCAACAAAGATATGAAGCTTTACAAAAATGCTATCCAAATAATGTATTACTCATTCATGGCAAAATGAAGTCTGATGAAAGAGATGAAATAATGAATAAATTTAAGTATGGAAAAACAAAAATTTTAGTTTCTACTACAGTGATCGAAGTAGGAATTGATATTCCTGAAGCGACAGTTATGGTAATCGAACATGCTGAAAGATTTGGTTTATCTCAACTTCATCAATTGAGAGGAAGAGTTGGGCGTGGTTCTAGTCAATCTAGCTGTCTACTATTATATCAAAATCCATTGGGATTAAACGCAAAGAAAAGAATTGAAGTTTTAAGAAAAACAAATGATGGATTTATAATAGCTGAACAAGACTTAAAACTGAGAGGTTCAGGAGAAATATTGGGTACTAGGCAATCTGGATTTCAAATTTTTAAAATCGCAAATCTAAATGAACATGGAGATTTACTTGATTTAGCAAACAAAAAAGCAAAAGATATTGTGTCAAAAAAAGCTATTAGTGATGATCTAAAATTATTACTTCGTTTATTCAGTAAGGATGAGGCATTAAAATATCTAGATGCTGGCTAATTTTTTTCAGGAATAACGATACCAGCGGAAATAATTAATTTTGCCGCTTCTTCAACTGTCATATCCATTTTAATAGTATCTTCTTTTGGAACAAATAATAAATAACCTGAGGTAGGGTTTGGTGTTGTCGGTGCAAAAATACACAAAAGATTATCACCCTTTTTCTCTGCTATTTCACCCTTTGCATCAGTTGTTACAAAACCAAGAGCCCATATATCTTTTCTTGGATATTCAAATAATACAACTCCTTTAAAGTTTTGATTAGATTGCGTAGCAACGGTTTCAAAAATTTGTTTCAATGCACTATATATATTTCTAATAACAGGTACCCTGTCCAGAAGGTTTTCGCCAAACTGTAAAATTGTTTTTCCAAATATATTAGCTGTTAGGGCACCTAGACCTGTTAAAATAACTAAAGAAGCTAATACCCCAAGTCCAGGAAGACTATAAGTTGAGTCCTTTAATGAATTTGGAATAAAAGGAGAAAACCATGAGTCAACACTTTGAATAAACCAGAAAGCTACCGAAATTGTGATAGCAATAGGAGCAGCAACAACTAAACCTGTTAAAAAGTAAGTTCTTAGCCTTCGTGTTAAAGGTATTTTCTGTTGATTATCTTCAGACATATTTACCTTGTAGCATAAAAATAATTATTGATAATAGTATTTTAGGATTTTTTCATAATGGAAGAATTAAAAACGACATTAAGCGATACAATTACTGAGTTTCTACCTGGCTTTATTTCTATTGAAGAAATAACTAGGCTCTCTGGCGGATCAAGCAATGAAACATGGAAAATATTAGTTAGAACAAAGAAAAAAATTCTAAATATAATTTTTCGAAGAACTCCTGGAGGTAACCTTAAAGATAAAAATAGTAGTAATTCTGTAGATATCACTGATGAAGCTCATGTTATGACAGTTGCAAAGAAATATAATGTTCCTGTTCCTGAAATTCTTAAAGTAATTAATCATAAAGATATAGGAAAAGGTTTCTTTATGCAGTTCATTGAAGGCGAAACCTTAGGGAATAGAATTGTAAATAATGAAGAATTTGAAAAAGTAAGATCAATGCTAGCAGAAAAATGCGGTGAAATTATTGCAAATATCCATAAAATCCCAATATCAAAATTTAATAATATTAGAACATCAGAAGCTGAAGAAGAATTGTTAAGATATGAGGAGGTTTATAAAAGCCATAACCAGTATATTCCAGTGTTTGAATACACAATTAGTTGGTTAAAAGACAACTTACCGAAAAAAATACCATTAAAATTAATACATGGAGACTTCAGAAATGGAAACCTAATTATATCTAATGAAGATCTAATACCGGGTGTTTTGGACTGGGAATTATTTCATCTTGGTGATCCTTACGAAGATTTATCATGGATTTGTGTTAATAGCTGGAGATTTAACAGAATAGATCTTCCTGTAGGTGGGTTTGGAAAAAGAGAGGATATGTATTTGTCTTATGAAAAAATATCAAATGAAAAGCTTGATAGATCAAGATTAAAATTTTGGGAGGTCTTAGGTACATTAAAATGGGGAATTATGTGTTTAAATATGATTGAAATCTATAGATCAGGGTTTGATAAATCTATAGACAGAGCCTCCATAGGAAGAAGATCATCTGAAACAGAAATAGATTTAATTAGAAAAATTATAATATCATGAGAAGCGAACCAACTATAGATGAATTAATAATATCCATTAAAAATTTTTTGGAGTCTTTAAATATTGAAATATTTCCAAATATTAAAAAAAATATAAAAATATTAAATGAAGTTAATGATATTGATGAATTGAAAATAAATGAAATAATTGATTTCATAAATAATGATCTAATTAATAATCTGAGTGGTCATGATAGATTTTATGCTTTTGTTGCAAGAAATTCTCTTCAAATTATTCAAAGAGAAATAAATTTAGCAAATGATTACGAAGAAAAAGAAATTATTAGATTAGAAAAGTTATTAAAGAAAAAAGGAAATATTAAGGACCTTAATAAACTCTTATGTGAAAGAATAAGCAATAAAGAGATAAATAGGGACAATAATGATCTAAAGGACCACTTAATTAGAACAACAATGGCAAAATTATCTATCGATCAACCTAATTACTCAGGTTACCTTAAGGCAATAAAAGATGGATACTCTAAGGATTAATTATAAAGATCCAATAATTGCTACCGAGCAAACATTATTCGCAGGTTGACCACCAAGATTATGAGTCAATCCAATTGAAGGATTTTTTAACTGTCTTTTATCAGCTCTACCCTGAAGCTGCAGATACATCTCATAAAGCATCCTTAAACCAGAAGCACCAATTGGATGTCCAAAACATTTTAATCCGCCATCAATTTGACATGGAACTTGTCCATCAGCATCATAAAAACCATCCATAACATCTTTTACCGCCTGCCCTTCTTCGGAGATGAAAAGATCTTCCATTGTAACAAGCTCAGTAACAGAGAAACAATCATGTACTTCCATCATTGATACCTCTTCTCTTGGGTTTGTTATTCCAGCTTCAGCATAAGCCTTTTTCGCAGCAATCCTAACAGTATGAAAATATGATCCATCCCAAGTATTATGATGTGACTCTAATCCATTGGATACAGATAATTGAAGAGCTTTAACGCTAATAAGATTATCTTTACCTAAACTTTTAGCTATTTCTGGTGTTGTTACGATAGCAGCAGCAGCACCATCAGAAACACCGCAACAATCAAATAAACCAAGTGGTTCAGCAATCATAGGTGCATTTAATACTTGTTCTTCAGTAACTTCCTTTTGAAGGTGAGCTTTAGGGTTTTTTGCTCCGTTAGCGTGACTTTTAACAGATACATGAGCTATTGCTCTTTTCATATCCTCAGCAGATACCCCGTGTTTTGCTCTGTAAGCTGAAGCCAATTGAGCGAAATTACCTGGAGCAGATCCTGAAGGACCAATTTGAGGGCCAAATGTACCATAGTTAGTCGCAGGTAAACCTCCATATCCAGTATCTTTAAGTTTTTCCATACCAAGTGCTATAGCAATATCAGCAGCACCTGCAGCAACCGCATAAACAGCACCCCTAAAAGCTTCAGAGCCAGATGCGCAATAATTTTCTACTCTTGTTACAGAAATATTCGGTAGTCTTAAGGCTATGGACATTGGAGTACCACCCTTACCAGCTCCAATATCATCAATATGATGAGAAAACCAAGCTGCATCCAATTGATTTGGTTCAATTCCTGCATCATCTAAAGCTTCTATATAAGCCTCAACCATTAAATCGTCAGGGCTTACATCCCATCTTTCACCAAATTTTGAGCAACCCATTCCTAGAATTGCTACTTTATCTTTAATTCCTGAAGCCATAAAAATCTCCGTTTTGTCTTACTTTTATTATCATAATTCTTTTTAAATAGGTACAGCTTTCCAAAAATATCTTGTGAAACCCCTGGCTTCATCAATAGCTTTAACACGGAAAACCATCTTAACATCTTTACCAGATTCTATCTCACCTTCACCAACATCTGTGAAATCCATCATTATTCTTCCACCTTCTTTAAAGGAAACTATTCCATAATAATTTGGTGGATTAACTGAAAAAGATAGATAATCAGCTGACCAAGAAAGAATGTTAGCTTTCTTTTCTGCAAGTTTATAGGGCTCTTGAGTATCGATATCAGGACTATTTGGGCTTACAGATATTCTTGATGCGGGAAATTGTATTGTTCCCGTTTTCTCACACTTGCCGCCGACAAGACCGATAATTGCATCATTATGTCTATACAAGGTTGTTAATGCTGTTTTTCGATCAATTTCTCCTCGCATACCTTTTTCCCATTTAACAAGATCGTTAAAGGTCAAATATTTCATATAATTAGTCTCTTCAACACCATTATCTAGTAAATTAGCAACAGATTCATCGTTTTTGAGATTTTTAATTAAATCAGTTGTCTCAAGAAGTATTGCATCTCCGCCACCTCCAAATGAACAGACTAATATTTTTTCGTTAGGATTTGAATTTTCAAGAACATTTGTCAACATTAACAATGGATGTGTGGATCCTGTATCACCTACATTTAGAGCTAAATTATCAACAACATTTTCTGGATCTATTCCACAAATTTTAGAAATAGTCTGTGGAACTCGAGGAAAAATACATGGAAGTATAAATTTATTTATTTCTGAGGCATTTATATCATTTTCTTCAAGTAAATTATTAATTAATTTAGGAATTATCTTTAAATATCCTTCATCTCTAATCCATCTTTCTTCCCAATTATAATCAAATTCTTCATTTGGACCTCTAAAATGATCAACAAAATCAACAGAAATAGATGATGTTGCAATTACTCTAGCTATAATATCTTTATTACTTACAGCTATTGCAGCAGATGCATCACCAAAATCAAGCTCTTGTGAACTTCCTACTCTTGATTTTCTTTTATCAGCCGCCAAAACTAAAGAATAAGAGCTTTTAGCAGATTGAACTGAAGAAATGGCATTAATCAAAGCTGTAGTCCCACATTTTAGGGTTGAAGATATATCAGTACACTGTGTGGTTTCTTCTAAGGTTAAGGCTGCTCTAACTATTCCTGAATTTAATCTATCTGCAAATGGCATTGTGGTAGAGGCTAAAAATAAATTATCAACATGTGATCTATCATCTGCGGGGCCAAGCAATCTCCTTGCAGCTTCAACAGACATAGTTACGCTGTCTTCATCCCAATTTGCCATCGATCTAGTTCCTTTGCCCTTCCCCATAAGGTTTGGAGCAAGCCAAGCATTAGATTCTGCAACACTTTTTCTTAATAATCTTAATTTTGGTATATAACCAACTATAGATGAAATACCGACTTCAGTCATGATAAGAGCCTATTTTATTGTTTATAAATTTGTTCACAA
>CEPJ01140576.1_pt1 | contig 13976 bp, 17 predicted proteins | sample 530561 | NCBI WGS metagenome assembly CEPJ01 (sample SAMEA2620404, study PRJEB7988) | marine metagenome | biome: marine biome (ENVO:00000447); feature: surface water layer (ENVO:00002042); material: "saline water (ENVO:00002010), including plankton (ENVO:xxxxxxxx)" | depth 5 m
TAAAATCATAGGTTATAGAAGGATAAATTGGGGAAATATTACCGTAATACTTTTCGTCAATTAAATTACCTGAGTGAACACATTTAGTGCTCTTTTTGTTGTTGTTATTTTTCGACATTTTGGTTTTAAATGCTAGTTATCCAATCAATAATTTTTGGATCCTCAGGTTTTGTTCTAGGTGAAATAACCTTATGAATTGAACCATCTTCATTAATAAGATATTTTTGAAAATTCCACGAAACAGATGAACTGATTACTCCGTTTTTAGATTTATCAGTTAGAAATTTATATAAAGGATGCATTGATGATCCTCTAACGGAAATTTTACTCATCATTGGAAAAGTAACACCATAATTTTCTTTACAAAAATTTGCTATTTTTTCATTAGAACCAGGTTCTTGCCATAAAAAATTATTTGCAGGAAAGCCTACAATAACAAAATTCATGCTCTTATACCTGGAATATAGATTTTCTAAACCTTTATATTGAGATGTCAAACCGCATTTTGATGCTGTGTTAACTATCATGATTTTTTTACCTTTTAAATCACTAAGTTTAAAATCATCTCCATATATATCTTTGACGGTAAAGTCATAAATTGATTCTTGCATCGACAAACTTTGTGATAATATACAGTTAATACCCATAAAAAAAGAGATTATAAATAATTTGTTCATAAGTTACTTAAATAATTTCAGCAGTTAAATTGGCTTTAATTAACTTCTTTAACCTTGGTTTAAGGTCAAAAAGCGTACCAGATTTTACAGAGCACTTGCCTTTGTAGTGAACAATTAATGTACATTGCTCTGCTTGTAATGTAGTATGATCGCAAACATTTATTAAAGTTTCAATTACATGGTCAAAAGTATTGACATCATCGTTATAAAGTATTATTTGATGATGATCTGATTTAGACTGATCAGCTAATATTTTTTTTTGAGTTTTTTCTTTTATACTCATAACCAGTTAGTTAGAGTAAATTTACGATATTTTAAATATAGCTAAATTGAATTTACTATTTCAACGAAATCTTTAGCATTGAGCGATGCGCCACCAATTAAACCTCCATCGACATCATCTTTACTAAATATTTCTGATGCAGTATCAGGCTTGACACTTCCACCATAAATTATGGAGATATTATTTGAAAAATCTTCATCAAATCTTTCAGCAATATTTTTTCTAATGAAAGCATGAATTTCTTGTGCTTGATCAGGAGATGCAGTTAATCCGGTACCGATAGCCCATACTGGTTCGTATGCAATTATTAAGTTTTCGTAATTTATTTTGTCAATTTTAAAAATTGTGTTTTTTAGTTGTTTTTCAATAACATCAAAATGAAGATCATTATCTCTTTCATTTAGACTTTCACCAATACAGAAAAAAACTTTAAAACCTTCATCCAATGAATTGGAAAGTTTTTGAAGTAATATCTCGTCAGTTTCATGATAATATTCTCTTCTTTCAGAATGACCAATTAATACGCTATCTATACCAATACTTCTAAGCATTGATAAAGAAACTTCTCCAGTGTAAGCCCCACTACTGTTTTCATTGACATTTTGTGCTAAAACTTTAATTTTAGTTCCCTTACATTGATTAATTGATTCATGAAGAAAAGGAAATGAAGGTGATATAAATACTTCAGTATCTATCTCTTTACTTAGTTTTAACTTAAGATCTTTAATCAAATCATTCGACATGATTAAATCATTATTCATTTTCCAATTTCCAGCAACAATTTTTTTTCTCATAACTATTTTATTCTAGGATCCAATAATTTATACACTTCGTCTACAAATATATTAATAAGGATGAAAGAAAAACTAACAATTAAAACTGAACCAATCACGACTGGAACATCTAATGTGTTTAGTGAGTTTACAATTTCTTTACCCAAACCATTCCATCCAAAAATATATTCAACAAACACTGAACCAGCCAACAAACTAGCAAACCATCCAGAAAATGCAGTAACAACTGGATTTAAAGAATTTTTAATACAATGCTTGCAAACAACTTTAAATGTAGATAAACCCTTGGCATAGGCTGTAATAACATAATTCTTCTTTAAAACTTCAATTAAAGAATTTCTCATCATCATACTTATAACTGCTATTGGTCTGATTCCTAATACTAGAGATGGTAAAATTAAATTTTTGAGTTTCAATTGATATTCATTCCCATAATCATCAAGCTCAAATAAACTACCTGTCATGTTTAATCCTGTAATATCGGATAGTACAAACCCAAATATCCATGCAAATATAATTGCACTAAAAAATGATGGAACACTCATACCAAGTGTACTAAACACTTGAATTAAATTATCCACTAAACTTCCTTTATTCAATGCAGAAAAAATTCCTAAAATTAAACCTATCACTACTGCTATAGTAATGGATGAAACTGCTAATACAACAGTATTTGGAAATGTATTAGCTATTATTGAAGAGACTTTTACACCTCTTCTTTGATAAGATTCTCTTAGATATGGAAACTTTAATATAATTGATTTAGATTTTGTATTTATCAGCTTTATATATTTATATTTTTTATCATCTAAAAAATTAAAATCTATTTCATTTTTTGAATGAACTGAAATTATTGATAAATCATTTAGATAATATAAATATTGCTTAAAAACAGGCAAATCAAAACCATATTTTTTATTGATAATTATTAATTGCTCATCATTCTCATTTTGATCCATCATCATTCTGGCTGGGTCACCAGGCAAAACTTGAAATAAAAAAAACACAACAGTTACAACTCCAAATAATGTGAAGAAAATATTTAGAATTTTCATTCCTTGATTTCTTGTAAATGAATTAAAGCAAATACAGAATAGTTAATGATATCATGATAATTTGCATCAACTCCTTCACTAACAATTGTCTTACCGCGATTATCTTCAATTTGCTTTACTCTAAGAAGTTTTTGTATGATTAAATCAGTTAGTGAGCTGATTCTCATATCCTTCCACGCCTCACCATAATCATGATTTTTTTTCAACATTAAATCTTTGACAATTTTAACCTGATTATTAAAGGCATCGATAGCTTGACTAATATTCATGTCAGGATCATTAGAGATGCCTTTTTCAATTTGAATAAGAGCCATAATTGAGTAATTAATTATCCCAATAAATTCTGGTTCTTGACCTTCATCAATTTTTTTTTCTTTATTGATTTGAAGACTCCTTATTCTTTGTGCTTTTATAAAAATTTGATCGGTAAGTGAAGATAATCTTAAAATTCTCCATGCACTGCCATAATCTTTCATTTTACTTGAAAATGTATTTACACATTTCAAAATAACTTCGTCAAAAAGATTTGATGTAGTATTCACAAAGAATTTTTATGTAAATTTCGAACAAATTTATCTAAAATACTAATCCATTTAACTAATGAATATTAACATACGTGGTAATCTTTATGATTTAAGTTCACCAAGGATCATGGGTGTTCTCAATGTTACACCGGATTCTTTCTATGATGGAGGAAAACATAAAAGTGTAAAAGAAATTTTAAACTATGTTGAAAAAATGATTGATGATGGAATGGATATTCTTGATGTTGGTGGTTACAGTTCCCGACCTGGCGCAATTGATATAACAATTGACGAGGAACTTAATAGAGTTATACCAATCATTAAGGAATTAAAAAAAATCTTTCCAAATCTTATTATTTCAATTGACACCTTCAGATCATTAGTTGCTGAAAAATCACTAGATCATGGGATTGACTTAATCAATGATATTTCTGCAGGTATATTAGACGATAACATGTTCAATGTTATTGCTAGCTATCAATGTCCTTATATTATGATGCATATGCAGGGAAGACCACAAAATATGCAAGACAATCCAAAATATAATAATCCTACAAAAGAAATTATTAGTTTTTTAGCAAAAAGAGTTAAATCTGCAAGAGAAAAAAAAATAATTGATATAATTGTAGATCCAGGTTTTGGTTTTGGAAAATCAATTGATCATAATTTTGAAATATTGAGTAATCTTGAATATTTTTCAATGTTAGATCTTCCAATCTTAACAGGTTTTTCAAGAAAATCAATGATTTTTAAAACACTAAATACTGATAAAGAAAATTCACTCAATGGAACATCTATTCTAAATACGATAGCACTTATGAAAGGAGCTAAAATTCTTAGAGTGCATGATGTTAAGGAAGCTAAAGAATGTGTACTTTTATACAACAAAACCAAATAATTATCTTTAAACATTGGAAATTTTAGACCTTATAGTATCAACGATTTTACCAATAATAGATGTTATTCTAGCTGCTGGAATGCTTTATTACGCCTACAAATATCTTAGAGGAACTTCTGCAATTATTATTTTCAGAGGTTTTGTTTTAATTTATATTATTTGGTGGATAACAGATATTGCTAATATGAATATTTTAAGTAATATCCTAGGTGGTTTTATTAGTGTTGGAGTTTTTGCATTAATAATAGTATTTCAGCAAGAGATTAGAAAGTTTTTATTAATGCTTGGATCTAATAGATTTACTAATAATAAATCTGTAATTAAAAGGCTTAAACTTTTGTTCAAAATCTCTCAAGAACAGTCAAAAATTAATATTGATGAGCTTTTTGCAGCAATTCAAAGTTTGAAAAAATCTAAAACAGGTGCATTAATCGTTTTTGAAAGAAATACTAGCCTTGATTTTGTCAAGGCTGAAGGCGATGTTTTAAATGCTGAATTATCCTCATCTATAATTGAAAGTATTTTCTATAAAAACAGTCCTTTACACGATGGAGCTATAATAATAGAAGGTAATGTAATTAAGTCTAGCAGAGTAACACTTCCAATTACAAAAAAAACAATAAGTAAGTCTTATGGTTTACGACACAAAGCCGCAGTTGGAATAACAGAGGACACAGATGCTATCAGTCTAGTTATTTCAGAGGAAACAGGTAAAGTGTCTTACATACAAAATGGCAGATTTTGCAAATTTAAAAACTTAGATAATCTTAAAGAATTAATTCTTAAAGATTTAGCTAACTAATTCTACTTTCTGGTATTGCAATTCAAATAATTTTTTATAATGGCCCTCTTTTATTTTCATTAAGTCGTCATGACTTCCCATTTCCATAATTTCACCATTATCTAAAACAATAATTTTGTCAGAATTTAATATTGTTGATAACCTATGAGCTATAATAATTGAAGTTTTGTTTTGAATTATTTTTGAAATAGCAAACTGAATTAACTTTTCTGTTTTTGTATCAATTGATGATGTAGCTTCATCCAGAATTAAAATACTTGAATCGCTAATATAAGCTCTTAAAAATGATATTAATTGTTTTTGCCCTTCTGACAACATTACTCCTCTTTCTTTTACATTATAATCATATGATCCTGGAAGTTTTTTTACAAAATTATCAACTCCTATCTCTTTGGCAGCAGAAACTACCTGCTCTTTAGTAATACTTGTGTTAAATAAAACAATGTTATTATAAATTGAATCAGCAAATAAAAATATATTTTGAGTAACCAAAGAAATCTGTGATCTTAGAAATTTTATCGGTAATTCACGAATACTTTTTCCATCAATTAAAATATCTCCACCATTAATTTCATAAAATCTTAATAATAAATTAATGAGAGTTGTTTTTCCTGAGCCAGTAGATCCAACTATTGCAATTTTATCTCCACTTTTAATTTTAAGATTGAATTTTTTGAAAACACTATTTTTTGAATCATATGAAAAATCAACATTTTTAAAAATAACATTCCCATTTATTTTTTTTGGTTTCAAACTTCCATTGTCAGTAATGAAATCATTTGTATCAAGAATTTTAAAAATTCTGTTTGCGGCAACCATTCCCATCTGAAGTGTGTTGAACTTGTCTGCAATTTGTCTTAAAGGCCTAAATAACATTTGTGATAGTTGAATAAAAAGAAAAATTGTACCAATTGTAATGGAATTATCACTGAACCCAACCAACCCTCCTCCATACCAAACTAATAAGCCAATAGTAATGGAGGTTGAAATTTCTGCAATTGGAAAGAAAATTGAATTATACCATACAGTTTTCAACCATGCATTTTTGTGTTTTTGATTAATTTTTATAAATTTTGATTTTTCAATACGCTCTCTATTAAAAATTTGAATTTCTTTCATGCCTGAAATTCTTTCTTGAACAAAAGAATTTAAATTAGCAACTTCATTTCTTACCTGATTGAATGCAGTTTTCATTGCTCTTTGGAATAATCTGGTTGCAATTAATATAAATGGTAAAATCAAAAAAACAATTAATGATAGTTTGACACTTAAAAAAAGCATCACAACTAAAACACAAAACATTAATAATAAATCGGATACAATCATAAATAGACCCTGACTAAAAATACTAGCAATTGTCTCCATATCATTCACAGATCTTGTGACTAATCTTCCGACTGATGATTTATCATAATAAGACATTTTAAAACTGATAATTCTACTAAATAATTTTATTCTAATATCATATACAACCTTTTGACCTAGAATGTTCGCTAAAAAAACAAAAAGAAACTGAAAAGAAACTTGAAATAGAAGAACTCCTAACATTAATGATATTATAAAAATTAAACCTTCATAATCTTTTGGAGTAATATAATTATCAACAGCTATCTTCAATAAATATTGATTAATGATAGAAAAGACAGAAATTGAAATTGCTGCAATTAATAAAAAAATAAAATTAATCTTATAGGGATATACGTATTTGAGCAATCGTCTAAAAAGTTTAACATTAAAGCTTTTATGATCAGACATTTAAAATTTCTTTAAAATCATATTCAATTTTACATAAATATAAACCACATGCTGGGACTGAGTATCCTGCAAATTTTCTATTTTTTTTTAAAATGATCGTTTCAAAATCATCAATAGTAATTTTGCCCATTCCAACTTCAATTAATGTACCAACTAATGCTCTAACCATATTTCTTAAAAAACGATCAGCTTTGATAGAAAAAATCAAAATACCATTATTTGAATGCCATTTAGCATTCATTACTTTACAATTAAAAGTTTTAACATCAGAATTAGTCTTACTAAATGATTCAAAATCCCGGTGCTTACATAATATTTTTGAAGCTTTGTTCATCAAATCAATATCTAAATGATTTTTTAATTGAAATACTCTTTTATGTAACAGGGGATTCTTTTTTTGACTTATTTTGTACTCATACTGTCTGGATTTAGCACTAAATCTTGCATGAGATTTATCATTTACCTGAAAAATTTTATTAACACTAATATCGTGTGGAAGAAAAGAATCTAGCTTGTGAGTCAAATTAATTAATTCAAGTTTGTTATGATAATCAAAATGAGCAATCATTTCTTTAGCATGAACACCTGAGTCTGTTCTACCTGCACCAACAATATTTATTTTTTCTTTTAATAATATTGACATGCAATCTTCAATAGTTTGCTGTATAGTTTGTGATTTTGGTTGTTTTTGCCAACCGTGATAATTTGAACCATCAAAAGAAATTTCAAGAAAATATCTCAAAAGGATTTATATTTTTGTTTAATCAAAGATAACCAATAAGTGTTTTAAAAAATTGAAAAAAATTTTAGTTCTTTCAGATACTCATAGCTACATTGATGAAAGGATAATAAGTTTTGCCTCAGAATCAGATTACATCATCCATGCAGGTGATATTGGAAACTATGATATAATAGAGAAATTAAAATTATGTTCCAATATACATTTTGTATATGGAAATATAGATGATAATGAAATTAGGTCTTCATGTAATGATTATGAAAGTTTCAGTATTGATGGATTAAAAATACTTTTAACACATATCTCTGGAAAATCTCCTAAATACAATAATAAAACACTAAAAAAAATTAAACAATACATGCCTGATATATTGATTTCCGGTCATTCACACATTTTGAGGGTTGAATTTGATAAAAAAAATAATTTATTATTTATAAATCCAGGTGCTGCTGGAAGGCATGGGTTTCACAAAAAAAGAACTATGATAAGATTTGAAATTAATAAGTCTAAAATTCAAAATATGGAAATAATTGAACTTGGATTAAGATCAAAATTACCTGATTCTGTCAAGTGAATTAATTTTAGACTGATCTTTATTAATGGAGCTAATACAGACAAAAATTAAAAAGAATGAAAGAAAAAAATATATCAGACTTGGATCCTTAAATGAACTAATAATTGACCTTTCATCAAAAAAATTTAAAATTCCAAAAAAAAGAGGAATGAAAAGCAGTTTTAAAATTATTAATTGAATTTTTAAATATTTGAACAAAAAAATATTGATCAATATTATTAAAATAAATAATTCTGAAAAAAAATAGTCTTCAATATATTTTCTAAAATTACCAAAGTAATTTTCAGGAAGTGAAAATTCCTGAGTGCTATCAATTGATACTACAATTAAAAAATTAATTAAAACTAAAAGAAGCATATAAAGGGACTGTATTCTTTGGATCATTGTAAATTTTTAATAAAAATGCAATTTAATATAAAGTAAATAAATATTCGTATATTTGAAATGTTATCAAAACTCTCCAGATAACAACATCAAAAATCATTTAATATTATGTTAGAGTTAAAAGATTTAAATAAGAAAAAAATAACAGAATTAGTTGGAATATGTGATGAACTAAGTATTGATAATTCTGGAAAAAAAAATGAACTTATTGAAAGAATAATAGATTTTCATTCCAGCTATGAAAAAAAGAAAAAACCTCCTGAACGAGTTAAAAGAGATTTTAAAAAAACTAATCACGATAATTCAGAAAAAAATCATAATAAAGATTCTAGAAATAGATACAAAGAACCAGATTTTGAGTTTGATGGAATCATCGAATCTGAAGGTGTATTAGATTTAATGCAGGAAGGATATGGTTTTTTAAGATCTTCTGATTACAATTACTTGAGCTCACCTGATGATATTTATGTTTCACACTCCCAAGTAAAGCTCTTTGGTTTAAAGACAGGCGATACCGTATTAGGTCAAGTTAGACCTCCAAAAGATGGTGAAAAATACTTTCCTTTAATAAAAGTAAATCTTATTAATGGTTTGTCTCCTGATGTTGTAAGGGATAGGGTTTCTTTTGAACATCTAACTCCACTTTTTCCTGATGAAAAGTTTAATATAGCTGACAGAGATAGTAGTATTTCTACTAGAATAATAGATCTTTTTTCTCCAATTGGTAAAGGTCAAAGAGGAATGATAGTTTCTCAACCTAAAACTGGAAAAACAATGCTTTTAAAAGATGTTGCTAATGCAATAGCTGCTAATCATCCTGAAGTATATCAAATAATTTTATTAATAGATGAAAGACCTGAGGAAGTTACAGACATGCAAAGGAATGTTAAAGGTGAGGTTGTAGCATCAACTTTTGATGAACCAGCTGACAGACATGTACGTGTAGCTAATATTGTATTAGAAAAAGCTAAAAGACTAGTTGAGTGCGGTCATGACGTTGTTATTTTACTCGATTCTATTACCCGTCTAGCTAGAGCATATAATACTGTTCAACCTGCATCCGGAAAAATTCTTAGTGGTGGTGTAGATGCCAATGCTCTTCACAAGCCAAAAAGATTTTTTGGTGCTGCTAGAAATATTGAAGGTGGTGGTTCGTTATCCATAATTGCTACTGCCCTAACTGAAACTGGATCTAAGATGGATGAAGTTATTTTTGAGGAATTTAAGGGTACCGGAAATATGGAATTACAACTTGACAGAAGAATTTCAAACAGAAGGATTTTTCCAGCTATTGACCTTGTATCTTCAAGTACAAGAAGAGATGATCTTTTACTTGATGAAAATACAATTCAGAGAATGTGGATTATGAGAAAATACTTAGCGGATATGAATCCAGTAGAATCAATGGAATTCGTTGAAGATAAGATCAAGAAAACACTAAATAATGAGGAATTTTTAATATCAATGAATTCCTAAGCTTTTGTTTTAGCTTTACTTTTTGTCACTTTTAATGAATTTACATGCTTAGCTAACTTGGATTTAATGTTAGCTGATTTGTTTTTATGAATTACGTTATTTTTAGCAAGTTTATCTAATAATGATGTAACATTTTTGTAAAGTTTATCAGCATCCTTTTTATTAGTAGTTTCTTTTAATTTTTTTATACTATTTCTAGTAGTCTTATGCTGAAGCTTGTTCAATTGTTTTTTTGTCTCTGTCTGTCTAATTCTTTTTATCGCAGATTTATGATTTGCCATATAAATATTTTAGTAGCCCGTAGGGGAATCGAACCCCTCTTACCAGGATGAAAACCTGGCGTCCTAGCCGATAGACGAACGGGCCAAAATTAGCTGTGCAAATTTATATAAAGCAAACTATTAAGCAAAATATAATTCTGTTAATTTAATATGATTTTGCAAAATAAACTCTTTTCAATGATTTATTTCCTGTAATAATACAGTCTCCACTTTTAGATTTTGATTCAGGGATACATCTTATGGTGGCTTTCGTCTCATTTTTTATTTTTTGTTCAGTTTCTTTAGTTCCATCCCAATGAGCCAAAACAAAACCTCCTTCTTTAATTAGTTTTTTGAATTCATCATAATTTTTTGCAACCCTTGTATTATTTAATTGAAAATTTTTTGACTTGGTAGTTAAATTTTTTTGGATATCATTTATCAAAAAATCTACTTTACTAATTAAGTCATTTATATTGATATTTTCTTTCAACAAAGTATCTCTTCTAAAAATCTCTGCAGATTTATTTTCAATATCTCTTAACCCGACAGTAATTCTTATCGGAACTCCTTTTAACTCATGTTCATTATATTTATAACCTGGCTTGAAATTAAGCCTGTCATCAACCTTTATACTGTAACCCAAACCTCTTATTTTTTCGACATAAGGTTCAATGTAGTTAAGAATATCATTTAATTCATTCTCAGATTTAAAAATAGGTATTAATACTATCTGATTAGGTGCTAATTTTGGTGGTAAAACTAAACCATTATCATCACCATGTGTCATTATTAAAGCACCCATAAGTCTGGTAGAAACACCCCACGAAGTTGCCCACACATGCTCAAGTTTACCATTTTTATCAGAAAATTTTACATCAAAAGCTTTTGCAAAATTTTGACCCAAGAAATGAGAAGTTCCTGCTTGAAGAGCTTTTCCATCTTGCATTAGCGCTTCGATACAATATGTTTCCTCTGCACCAGCAAATCTTTCTGATTCAGACTTTGTTCCGCTAACTACAGAGATAGCCATAAAATCGTTCACAAAATCAGCATATAATTTGTTAATTAATTTAGCTTCCTCAATTGCTTCATTTTTGGTAGCATGGGCTGTATGGCCCTCTTGCCATAAAAACTCAGAGGTTCTTAAAAATAATCTTGTTCTCATTTCCCATCTAACGACATTTGCCCATTGATTTAGAAGAATTGGTAAGTCTCTATATGATTGAATCCATTTCTTGTAAGTATTCCAGATAACTGCTTCACTTGTTGGTCTAACAATAAGTTCTTCATCTAATTTAGAGTTTTCATCAACTTTTAATTTTCCTGGATTATTTTCATCATTTTTTAGTCTGTAGTGAGTAACAACTGCGCATTCCTTAGCAAAACCTTCTGCATTCTTTTCTTCAGCCTCAAAAAGACTTTTAGGAACAAAAAGCGGAAAGTATGCATTGTAATGTCCAGTTTCTTTAAATTTATTATCTAATTCTTTTTGAATTTTTTCCCATATAGCATAACCATATGGTTTAATAACCATACATCCTCTGACACTTGAGTTTTCTGCTAAATCAGCTTTAACAACAAGCTCATTATACCACTTTGAATAATCTTCTGATCTATTTGTTAAATTTTTAGGCATATTTCTTTGGCATAAATTTTGTCTCTATATTTAACAAAAATAAGCTAATAATGTCATCATGCAAGTTACTTTTTAATCAAAAAATTTTAACAATCTGTTTTATGATACTTTTTGTTAGCTGTGGATCATTCAATACATCTAGTTTTGTATCTTCTGATGGATTATATTCTTATGAAAGTACAACAAAATCTAAAATTCAATCATCCTATTATAAAAATTACTTCCAAGAAAAGATAAATGAATTTGAAAATAATATCTATACTGACACAACATCTTTATCTAATTATGTTAATTCTTCAAACATTTCTTACACTAATTCAAAACCTTTATGGGGAGACATCCCTGATAAAAAAACCATTAATATCAATTATCATGATAATTTTTATTTCAACCGATATCTAGGTTATGGATATTTTCATGATTTTGGTTTTGATCATTATTATTGGCATAGTCCCTACTATTATTACAATTGGTACCCATATTATTCCTATCGATATTGGGGTTCAAGATATTATCCTTATGGTTATTGGAGACCCTACACCTACTTTCCCTATAGATATAATTGGTCCAATTATTATGGTTATTATTATCCGTACAATTACAATAATAACAACCAGATTTCTTTAAATTCCGGTAGAAGAGGAAGTTTTTCTGGATCTGTTGAATATAATAACAGATCCTCAGTTGCTAACAATGGTAACAAAAATAAAGTTAATTATAATAATTCTAGATCCAACATTAATTTATCAAATAACATGAGTACTAGATATTATGATAGGATTATAGTTAGAAAAGATGGAAGTTCAGCAACTGAAAGAACATATTATAATAAGTATAATCCCGGTCCGCTTAAAAACGAAAAAAATGAATTTTCAACATCTTCCTCCAATTATAATGATTACGACAAAAGAAATAATAGTAGAAATTCTGAAAGAAGATATTATTCAAAAGAAAGCTCTGATTGGAGATTAAGTGGCAGAAGTTATAATTCACAGTCTACAACAAATTCAAACTCACCTCGTTCATATAGTAATCCAAATAGTTCAAGATCAAGTTCAAACTCAAACTTTAACTCAAATTATTCCAGCAGGTCCTCGTCAAGCTCAATTACAGTCCCATCTAGTAGATCTTACAGTGGAAATTCTTCCTCAAGCAGAACAAGCTCTTCATCTGGGTCAGGTAGAGGTTCAAGATAAATGAGATTAATTGTAATTATTTTTGTTTTAGCATATCATGTAAGTAATTGTCAAAATATTGATGATGCTATAAATTATAGTTTTGATAATCAAATTGGTAACTCTAGATTTACTTCAATGAGTGGAGCGTTTGGAGCTCTGGGGGGTAATTTATCTGCAATATCTATCAATCCAGCTTCTAGTTCTGTTTTCGAAGTGTCAAGATTTGGTGGTTCTATTGCACTTGAATCCAATAAATTGAAATCTAATTTTTTAGAAAATGAGAATTCGGAAAAAGAATCAACTTTACATTACCATGGTGGAATAGTATATGTTTTTAAAAATTATAGTGATGGAAAACTTGATAAATTTTCTTTTGGTATTAATTATCAAACTCAAAATTCATTCAATGACAGACATTTAATAACTGGTCTTAGTGATAAATCTGTTGATGAATTTTTTATAAACAACTCTGCTGGAGTAAATCTTTCTGATATTAGTGTTAATAATAATGAAAGTGTTTCCAGTGTTTATCGATGGCTTGGAAATAATTATGGATATTATGCACAGCAAGCTTTTTTGGGTTACCAATCTTACTTGCTTGATTATAATGAAAGTACCAATAAGTTTTATTCACTAGCCATGTACACAAATGGGCTAAACTTAGAAAATAATCAATACAGAAAAGGAAGTAAAAATAAGGCATCATTAAATATTTCCGGAAGTTTCAATAAAAAACTTTATGTAGGTTTTAATTTAAATATTTATGATTTAAACATTAATAAAGAAAACATACATGTTGAAAATAATTTTGATACCAATTCAGCAATTAAGCTAATAGACTTTAGAAATTACTTAGTTACATCTGGAATTGGATTTTCCTTACAAGCAGGTTTAATTTATAAATTAAATAATTTTAGATTAGGAATGAGCTATGACTC
>CEPJ01038812.1_pt1 | contig 13937 bp, 7 predicted proteins | sample 530561 | NCBI WGS metagenome assembly CEPJ01 (sample SAMEA2620404, study PRJEB7988) | marine metagenome | biome: marine biome (ENVO:00000447); feature: surface water layer (ENVO:00002042); material: "saline water (ENVO:00002010), including plankton (ENVO:xxxxxxxx)" | depth 5 m
CGTCGTGTCACCCCTCACGCCCTCGTCCGTGGAAAGCACGACCGGATCGCCGCGGCGTTGTGGAATCTCAACCGGAAAGGTCTCCCAGTCAAACCATCCGTTTTCCCAGGCTTCAGCCGCTCGTTGCTGGCTGCGGGCGGCAAAGGCGTCCATGGTCCGCCGGTCAATGGCGCATTCGTTTGCAATCGTCTCGCCGGTGGTGCCCATGTGGACGTCGTTGTAGACGTCCCACAGGCCATCGTGAATCATCGAATCGACGAGGGTTGAATCGCCCATTTTCGCGCCTCTTCGCTGACCCATGAGCAGTTGGGGTGCGTTGGTCATGCTCTCCATGCCCCCTGCCACGATGGCCTTGTGCTCTCCGGCACGAACGCTGTTGGCGGCCATCATGGCGGCCTTGAGCGAAGACCCGCAGACCTTGTTCACGGTGACGCACGGCGTCGTGACCGGCAAACCGGATTTCAAGGCCACTTGCCGCGCTGGATTTTGTCCTGCTCCCGCCTGAAGCACCTGCCCGAAAATCACTTCATCCACCACGCCCGAAGCAGGATCGATGTTCGCTCGCGCAAGCAATTCCTTGACCGTCGCCACACCGAGGTCCACGGCACTCATGGACGAATAGGAGCCCATGAATTTCCCGATCGGGGTCCTGGCAACGGCGCAAATCACCGCCCGGGGCTGGGTCATGATAGAAGGGAGACAAAGACACACTTTCAACCTGCCCGTGCCGTTGGTTGGCCTTTGAGAAGCCTTGATGAGGTTCACGCCGTGGGGATGCTCATGGCGAAATTCAAAACCGAACTGAATCTGCTTCGAGCGCACGACGAAATGCGCACCCCCGAGGTCACCCTGGACTTCACGCCCAACGCCCTTGCTTCCGTGCTGTACAAACAAGGCGACACCGTGGTGTTGGCGTGCTGCACGAAGGAAGCTCGGCTTCCCGGGTGGTTCCCTCGCGATGCCACCAAGGGATGGGTTCACGCAGAGTACTCACTCCTGCCCGGCTCGACCGATTCGCGCTTCCGCCGAGAACGACGGGGGGCCAAGGGACGAACGCAGGAAATTGAACGCCTCATTGCACGCTCACTCCGGGCCGCTGTGAACCTCGAAGCCTTGGGACCCATCGCCCTGAACGTTGACTGTGACGTTTTGAACGCCGACGGAGGCACGCGTTGCGCCTCCATCACCGCCGCCAACATCGCTCTGCGTTTGGCCGTTCGACGTTTGATTGCTCAGGGTGTTTGTCTTCCCGTTGACCTGCGACCAACCCCCGAACAGCGAAAGGAGGGATGGACGCCGCCGACGCTCGACGCCGTTGAACAACAAAACCACGAGGACACGGTGATTCCTCACGACCTGGCCGCCATCTCGGTGGGCCTTGTCGACGGGGACGTCTACCTCGATCTCGATTACGTCCTTGATTCAAACGCCGACGTCGACATGAACGTCATCAAAACCAGCGATGGCAAGTACGTCGAAGTCCAGGGGACGGGCGAGGAATCCACCTTCTCCGCCGATGAATTAACCGCTCTCCTCAAGGGCGCAGACAAGGGAATGGATGCGCTGTTCGCCTTCCAAAAAGAGGCGCTCAAGGGCGCCGAATGATTCACGGCACTGTCGTCTGCGCACGCTGATTTGCTGTGGTCTGGAGCGGAAGGCTTGATACGGCGAGGGCGTTGGGAACGGTTGCACGGGTCAGTAGCTTAGTTGGGAGAGCGCGGCACTGAAGATGCCGAGGTCGCTGGTTCAAGTCCGGCCTGACCCACCAACGTCCCTCCTGTGCGTCAGCGTTTCGACTCGATTCTATAGAACGACTTTTTCGCCCCGAGCACCTGAAATCCATGGGAAAAGGATTCTTGAACTTGAGCGAGCATGGGCCAACATGGCGAAGGAACCGGTCATGGATTCTGGCGCCATTGACGGCCACGACGAACAGTCCAAAGCACGCGACCGTGAGGGCAAGGAACTCCAGGAGATCCGCCAGCGCCGCAGCGGTGGCGGCCGCATGTTTCTCTCAAACATCGAGGATTTTGTCCTGCTCGGCGGCATTGTTTACGGCTTGGTGTTTGCCATGCTCTTGTTTTCAATGTCATCGGGGATGCTGGGGAACTCCACGGCCCTCGACCACACCGCTTCAACCACGTTCCTCGACATCGGCGACGAGTGCACGGAAATCACCGACGAACCGTGGCTCAACATCTTCCCCGACCCGGACCAAGAGTTGTTTTCCATCGCTGGACACAACCTTCCGAACGGCGAAGCGTATCTGAACTACACGTTCTTTGAGATCGTGGAAGGCGGCATGAAATCGCTGGTCGGCGGCGAGGTGGGCAGCAACGAGACGATTCGTACCATCAGCAAAGCGGACCAGTCCAACGGCAGAGCGTACTTCCGCGCCCCGTATGCTGACCTACCCGAAGGCCATTTCGAACTGCTGTTTCGAGTCGTGGTCCATGAAGAGCAGAACACCTCCTCACCCACCGTGATGGAAACGATTTCCAAGAGCATTGAGTTTGAGCACAGCATCTCCTCTGAGGCTCTGGCCTTCCTCCCCTTCGTTAACGACGACGAGCATTCTGAAGTTCGCATCGAAGATTCCGGCCCACGGACCTGCTGGACGGTGCAAGACCTCGGTGATTGGGGTTACCTCTTGATGGGTGCGGAACTTGGAGGCGGTCGAGAAACGGCCATGTTGACCGGTGGTGCAGCCGGCATCCCCGCATGGTGGATGGCGTTCATTTCCCTCTCGCTCTCCCTCATCACGCTGCTGATCATTTATCCCGTCATGTACAAGATCTATCACCAGGATGCGGACGACATCCTCTCTCGCTCCCACATCGTTCGCGTCGTCAGCGACACGGTGCACCGCGTCAGCGACCAACTCGGGATTGAAATTGACGATGACCTGTTCAAAACCGAAGTAAGGGACCTCTCCATCGACATCATGGTGCCGTACAAAAACACCGAAAACACGCTTTCGGACTCTGCGGAAGTCCGTGCTGAGTTGCTGCGCAGCTTGCTCGAGGAATTCGCCATCTTCCGAGTTTTCAAGCCCGTGCAACTGAACGTCCGTGTGATCGGCGACGGTCAAAACGTGGACTTCGATTCGGGCCTCGGCATCGGTGCACGCAACGACGAAGCCGACCTGAATTCCGAGCAACAAGACTACTCGAGTTTCTTCTCCGAACTGCACTCGCTCTCTCGAATCGAGGACGACGTCCGAGACAGTCTTGACCTGTTCTTCACACGGCGGTCGGACGTTGAGATGAACGGTGCGGTGGTCACCAGCGACGACCGGGTCATCTTTGTCTCCGTCATCTTCCGACCAACGCAACGCTTCGCATGGCTTCGCTTCAACAAGACGTCCATGCAAATCAAGGATGAACTCTACCGGTTCATCCACGAGCGAAACGAGGATTTGCTCGGCTCGCAGGAACTTGTGGTAAAGACCCGCAACGAGGTTTCAACCCTGGCGGACCGCTCGGGCGCTGGTCGTGTTGAACGCCGTTCACAGAGCGATGATGAACGCATCGTTGCGGTTGCAAAGCAGGACGGTTTGGGTGGACGCGTGCTTCAAACCAAGTTCCTCGGAGACACCCTGTCAACGGTGGAATACATGGCAAACGAGAAGCGGGAGATGATCAACAAATGGGGCTTCTGGGGGTTGATTTTCTTCGTTTGGATTCCCTTCATGGCCTCGGGCGTTCTGGTGGGTGCGATGCTCGGACTCTTGTCGCGTATGCAGTTCATGCGCGTTCTGTTGGCCACCCTCATCGGCGGTTCCATCGCCTCCGTGACGTGGGCTTACACTGCCGAAGGCATTGTCAAGTTCATGCATCAATACAAACTTGAGGTCTTCATTCCGCTGGTCATCGGTGTGTTCATCCTCATGGCCATTCTCCACATTCGTTCAACCAAGATGCGACGTCAAACCGAGTTGTTCGAGGACACGCTCCTTGACAACTTCCACGCAGACATCGCTGCGAAGTACGGCGACCAGTAGGTGGGTGCATGGAACCAACGACGGTGCATCAAGGACGCGAAGGCCACGTCGGTGACCCGGCCACCCTCGGCATTGTGACGGTGAGCGACCGTGCGAGCAAGGGCGAGTACACCGACGAAGGTGGGCCCGCCATTCTGAAGTTTTTCAGCGAGGCCATCAAAAGCCCGTTGACGGTCATCTACCGTTGCATCCCGGACGATGTTGAGGCGATTCAGAGCGCTCTGATCGAGCTGGTTGACGTGCAGGGGTGCCACGTGGTGGTGACCACGGGGGGCACCGGTCCAGCAGCCCGAGACGTTACGCCCGAGGCCACCGAAGCGGTGTGCGATCGCATGATGCCGGGCTTTGGCGAGCAAATGCGAGCGATTTCACTGGCCTACGTGCCCACCGCAATTCTTTCCCGCCAGGTTGGCGGCCTCAGAGGCAGCAGTCTGGTGTTCAACCTTCCAGGTCGCCCAAAGTCCATCCGCGAGACCATCGATGAAATTTGGAAAGCCGTGCCGTACTGCGTGGATTTGATGGGTGGTCCCTACATGGACATGGACGCAGAGGTTTGCGATGCGTTTCGGCCCGTCTCAGCTCGACGCTGAGCCTTCCCTCCGACACATCATGTTCATGTGCCGAACCCCGGTAAAGGCGAATGAGGCGAGAGAATGAGCGGAAACATCCTAATTCACGGTGCGACCATGGTGCTGCCCAATGAAACGGGGGTCGGAGACCTTCGCATTCGAGACGGCGTGATTCATACGGTGGCGCTTGGCGAAACGCTGCAAGCGATGGACGATGAGTTGTTCATTGACGGAACGGGGCTCCACCTCATGCCGGGCATGATCGACCCGCAAGTTCACTTCCGAGACCCCGGGCAACCTGAGAAAGAAGACCTTGCTTCCGGGTCTGCTGCAGCCGTCAGCGGCGGCATCACGTCGTTCTTGGACATGCCGAACAACAAGCCGTCCATCACCACCCTTGAAGGAATGATGGGGAAACTCAAGACCGCTTCCGAAAAGTGCGTCAACAACTACGGATTTTTCATCGGTGCCACACCGGACAACGTCAGCGACCTGCAGGATGCTGTGGGCACACCCGATGCACCCATCGCCATCCCGGGCATCTGCGGCATCAAGATCTTCATGGGGTCCTCGACGGGCACGCTCCTGGTGAACGACCGCACGGCGCTCGAGGCCATCTTCAACGGCACGGGCGGGCTCATCGCCGTTCATGCCGAAGACGAAACGAGGATGGACGAACGACTCGAGCTCATTGAGGGGCGCACGGACATGGCCGCACATGCCGAATGGCGGGACGACAAAACGGCCCTTATCGCAACCCAACTCGCCGTGGAGCTCGCACAGGCGTCAGGGCACCGTCTCCACGTCCTCCACCTCACCAGCGGAATTGAAGCCGACTGGCTGGAAGACATCACCGTCATGCCCTCCAAAGCGACGGGAGAAGGCGCCATCATCACCACGGAAACGCTGCCGCAGCACTTGACCTTTGACGAAACGGACGTTGCGAGAGAAGGGACTCGCTTGAAGATGAATCCCCCAATCCGCTATGCAAAAGACCGTGAAACCCTGTGGAGGCAACTCAAAGCGGGCACCATCCAGTGCATCGCCACGGACCACGCACCCCACACGCTCGAGGCAAAAGCGCTCGGCTTCCCCGGCGCACCAAGCGGCATGCCCGGCGTGGAGACTTCACTTGCCGTCATGCTGACCCACGCAAAGGACGGTGCGTGCAGCCTTGAGGACGTGGTCCACTGGATGGCCAGCGGCGTTGCTGACTGCTACAACATGGTGGGCAAAGGTCGTCTCGAAGAAGGTGGAGACGGCGATGTTATTCTCGTTGACATGGAACATGCTCATCCTGTTCTCGACGAAAACACCTGGACCCGCGTGGGCTGGAGTCCGTTCCGAGGACGTGAGCTGGTGGGTTGGACGCAAGTGACCGTCGTCGCAGGCGTCCCGGTGTTTGAGCGTACGCCAGAAACCGGCCACAAGGGCAGGGTCCTCGTTCAGCCCGGTGCTGTCGGCGAGCCCATCGTGATGACGCCTTGGCGCTAACCGAGCTGGTAGAGTGCGCCGTACTTTCGTTCAACGTAGCGTAGGAAAGGTTCCGGACTGGGCGGAGCACCCGTGGCGTCTTCAATGAGTTGAGCCGGCGAGACCTGGCTGCCGCGCTGATGGATGCGGGGTCGCAACCACTCCAGCATCGGCTCCCAATCGCCCGATGCAACCATGTCGTCGATGTTTCCCAAATCCGCTGCCATTGCTTCGAGCAGTTGTGCGGCGTAGAGATTGCCAAGCGTGTAGGTCGGGAAGTAGCCAAACGCTCCCATCGACCAGTGGATGTCCTGAAGACAGCCGAGACGATCTTCAGGGACCTCGACATCAAACCACGATTTGAACATGGAATTCCACGTTGACGGCAGGTCGTCCACTTCAAGGTCTCCGTTGAACAATTGCTTCTCGATTTCGTAGCGGAGCATGACGTGTAGGTTGTAGGTTACTTCATCCGCTTCAACACGAATGAACCCCTTTTCGACGCGGTTGGCGATCCGATTGAGCGTGTGCTCGTCCCAATCAGGTGCATCTGGGAACGCAGCCTTGAACCACGGGAGGACGACTTTCCAAAAGGACGGTGTGCGTCCAATTTGATTTTCCCAGAAACGGCTTTGCGATTCGTGGACGCCCAAGGAAACCGCTGCACCTCGTGGGGTGAAGCGATGATCGTGGTCCAGTCCTTGTTCGTAAAGCGCGTGCCCCGTTTCGTGCATCACAGCATAAAGACAGGAAAACGGGTCTGTCTCATCAAAACGAGTGGTGAACCTGGTGTCGCCGGGCCACAATCCTGCGGAAAACGGATGGGTCGAGGCGTCCATTCGACCGGCTTGGAAATCGAAGCCCATGTTCGTGGAAACCGCTTCGCAAAAGGCCTTCTGAGCCTCAACCGGGAACCGCAAATCCTCGGGGAGCACGGGCTCTTCCGACCTCGCCTGGGCTTCGGTGATGGCGTGGAGCAGAGGAACCAAGCGCTCGCGCAACCCGGCGAAGAGCGGATCGTAGTCCTCCACCGTCATGCCGACCTCGTACTCATCGAGCAAAACATCGTATGGTGTCGAGGTGATACCGAGGAGTTCGATTTTTTCCTTGGTGAGGGCGATCAGGTGGGTGAGCGCTGGTTTGAACGCTCCAAAATCTGAGGCCTCTCGAGCCGACTGCCACGCAATGAGGGCCTCGGAGCGAGCCTGTGCGAAGGATTCAACGAACGATTTTGGCAACTTCACGGCCTGGTCGTAGGTCCGTCGCATCTCCCTCACGTTGGCGGCTTGATCTTCATCGAGCACATCGTTTTCAAGCATCGTAAGCAGCTCGCCCATGCGGCCGTCCGTGAGTTGTTCGTGCCGCTTTCCTGCAAGCCAAGCCATCATCTCGCCGCGAGAAGAGGAGCCCTTGGTGGGCATCAAGACTTCTTGGTCCCATCCGAGGTGGCCTTGGAGGGCGCTGAGGCGATGAATGTCTTGCACGCGTTGGAGGAACTCGTCGTAGGCTTCCATGGGCGTGTCATGAACCCGTGCTTCTTCAACACTCCCCCCTCACCATCACGCAAAAAGGACGGGGATGGAACACGAAAATGGACACATTCAAGAACATTTGAACACTACCGCAACCATGGTCCTCCCGTTCCGTCGAAAGGGTTCGGGTGGCAAGGACGACGACCCGGTGGACCAGGACATCGAGGACATCATGAACGAAGCCGAAGGGGTTGCAGTCTCCGAGGAAGGATCGAATCTCGAAGTCCCGGCGGACGACCCGATGCTCGATGAGGCGGACGTGGCTGAAAAGATGGCACGCAGTGCACAAACGGTGATTGAGACCTGCATGGACCTTCGCCGTGGTGAAAACATCCTCATCGTTTGCGACCCCACCACCACCGACGTTGGACAGGCGCTCCACGACGCAGCAAGTCTTCGCTCCGATCGCGTCTTGCTGGTGGTCATGCCCAAAGGACGACATCACGGCGAGGAGCCGCCGGCACCGGTAGCGAATTTGATGCGACAACAGCAAGTTGTCATCGCCCCAACACGGTATTCGCTGACCCACACCAGAGCCGTACGACAGGCGATCAAGGACGGTGCTCGTGTTGCAACCATGCCGGGGATGACCGTGGAAATGTTCACCGAGGGCGGTATGTCGGCGGATTTCAACATCATCAAGAAAAACATCGGCGAAATGGGCAGCCTGCTCCGTCGAAAACGAATCGTGAACGTCAAATCGGAAGCCGGTACGAACGTTACGTTTGAGGTCAACTGGCGGGATTGGAAATTCGACGACAACGGCATCTGCAACCGTCCAAAAATGCTGACCAATCTACCGGCCGGGAAAATCTTCACGCTCCCGAGAGAGGGGACCATGAACGGGACCATTGTCCTCGACGGGTCGTGGGATTCGGCGCTTGTTGACGAGCCGGTGGTGATTTTGGTCGAAAACGGATTGGTCGTCGATGTCAAAGGAGGCACTGCAGCAGCGCAAATCAGGCAAACCTTCGGCGAGGCAGCCAACCGACTCAAAAGCAAAGATCAGGAATTGGTCTGGACAATCGCTGAGTTTGGGTTTGGAATGAACCCCAACGCTCGCATGGCCGGAAACGTGCTTGAAGACGAGAAGTGTTTGGGCACAGCATACTTTTCTATAGGCGATAACACGACGCTCGGAGGGTCCTCAGCGGTGGGCATTCAAATATCAGGTGTGCTGGCAAAACCAAGCGTTTGGTTGGACGAAACGGCCCTCTTTGAAAACGGAATTTTTCCCACACGCTGAAGCCTTCAGTACCCGAGGTTCTGCGAGCCGCACACGGGGCAAAACCGCCAATAGGGATCAAGTCCAATCCCGCAGTTTCGGCAATGAACGCCGGATCGAATGGTGGGTTGCACCAACGGTGCTTGCGGTTGCATGGGGCGTTGTTGCGGCCAGCCTTGCTGCGGCGGTTGCTGCTGCGGCCAGCCCTGTTGAGGTGATGGCTGACGCCAGCCTTGCTGAGGTGGTTGCTGCTGCCATTGCTGCTGGGGTGGTTGAGGGGGTGGTTGCTGAACGGGTGCAGACGGTTGCGTTGGTTGGCGCTGTCCCAAGGGCCTTCGTACGGGTGCGACGGGTTTGGGCAAGGATGCTGTTTTTTCTGCGGCCGGCGACGAAATGAATTCAGAGAGGCTGACAACGCCGTCTCCATCCGTGTCGGCCTCTGCGTGAAGAGCTGTGGCTTCCTCGATGGTCGTGCCGGTAGCCTGCGCCAGTTCTTCCACGTCCAGGGCTCCGCTGCCGTCCTCATCGGCCGCAATGAAATGCTCAGCCGCACTGACGAACTCAGCGTCGTCGTCTGATGCAGCATTGCTCTCATGGACGACTTGATTCACGGGTTCGGGTTCAGGAACCAATTCTGAACTGAAAGCTCCTGAAAATGCGTCTTGCGTGGCCTTTGCAACTTGTTTCTCACTTTCGATGTTGATCGGTTGCTCGACCTCGGGCTCCGGTGTGAATTCGGGCAACGCAACCGACGCCGCCGGGAGGGCGACCGAAGGTGCAGGGGTGGGCTCGCTGTGCACCGCTGGCGTTGGTGCTGCGGTCGGGAGCGGCACGGGCGGTTCGGGGGCATCCACGTGTGGGGCAGCCTCAGCAGGTGGTGTGGGAAGAGCGGTCGTTTCGGGCACGTCCACGGTTGCAGCCGAGGCCGCCCCGCTGGCCAAAGAGGGAATGGGCAGCACGTGGCCAGCGACGTCCAGAGCAGCGTCCAGTTCGCTGTTTATGTTCACCAGGGCTTCGATGGATCCGTCGATGTTGCTGAGCATTGATTGCAGGCGGCTCATGTAGTTCAGAACCTCGTCCTTCCCGCCCGTTTGGTGGGCTGCTGCGAACAGTTTCATCATTCTCATGGGATTGGCAAGAGCCTCAAGCGGGGCACGCTGCCCGTCGGAAACGGCGGCGGACGCAGCGGCGGTCTCACCGCTCGAATCAGGCATTCCGAGGGCCTGCAAAAGCGGATCGGGCATGCTCATCAGCCCGAGATGGCCTGCGACCAGGTAGTAGATTTCACCGCCTTCGCACTGCATCCGTTCGCTTGCGGCCTCGAAATCAAATTCGCCCGGTCGCAAAACGATGTCGGACAGGAGTTCGAAAAACTGCACCATGGCCTGCTCTTGAGGCATGGCCATCATGGTGTGGAGGGCATCGCTGGATTGCGTAGCGCCGAAGTATGCGGCGGCGTCATCCACCTCGATGCCATCGGAGGCCGGGTTCATCTCGTCGGACAGCCTTCTTCCTCCTTTTCCAAGCGACCGTTGACCCCCATTTAATCCCCCATGGTCACGGTCATGCACGCTTGTTCTTTGCAAGACTGCATATGGCTCTGGATTGTTCGGCAGTCCACCCTGTTTCCTGAAGTTGCATCAGAACGGTTCGCTCCTCGTCTCCGTCGTCAAACGCACCTGCAACCCAGTCCACTGCCGCATTGCGGTCGTCGTCCTGCCAGTCCTCGAAGATGCTCATGTCAACGTTGATTTTCGCCTTTCGAACCTTGGTTCCCGTTGCCTCTTCTGCAGCAACCACCTTCTTTTTGGCCGCTTTTTTCTTTCCTGCGGTTTTTGTTGAGGCGGTGGACTTGGCACGGCCCGGTGGGCCTCCGGTCGTTCGCTTTGCAGGCCCGCTCGGAGCGCGGCCTTGCGGGGGATTGCTTTTCGGTGCAGGAGCCCGCCCAACGGGTCTGGGCGTGGAGGAAGGGGTGCTCGATGCTGCCCGTTGCGGTGCTGGACGCGAGCGAAGCGGGGCTGCCTGCCTCGTGCGGTCAAGACGGTCGAGGAAATTTTCCTCCTCCTCATCGTCGTCGTAGAAGTCATCGTAGTCGTCGTCTTCATCGTCTTCATCGCCTCGCACGACGCGTATCAACACCGCAAGGAGGACCAGCAAGGCCACAACTCCGCCAGCGATTGCAGCGATCAGGCCCGTGCTCAGGTCGCCCAGTAGCCCTCCGCCATCATCGCTGGAGATGGTTGGTCTGGGACAACCGTCGTCGAACCCGTCCTCGCCCTTGGGTTCAGTCGGGCAGTTGTCGGCATCATCCGTCACACCGTCGAGGTCGGTGTCGCGCTGTGAAACGTGGCAGCCCTCCTCGTCGACAGGGAGCCCCAAGGTGGTGAGGGGGCAGTAATCAGCGTTGGTTGCCCCGGGGACAAACTGACCGGGCCAGTTGTCGTCTCGAGTGGCGTTCCATGAAGGGTCGCCCCAATTATCACCGTATCCATCGAAGTCAGAATCCCTCCACTGGGTCGCGTCCCCGCGAAGCGATTCAGGCTCATTCTCGTCTCGATAACCATCACCATCGTCGTAACAGCCGAGGAAATCAATGTACGATGAGCCGAATTCGGTTGGACAGTCGTCGGCGTTGTTGGCGGGTGAGGGGTTGTCGCCGAAGCCGTCCCCGTCCTGGTCGAACCATTGGGTGGAGTCGCTGGGGAAGGCGTCACCCGTTTGATTGACGTGAAGCCCGGACACCGGGTCGATGTCGTAGGCGTAGACGCCGCTGTAACCGTCACCGTCCAAATCGGTGTCCAATGCGCTTTCATCGGTGCAACCGTCGGCAAGAACCGGGAAGCCGAACGGGGTGTCATCGCAGGCGTCGTCGAGGTCGGAAACACCGTCGCCGTCGGAATCGCGTTGGGCTTCCGAACAGCCGGACTCATCCACGACCTGGCCGGCTTCGGTGTTGGGGCAGGCGTCGTCCGGGTCGTTGAGGCCATCGCCATCGGAATCCGTGTTGCGCTGCTCAACGCTGCATCCGTCGTCGTCCACGCTTTCGCCCAACGACGTGGACGGGCAGAGATCGGCGTTGTTCTTGACGCCGTCGTCGTCGTCGTCCAGCTCGGATTGTGCACATCCGTCCTCGTTAACGGGTTGACCGGTGGGGGAGTTGGGGCACAACGTGTCCAGCTCGTTGATGACACCATCACCGTCGTCGTCGTTCACGTCAATGATGCGGCAGCCCGGCCCTTCGGTGCCCTCGGCGACGCCGGGAACGGTGGGGCAGATGTCGCCGTTAACCCCGATGGGGTTGTCGCCGAAACCATCACCGTCGTTGTCCTTCGACTGCGTTGGTTCCTCGGGGAAGGCATCGCCGAGTTCGTTGATGCGCAAGCCCGTGTTTTGGTCGATGTCGTAGACGTACGAATCGGTGTAGCCGTCGCCGTCGCTGTCCGGGCACCCGTAGGCGTATACCGTGAGGTTTCGCCGGGTTGAATTGCCCCACTCGGTCGGGCACGAATCGAGTTGAATGCCTTGGGCGTTGGAACCGTTGTAATACTCGGTCCAGTTGTCTGCATAGCCGTCCTGGTCGGTGTCGTTGGCAACCGCTTTACGCAACGGGAATCGGTCAGGGTTCGTTGCGTTCTCTGACTGGTTGTCGCCGAAACCGTCACCATCGCTGTCGGCCCATTGCGTGCCGTCAAAGGGCCACACATCGGCACCGTGGACGGTGGCGTTCCACTCCAGGAAGGTGCCCTCGCCCGAGGGGTCGCTGGCGCCGTCGCCGTCGCTGTCCAGACAACCGTTTCGGTCCCGATAGGATTCACCGTAGTCGAACGGGCAGAAATCTCCGTACACGGTGTCCGTGTCGTTGTCGCCGAAGCCGTCGCCGTCCGAGTCCATGTACTGCGTCTCGAGGTAGGGGAAAAGGTCGCCCGGGCCGGCGTTGGGGTCGAAGACGGGGACGGCACAACAGTCAACGCCGTGGTTGTCGCCGAAGCCATCGCCGTCCGTGTCAAGAGCCTGTTTCCAGTTGCCCTTGAACACGTCGCCGTCAAAGTACGATGCGTCGTTGTCCGACCATCCGTCCTGATCCAAATCCTCGCAACCGTAGCGGTCAATCCACGAGGTGCCGCCCTCGTCATCGCATCCATCGATGCTGTCTCGGTACCCGTCGGTGTCGTAGTCATCGCAACCGTGGAAGATGAACGAGGAAGGCCCAGCATCCACCGGGCATGCGTCCGGTAGCGGTCCAAGCGGGTTGTCGCCGTACCCGTCCCCGTCGGTGTTTTTCCACTGGTCGCCGACGGTGGGCATGGCGTCGATGAGGTCGAAGACCAAATCTCGGTCGTGGTCGGCGTACATGCGGAGCATAACCACGTCGTCGTCGACCGTTTCCCAGTACGCCATGTGGACCGTCCCGTTGTCATCGAGGGAGGGGTGTACGCCATGGCCGACCACAACATCGCCGAACTCAACCGACATCCAGCCTCCGTGTTCGCCATCGCTGCGGTTGAGGTCGAGGGAATTGAACACCAGGCGGCTTGAAGTTGGGGCGCTGGTCATCAAAATCAGGTGTTGTCCGTGGCGAATCAGGTCCCAAGCCCCGTTGGTCGCCGCCGCAGGTCGCTCCGCAACGAAACTCCAGACACCGGTCTCGTTGAGCGACAGTATCGAGGAGACGGCGTTGCCCCGAATCGCCAGCATTGGGTGATCGCCGCCGATGGAGTCAAGACGATACCCGTCGTTTGAGGTCCCCGGTTGAGGCACCGTGTGTTGGACCCAACCCGATGCTCCCGGCCAGTGCTCGTACACGCTCAGGGTTCCATCCGAGGTCAGGGCCGAAAGCACGAGGGAACCGTTGGTGAGTACCGCCAACCCAAGTTGCGTGTTGAGATCGGTGTGATTGGCGACGTCGTGCTTGGTCAATCCGCTGTCGTCGTGAATCCACACAGCAAGGTTGGTCCCCGTCCCGTTGGAGGCAACCAAACCGACGGCCAGCGAATCGTTGTCGAGCATTGCGCTCGGGTGCTGCAGCGACATCGCTTCACCTGGATTCCCGAGCGGGGTCAGCCCCCAGCTCGCTCCGCCAACGGCCACTTCGAGCTGTCCGGTGTCGTTGTGCCGGTAAACCAGATGCGGTGTGT
>CEPJ01054545.1_pt1 | contig 13893 bp, 11 predicted proteins | sample 530561 | NCBI WGS metagenome assembly CEPJ01 (sample SAMEA2620404, study PRJEB7988) | marine metagenome | biome: marine biome (ENVO:00000447); feature: surface water layer (ENVO:00002042); material: "saline water (ENVO:00002010), including plankton (ENVO:xxxxxxxx)" | depth 5 m
AAAAGATATTATACTAGTTCGCATAATATATATTATGTTAAATTATATGGGTTATTTAATTTGAATTAATTTAATAGCTTCAAATACGTTATTCAGGCCTCTTTTACTATAAGTAATGTAGTATGGATCTAAATTACGTGGATAAGCTATTTGATATCCTTCCAATGGTATATCGATGTTATATATGCTCTCTTCTTCATATCCAATATGTTGAAGTCTGGTAGCAAAGGGATTTCCTAATCCAAGATTATAGATAGGATTCATATCCTTATCATGTAAAGTAATCATATATTTATCTTTAAAGTTAATCCTATGGTTTTTTATTGATTCTTTATTAACCTTATCAATTTGGTTATCTTTAATACTTATTGAATCATTAGATATATTAACTGTAAAAATTTTCTCAATTTCACCTGGTTGTACTTTTATATTAAAGTAGTTATTTTTCGTTTCACTAATTTTAGATGCTTTTATAGGCGAAGTTGAAGGTATATAATTTTTCCAGTTAATCTTATATCCAACACCTAAAGCACAGCATTGTTCAGCATATAAATAGTTGTCCATATTAGACATGTCAACCGTATCATCAGTATCTTTAACACCATTTAATCTGTGCCAGTACCAGGTCCCAACATATGGGTAGTTTGGATTAGCATTTGGGTTAGTATTTGGATCTGGATCGTAGTAATTCCACATACCAAATATACCTTCATATAAATCTCTTGGATTTAATGGGTCATTAGGCGCTATCAAATTTCCAGATAAATCATGCACCTGCCATGAATATGTTGTCATTGCATCATCATCAGGTCTGTTAAAAGTTGCTACCAATTGGTTTTCTAACTCTGTTTGCTCAACTCCATCGATATACCACGACAATTTAAGTTTATTTGTATCGAATACACCATTCACATCAAATGTAACATATTGACCTATAGATTCAGAATTGTCTAAATCAACTTCTTCACTTATATCAGATTTAATTAGAAAATCATTAAACCCATTAAATTGATTAGTAATTGAACCTATAGCAAAACCTTCAACGTTAATTTTTCCATAATCAAGAAAACAACACCACATAACACTAATCCACTTTGGTCTATATGTATCAACTTCATCGTAATATGTGCCTTGAAACAATCCTATTTTGTCTTTACAGCTATCATCTTCATTTATACCTGGATAATTAGGGTCATAATTTGGATGATTTTCATCATAGGTGTTGAAATAGCACTCACAATCTTCATATGTAATATCATCTCGATAGTAAATTTCACCATCCGGATAGTTATAACAAACATCGTAATCAACTCCAGGTACATTAGTCATATCTTCTATAAAATGATTCCATTTAACTATAGATGGATCTGAGACTGCGGTGGTATTTACGCTAAATTCTGCATACCATGAGGGAAATGATCTTTCTCCTCGTGAATCGTATTCATCTCCCATAAAACCATGTGAGTGCCCTAATTCATGCTGGACTATTTCTGCTGATCTGGATGAGATAGGCTGTATGTTAACTGATCCTTGTGCAACACCTCTACCAGATAATGTAGTTAAAAAAGAAACAGTATCCCAATCCCCTACTACATCACTAATCATTGACCTGTCCACTTCACCAATACAATAAATTCGTGCATCCCAGGATGCGTAACAACCTGTATCTATATTAAATATTGAAACACCTGTGTGGTTAGCTTCCTCAAGAACTAAAACATTAAAATAATCGTTAAACACTTCATTAGCATCAGAATTTTTAAGATTATTAACCGATTCTAATAGTCTTAAACGAAACTCATCTCTTTCATCAGTTCCATTTAACTGATCACCAATAAAAATATAATTTGTTCTTGCGTCTGTAGATGGATTACCTATTAAATGATAAAGATACTGATCACTAGAGCTACAATTATTACCATCATCATCACAATTGTAAGTGACTGATATGAGGTTTTTATTAGATATGTAATAGCTCTCTAACTCTCCTTCACAGGTAAAGTCTTCAAAATCATTTGCGCACAATGACATTTTAAATAGACCAGCATTCTGAATGTTATCTAAAGTAAATATTAGGCTTTGATTAGTAATTACTTCATCATTTTCTGTTGTTTGTGTTATATCTAATACAGCGGTTACAGTTTCATCTTGTAATTGACCATAATAAGTTAATTCACTAATTTCATTATCAACATCTGTAATTTCAACATTTACTGTTAATGTCTCATCAAAAAGCAAACTAAGATCTGTATAAATACTTAGATCATCTAATATTTGAATTACAGGAGGATCATTTACAGGCCTGATTGTTATGTTAACAGCTAAGGTTTGAACTAATGTCTCACCAGTTGTAACGTTGTTATCATCAACTCTATTGGCTGTAATTCTTATAGAAAAGTTATCTGTACCAAAATAGTCTTGATTGGGTTGATACGAATATGAGCCACCTGACGACAATTCTGAGACACCATTGGTTGTTGAATTTATTAATTCATAAGTTATTTGAGATCTATAATTTGTTGATGCTATAAATGTAGATGTATGACCATTATCCTCATCAATACTTATTAAAGTATTTGCGGGAAGAGTTAAGGCAAATGGAGCAGATCCCCCACCCCCACATGAAGAAATTAAAAAACTTAAAGATAGTAATAATGATAATTTTAAAAAATGCATTTATAAATTATAAACTGAAAATTTAAAAATAAATTAAATTACAATAATTACTTAGATAGTTTAAAATGCAAATCTATGTCAAAAGAAGATCAGTTAGAATTTGATGGGGAAGTCATCGAAACACTTCCCAACACAAAATTCAAAGTTAAGCTAGAAAATGGCCATGTTATTACTGCTCATATTTCTGGAAAAATGAGAAAACACTACATTAGAATTTTAACGGGTGACAAGGTTAAAGTAGAAATGACTCCTTATGACCTTAGTGTTGGCAGAATAACTTTTAGAGGTAGATGATTAGACTTTAACTTTGTTTTTAGATTCAGTAAATTTTAATTTTCCTCTATCAATATCAAGCTTAATAACACCTCCGCCTTTTAAATTACCGAATAATAACTTGTCAACTAATGGTTTCTTGATATTTTGTGAGATAAATCTTTCCATAGGCCTTGCTCCCATCTCTTTGTCGTAACCGTTATTAGCGATCCACTCTACTACCTTTTTAGAAACAACAATTTCTACATTTCTTTTATCAAGTTGTGCTTGAAGCTTTGTTAAAAATTTATCAACTATTGATAATATTACCTTCTTATCAAGATAGCTAAATTGAATTGTCTCATCTAGCCTATTTCGAAATTCAGGTGAAAAAAGTTTATTTAATGAGTTCATTGCATCAGATTCGTTAGATGTTTCATTGAATCCAATATTTCTTTTACTTAACAAGTCAGCACCTATATTTGTTGTCATTATTAAAATAACATTTCTAAAATCTGATTTTCTTCCATTATTATCGGTTAATACGCCTGCATCCATGACTTGTAATAAAATATTAAATATATCAGGATGTGCTTTTTCAATTTCATCTAAAAGTAAAACGCAGTGTGGTGACTTAACTATAGCTTCAGTTAATAATCCACCTTGATCAAAGCCAACGTATCCAGGTGGCGCACCTATCAAACGTGAGACTGTATGTCGTTCCATATACTCACTCATATCAAATCTAATAAGCTCTATACCTAAAATATTTGATAATTGTTTTGATATTTCTGTCTTACCTACTCCTGTAGGTCCTGTGAATAAAAATGAGCCAATAGTTTTATTTTCATCTCTCAAGCCAACTCTAGATAATTTAATTGCACTAGAAAGTGTCTCTACTGCCTTATCTTGACCAAAAATAACTCTTTTTAAGTTTTCTTCTATATTTTTAAGATTTTTCTTGTCACTTGAAGATATAGATTGTTCAGGAATTTTTGTAATTTTTGATATAGTCATTTCAATATCATCTTTTGTAATTTTTATAGATTTTTTATTACTTCTATTTATATTTTTAAAGGCACCTGTTTCATCAATAACATCAATCGCTTTGTCTGGTAGAAATCTATCATTAATATATTTTGATGATAATTCTACTGCAGATTTTATTGACTCTTCTGAATAAGAAACATCATGATACTCTTCATAAACATCAACTATTCCCTTTAAGATTTCCTCGCACTCATCAAAAGAAGGCTCAACAACATCTATTTTTTGAAAACGCCTAGATAAGGCTTGGTTTTGGTTAAATATACCTCTATATTCCTGAAAAGTTGTTGATCCAATACATCGTATTTGTCCTTTACCAAGAGCAGGTTTAAGTAAATTTGAAACATCTAATGAACTACCTGATGCTGAGCCTGCACCTATAATAGTGTGTATTTCATCTATAAATAGTATTGGTTTATCCTCTTTTGAGAGAAAATTTAGAACACCCTTAAGTCTTTTCTCAAAATCACCTCTGTATTTAGTACCGGCAATTAATCCTGCAATATCAAGAGAGTAAACCACAGAATCTTTTATAATTTCAGGTGTATCACCAGTTGCAATTAAATATGCAAGTCCCTCAGCAATTGCTGTTTTTCCAACACCACTTTCACCAACTAATAGTGGATTATTTTTATTTCTTCTTGATAGGATTTGTATCAATCTTTCAATTTCTTTTTTTCTTCCAATTACTTTATCAATTTTTTTATTTTTTGCCTGGTTATTAAGATTGATTAAAAATTCATTTTTATTTGTTTTTGATTTTGAGTTATCGTCATCATAATCATCACTTTCTTGTGCACTTCCTTCAACACTTTTTGGTCCATGTGACAAGTAGGTTACGACATCTAATCTACTGATTTTATATTTATTTAAAACAAAGACCGAATGCGACTCTTTTTCAGAGAATATTGCAACAAGAATGTTGATTGGCTTGACAACACCTTTACCTGAAGATTGAATGTGAAAAACTGCTCTTTGAAGAACTCTTTGAAATCCAAGAGTTGGTTGAACTGGTTTTTGCTGATCAATTTTTTTTACAATCGAATCTTTTAAATGCTCATTTAAATCTTGTTTTATTGACTCTAATTGAATGCCTTCTGATTTAAAAAATTCTTTTACTTCATAATCTGACAATATCATCAAAAGTAAATGTTCAACTGTAATATATTGAATATTTGCTTCGTGAGCTTTGTCAAATAAACTTGCAATTGATAATTCTAATTCTTTACTAAACATTAATCTGTTAAAGGTTCAATTTCACTTAAAAGCGGATGTCCGTGATCTTTTGCCATTGTATTAACTTCAAATGACATCATTTCAGCTATCTCCTTAGAGAATATACCACAAACTCCCTTTCCTTTTGTATGAACAGTCATCATTATTTCTGTAGATTTTTGATGTGTATGACCAAATACAGTTTGCAGAACGAAAACAACAAACTCCATTGGAGTAAAATCATCATTGATTAATATAACTTGATATGAAGGTGGATGCTTTAAATCTGGTTCTTTTTCTAATACAACGGAACCAATATCGGATGAGTTTTCATTATCACTAGACAATCTTATCATCACATCCTTTTAATCATTTCATCTCCAAAACCAGAAGATGAAACCATATCAGCATCAGTCATCATTCGCGCAAAATCATACGTTACCTTTTTAGCGCTTATTGTCCTATCCATTGACTTAATTATTAAATCTGCAGCTTCAATCCAACCCATATGCCTCAACATCATTTCAGCAGATAATATTAAACTCCCAGGATTTACTTTATTTTGACCAGCATACTTTGGTGCTGTTCCATGAGTAGCTTCAAAAACTGCATATTGATCAGAAATATTTGCACCAGGAGCTATACCTATACCGCCTACCATTGCAGCTAGTGCATCTGATATGTAATCACCGTTTAAGTTCATTGTTGCGATAACATCATACTCTGTTGGTCTAAGAAGTATCTGCTGTAAAAATGCATCACAAATTACATCTTTAATTACAATTTTCTTTCCATTGTTGGGGTTTATTATCTCTTGCCAAGGTCCATCATCTATTTCTATTCCACCATAAGAGTTTTTAGATAATTCATAGCCCCAATCTCTGAAGGCTCCCTCAGTAAATTTCATAATATTTCCTTTATGAACAAGTGTGACTGATGATCTATTATTGTCGATGGCATAATCAATAGCTTTCTTAACTAATCTGTGGGTACCCTCTTCAGAAATCGGCTTTACACCAATACCAACATTTTCTTCAAATCTTATTTTTGTAACATCAAATTTAGATTTTAAAACTTTTAGAAGGTTTTTAGCTTCTTTTGAATTACCTTCAAACTCTACACCACAATAGATATCTTCTGAATTTTCTCGAAATATTACCATATCCACTTCTTGAGGTTTTTTTACTGGAGATGGTACGCCATCAAAATACCTAATTGGCCTCAAACAGACATACAAATCTAATAATTGTCTAAGTGACACATTTAATGACCTTATTCCGCCTCCTACAGGAGTAGTTAAAGGTCCCTTAATGCTTACAACATATTCCTTTAGAGCATCTATTGTTTCGTCAGGTAGCCATGTATCTTTTGTATATACTTTTGTAGCTTTTTCACCACAAAAGACTTCCATCCATTCTATTTTTTTTGTTCCGCTGTAAGCAATTTTTACTGCTTCATCAACTACTTTGATCATAGGTGGAGTAATATCAACTCCTATACCATCACCTTCTATATAGGGAATTACAGGATTATCAGGAACATTAAGCTTTCCATTTTCATATGAAATTTTTTGACCTTTTTTTGGAACTTTTATTTTTTTATAAGTCATTGGATAATTAACCCTCAGTTTAAGGTTTGCAGTTAAAATCGGTGATAATTATACTCCTAAAATATTAATTTATAAATTTGTTTTAGATAGATGAACAATGAAAATAAAACAGTAGTCGTTGGAATGTCAGGTGGTGTTGATTCTTCAGTTTCCGCTTATCTTTTAAAAAAACAAGGTTTTAAAGTTGTAGGTCTATTTATGCAAAATTGGCAAAGTGAACCTGGGGAGGAATGTTCTTCAGTTATAGATTTCTCTGATGCTTCTGATGTATGCGATAGATTAAATATTCCACTTCATAAAGCAAATTTCTCTGATGAATATTGGGATAGAGTATTCGAAGATTTCTTAAAAGAGCATAAAGCTGGCAGAACACCAAATCCAGATATTTTGTGCAATAGAGAGATCAAATTTAAATCATTTTTGAATTATGCTTTATCAATAGGTGCTGATTTTATTGCTACTGGTCATTATGCTGCATTAAAAAATGTTAATGACAGAACATACTTATGTAGAGCAAAAGATAATGAAAAGGACCAGACTTATTTTTTACACGAAGTTAATGAAGATGAATTTAAAAAATGTCTATTTCCCCTATCTAATCTTTATAAACATGAGGTAAGAAAAATTGCAGAAGATATTAATTTATCTGTTTCAAAGAAAAAAGATTCAGTTGGTATATGTTTTGTTGGTGAGAAAAATTTAAAAGATTTTTTAGGAAGATTTATGAACCTTGAAAAAGGTCCAATATATGATGAATACGGGAATCAAATAGGTACTCACAATGGAGCTACTCTCTATACAAAAGGTCAAAGACAGGGTTTGAGTATTGGTGGTGTAAAGGGTAAAGAAGATTTGCCATGGTATGTTTTTGATAAAAATGTAAAAAATAATCATATTTATGTTTGTCAAGGAATCGATAATGAGCTTTTATTTAGTGATGAGCTTGAGTGTAATAAAATTTCATGGATTAATGATGTGGAATATTCTTTTCCAAAAAAGTGTACTGTCCAAATAAGACATCAACATATACCTGTTGAGTGCATAGTTGAAAAAAATGAATCAGGTTATTTAATAAAATTTAGAGAATCTATTCGTGGCGTTGCTCCTGGACAATCTGCTGTTTTTTATAATGAATCTATATGTTTAGGTGGAGGTGTTATATCAAATACAAACTAATCAATGATAAAATAAGACTTGATGAAATTTGAACATAACAATATTTCACCCCTAGATAGCAGATATGCAGAAAAAATTGTACCGATAAGAGAAGCATTCTCTGAAAAAGCCCTTATTAAGACAAGATTTATAATTGAAATCAATTGGTTGTTATTTTTATGTAACAAAATGCCAAATGACTTTCCTAAGCTAAGTAAAATTTCGATTAACAAAATCTTAAAATTTAGAGAAAGTTTCTCAGATAAAGATGTTATAAAAATAAAAAAAATTGAGTCTGTAACTAATCACGATGTAAAAGCTATTGAATACTTCATTGCCGATTTTTTTAAAAGGGATAAACAATTAAAAAAATATATTAACCTCATACATTATGGTCTAACAAGTGAGGATATTAACTCTTTGTCCTACGCAATAATGATAAAAAAAGGTGCAGAAGATTATTTACAATATATTCAAAATCTTAATAAAGTAATTAAATCTTTATCAAGAAAGTGGAAATCTATTCCATTGTTATCTAGAACTCATGGACAAGCTGCTTCACCAACTACCATTGGAAAAGAATTAAAAGTTTTTGGGGCAAGAATTGATAGAGAAATTAATACTTTTAAAAATATAAAACCACTTGCAAAATTTAGTGGTGCAACAGGTAATTATCATACTTTTGAAATAACAAACAATAAAATTGATTGGCCTACTATGACTTCTAAATTTATTAAATCCTTTGGAGTTAATCAAAATCCACTAACTACTCAAATTGAATCTCATGACTGGATCGCAGAAATGTCACACTCAATTATAAGAATCAACAATATTAGTACTGATCTTTGTCAAGATATGTGGATTTATATATCTAACAATATTTTTAAACTTAAATTAAATAAAAATGAAGTAGGTTCCTCAACAATGCCGCATAAGGTCAATCCTATAGACTTTGAAAATGCAGAAGGAAACTTTGGTATTTCTAATTCATTGAATAATTTCTTTGCAGATAAACTTACTAAGTCGCGTCTTCAAAGAGATCTTTCGGATAGCACAGTATTAAGAAATATAGGCTTATCGTTTGGTTATTCTTACTTGGCAATTTTTTCTCTTATAAATGGTATGACTAAGGTGGAACCAGATAAAAATTTTATTTCAAATGAACTAGATGATAATTGGGAAGTTCTAGCAGAGGCTGTTCAGACAATCATGAGATATGAAGGCATAAGCGATGCATATGAACAATTAAAAAAATTATCTAGAGGAAATAAATTAGATAAAAATTCTTATATACAATTTGTTAAAACTTTAGAAATTTCAAATTCTTCTAAATCTAAATTATTAAATCTAACGCCATCAAAGTATATTGGTCTATCTAAAAAACTATAAAATTTTCATATAAATGTAGTATAACTACATATATAATACCTTTAAATACGTATCTTTCGTCCTAAATTGACAAATTATTATTAATATTATTTACTTCACTACATAACAGGGGAAAATAATGTCTAAATATAATAATAATGTAGAAAATACATCTTCTATATCAAATATGAAAACTTCCAATTGGGATTCTATTAATCCTGAATTTGTCGCTAGAATGAGATTACAAAATCAGTTTAAAACTGGCATAGATATTGCTAAATATACAGCATCGATAATGCGTAAGGATATGGATGAATATGATAAAGATCCGTCAGCATATACTCAATCATTAGGTTGCTGGCATGGTTTCATAGGACAACAAAAACTTATTTCTATCAAAAAACATTTTGGAACTAATAATAAAAAATACCTTTATCTTTCAGGTTGGATGATTGCAGCGCTAAGATCTGAGTTTGGCCCTCTACCCGATCAATCTATGCATGAAAAAACTGCTGTTGCCAGTCTTATAAACGAGTTGTATACATTTTTAAAACAAGCTGATGCTAGAGAATTAGGTGGTTTATTCAGGGAGCTTGATAACGCTGATGAAAAAGAAAAACCAAATATACAAGAAAAAATTGATAATTTTGAAACACATATAGTACCTATCATTGCAGATATAGATGCAGGGTTTGGTAATGAAGAGGCTACATATTTAATGGCTAAACAAATGATAGAAGCAGGCGCATGTGCAATTCAAATAGAAAATCAAGTTTCAGATGAAAAACAATGCGGCCATCAAGATGGAAAAGTTACTGTTCCTCATGCTGACTTCCTAGCAAAAATTAATGCTGTTAGGTACGCCTTTTTAGAACTTGGTGTTGATGATGGAATTATTGTAGCAAGGACAGATTCTTTGGGAGCTGGTTTAACAAAACAAATTGCAATAACAAATGAAGAAGGTGATCTTGGTGATCAATATAATTCTTTTTTAGATGTTGAAGAAATTACTCCTGATAATATGAATCATGGTGATGTAATGATTAGTCAAAATGGCAAAATTGTGAGACCAAAAAGACTGCCCTCAAATTTATATCAATTTAGAAAAGGAACGGGTGAAGCAAGATGTGTTCTTGATTCAATTACAAGTTTACAAAATGGTGCTGACTTAATATGGATTGAAACCGAAAAACCCCATATTGGCCAGATAGCAGAAATGATGAATGAAATAAGAAAAACAATTCCTAATGCCAAATTAGTTTACAACAATAGCCCCTCCTTTAATTGGACATTAAACTTTAGACAACAAGTGTTTGATTCTATGAGTAATTCTGGAAAAGATATATCAGAATATGACAGAGACGATTTAATGAATGAAAAATATGATGATACCCAGTTAGCAATTGAAGCTGATAATAAAATAAGATCATTCCAAGCTGATGCAGCAAAAGAAGCTGGCATATTTCATCATCTTATTACTTTACCTACCTATCATACCGCAGCATTGTCTACAGATAATCTTGCGAAAGAGTATTTTGGTTCAGAGGGAATGCTTGGCTATGTAGCCAATGTTCAAAGAAAGGAAATAAGGGAAGGTATAGCCTGTGTAAAACATCAAAATATGTCTGGTTCTGACATGGGAGATGATCATAAAGAATATTTTGCAGGTGAAGCTGCACTTAAAGCTGCAGGAAAAGATAACACTATGAATCAATTTTAGTCATGAATGAAGGTAATATAGTACAAAAATTTATTTGGATTGCTGAGCGAGGTATTCTTTTACTTATTGCTGTAGCTACAATTTTTGCAACAGTCGTTGAAATAGTAAGAATAATTGAAGTACAGACAGTTAATCTAAGCGATTTATTTTTACTTTTTATTTATGCTGAGGTTTTAGGAATGGTAGCTTCATTTTATGCAAATAATCGTATTCCCGTAACACTGCCTCTTATCATTGCTATGACTGCATTAACCAGAATGATTATTTTGCAAAGTAAAGATCTTAATGCAATCAATATAATATACGAAGCCACTGGAATTTTAATACTAGCAATAGCAGCATATATTATGACCTTAAAAGATAAAATCAGTTTGAAAAAAATTCTTTTAAGAGAAAAGATTGAAGAATCAGATAATCAAAATTAAATAACAAATTTATATAAGCTTTCGTATATTGGCATTGCCTGGTCAACTATTTTTTTTTCATCATCATTTAATTTTAATTCCTTATGTTTATAAGGCTCAAATGCAGTACTATCTAATACTGACTTATACCAATGCTTTGCCCAGACTCCGTCATAACTTTGAATACCAGATTTCCAACTAAGCATAGATTCATCCCAATCAATATTTATCAATTTACAAAGATTTTGTAGAACTTTTTTAGGATTTTTTCTTAAGTTTGAAGCATCTATAACTGGCGGAGAATCATTAATATGATTTAATACATAATTGAAAATATCATATTGTTGTTTAAATCCAATATCAATAAAATCACCCTCACCCCAAGATTTTTTGAAACTTATTACAACTTCTTTTGGATCTCTAATTAAAAAACAATTACATAAGGATTCGGTCCAAGATAAATCTTCATCTAAAATATGTTGAGTCATATGTTTTTGGTATGTAATACCATCTAACTTAAGTTGACATAAATTTTTTACATCATCAATATTATTGAGCTGACTTGAAATTACTTCATTCCTCATTGGATGATTTTTTTTTGTTTTGATTAGATATGAGGCATAAAAAGGTTCATCTAATACATTGTCTACATCAGAACGACTAGCAAAACTTCGCATTAAGGCGGTAGATAAATTACGTGGTCCAGACCACATAGCAATAATCTTATTAGACATTAATTAATTTTTTATATGCTTGTCTTAGTTTAGATGTAATTGGCCATCCTTCATCTGAGGATCCTATACTTCTCTCATCAATACTTATTACCTGAGTTAAAGACCCTAAAGTTCCTGTAATAAAAGCTTCTTGTGCTGAATAAACGTCAACCAAAGAAAAGTTTTTTTCATAAATTGGAATTTTATGTTCACTACAAAGCTCTATAACTTTTTTTCTTGTAATTCCATTCATACAATAATCACCTGTGCTAGTCCATACTTCATTATTTTTAACAATGAAAAAATTGCAGGAATTGGTAGTATTTACAAATCCATATGGATCTAACATGAGAGCCTCATCCCCTCCTGCTTTGTTAGCTTGTATACAAGCAATAATACAATTTAATTTTGAATGACTATTTAGCTTGGGATCTTGTGACATAGGCAGACCTCTTACTTGAGGAACAGTTACTAATTTAATGCCATTTAAATTAGGACTCTCGGAAGAATGTTCCATAATTATTATAAAGTTGATACCAGACGTTGATAAAGATGGTTGTTGAAATGGTTTTATTTTATCACCTCTAGTAATCATCACTCTTGCATGTGCTGAATCTGTCATATTATTAATCTTTTGTGTTTCTAAAATTGCTTCTTTAATTTCATCTCTCGATAAATCTAGAGTTATATCTACTGCAAGGCATCCTTCAAGTAACCTATCAATATGTTCATCAATAAATAACCATTCATTCTTTACAAGTCTGATTCCCTCCCAAATTCCATCACCGAGTAAAAACCCACTATCAAAAACAGAAATTTTTGCATCATCACGTAAATAAAACGAACCATTAATATAAATTTGAATATTGCTATTGCGTTCATCGATTATATTGTTATTTGGCATAGTTAAAATTTTATATTTCCTAACCCATTACAAGTAGAATTGAATTCATCAATAATTTCATCAATTATTTGTTTTACAGGCTTGATTTCATTGATAAGTCCAGACGATTGTCCAGAAAGTGCAGGAGCTGCTTCCATATCCCCACCAAAATAAAGATCTTTAATGTTCATCATTGCTGACATATCCATAACACCTTTCTCATCTATACTGTTGGTAAGTTCAGTCTTTAATGCTCTTATTACTGGTTTTGATTTTTTATTGAGTACCATTGTCCCATCAATACCTGAATCAATAATTTTATTTTTAAAATTAACATGAACAGGACTTTCTTTGCTTGAAACAAACCTTGTTCCCATCTGTATTCCTTCTGCACCTGCAGCAAAAACTGCAGCCATACCAGAACCATCCACAAGTCCACCAGCGGCAATAATTGGAATATCTAAATTTTGTTTTATTGATTGAATTAATACCAACAATCCAACCTCTTCAGGACTTTTAAAACCTCCACCTTCTGTACCCTCTACAACCAAACCATCAACGCCAGCATCTGCTGCTTTGATAGCACCAGCAAGACTCGGAACAGCATGATATACAGTAATACCCGCATCTTTTAGAATACCAACATACTTTGTTGGATCTCCTGCTGAAGTAGTAACAAATTTAACACCAGCATTAACACAAAATTTAACCATTGAATCGTCTTGTAGAAAGAGTAATGGCAAATTTACTCCAAATGGTTTATTAGTTAACTCTGACATTAATTGAATTTCTTTTTTGCAATTATCAACTTCGCCAGAGGATGTCTCAATAATTCCCATACCACCAGCTTC
>CEPJ01054187.1_pt1 | contig 13888 bp, 5 predicted proteins | sample 530561 | NCBI WGS metagenome assembly CEPJ01 (sample SAMEA2620404, study PRJEB7988) | marine metagenome | biome: marine biome (ENVO:00000447); feature: surface water layer (ENVO:00002042); material: "saline water (ENVO:00002010), including plankton (ENVO:xxxxxxxx)" | depth 5 m
GAGTGAAGTCATGGCAATTCTTGTACTCGCATCAGATTATGCTGATTTGAGGAGAAGATTGGGAGAAATTGTCATCGGCCAAAGAATAGATGGAACCCCCGTAAAAGCGGAAGACATCGAAGCCGCAGGAGCAATGTCCCTCCTTCTCAGAGATGCATTTTTACCAAATATTGTTCAGACTATCGAGGGAGATCCTTCGTTTATACACGGTGGACCATTTGCAAATATTGCGCATGGAAACTCGTCGATTATCGCCGATAAACTAGCATTAGGTGCCGCTGACTTTGTTGTTACAGAGGCAGGATTTGGCTCCGACATGGGTGCTGAGAAATTTATGCACATCAAAGCAGCAAATTCTGGAAAATCACCGGATTGTGTAGTCATGAACGTTACTGTTCGCTCAATGAAATTACATGGAGGAGCATTTGGCGATAGAGCATCAAGAAGACCATCGAAGGAAGAAATCGAAAAGGAAGATGTTGCCGCTGTAAAAGCGGGTGCAGAATCAAACTTGGATAGGCATATTAGAAACATGGCAGAGTTCGGCATGCCTGTTGTAGTTTCTGTAAACAGATTTGCGAGTGACACCGACGCTGAATTGAACTGTATTATCGAATGTGCAAGAGCTTCTGGTGCATCTGAAGTCTGCCTTACAGAAGTCCATGCAAAAGGTGGCCATGGAGGGGCTTCACTGGCAAAGGCAGTGGTGTCAGCATGCCAAGATCACATCGCTGCAGGTCGTCCATTCACGCCATTATTCAACAATGATACCCCCATTGAGGAGAAGGCCCTCAGAGTCGCAACTAGGATTTATGGTGCTGATGGAATAAATATACATGCCAAGGCAGATAGACAGCTACAACAGATTAAATCTTGGGGTTATGGAAACTTACCGGTCTGTATGGCTAAAACTCAATACTCCTTTTCACACGATGCAAATCTCCTAGGTGCGCCATCAGGTTTCGAGGTACCAATAAGAGAGTTCAGACTTAACTCAGGTGCTGGTTTTGTTGTTGCTGTTCTCGGTGAAATTATGACAATGCCTGGCCTTCCGAAGCGTCCCGCTGCTGCAGATATGGATATGGATGAAGATGGGAACCTTCTCGGCGTGTTTGGGTGAAGCACGATGCAAGTACTCAAACGCGAATTTGGACAATACCGAATTCGTATCGATTGTGAGGATGACCTGTGGACCTTGGCTCGTCTATGCACAAAAGGTCGCAGCCTAGCAATGTTAGGAGAGAGACGTGACCAAACTACTGCTGGGCAAGAGGGAGGCAGAGCAAAAGCAGCTGAAAGAAAAAAAATGTGGATTCGTCTCTCAATTGAGTCATGTGAATTTCATACCTTTTCTGATAACCTTAGAGTGCTTGGGATTATTGAAGAGGCAAAATTCGATATCGGTAGTCATCATACTCATATCATTGAAGTTAATGATGAAATCGAATTAATTTCAGAAAAAGGGTTTCCGCATGTCGATGACGACCTAATCAAACAAGCATGCCAAGAAAGCGGACGTGCAAAAGTTGTCATTTTGGTTGTTGAATCGGATGAAGCGATAATGTACGAAGTTACAGGAAGGGGAATTCGTGAGGTTTCAACATGGACTATGCGTGGCGGAGGAAAATATACTGGTGCAAAATTGAGCGAGGGTGTTTCAAAATCATTTTTCGAAAAAATATCTAATGAGGCAAATGAAACAATATTGGAAGGAACTCCAATTGTTATTTGTGGGCCTGGGCATGCAAGAGAAAAATTGGCACCCCTAATTTCCGGTGCTAAGAAAATAATAGCAACAAGCATGGGTGGTAGGGGCGCAGCAAACGAAGTGATTTCAGAAGGATTAGCAGGTGACATTCTGGCCGAACATGCTGTTGTTCAAGAGACAACTATGCTCGAAGAAGTGTGGAAGCGAATATCCACAAACGGTGCAGTTGCATACGGAAAGGATGCGATAAACAAGGCACTTGAAGAAGGAGCGATAGAAACCTTGCTAATTAGTGCTGACCTGGTACGCAAGGAAGATTGGAGTAACGTGGTAAGCGGATTAAATGATATTGGAGCAAAATTAGTCCAATGCTCTACTGACCATGATGCTGGCGAACAGCTGTTAGGGATGGGCGGAGCAGTTGCTCTTTTGAGATTCAGGGTGTAATTATGTATTCAAGATGGTTTCACGAAATTGAAGGTGATTTGCGCCAAGAAATGAAAGGACTAAGATGGCTTTTAATCAAACAAGAAGATCTAGTAAATGCGACCTCAGCATGGATGTTTGCAGAGTTAGATGGCACCTTAATTGGAGTAGACCATAGAGGCACACCATTTGAGTCAGGAATCCATAACAGAGCGATACATCTTCTATTGGTTGATGATACATCGGGAATTACAGGAATCACAAAAGTAGTGTCAGACGGTGAATTGGAAGACCATATTTGGTAATCACGCAAATGGTATCGAAATCGACTTGTGAGTCCCGAGATTTACAACTGTCAGCATACATGGTTTCGGTTGGAAACCAAGCATTCGTTGGTATGAGGTTTGGTCTTGCCAAGTTGAGGAACATACCAACGTAGTACCCCTAAAGTCGAGACATGCATGACCATGAACGTGCCCTGTCACAAATATATCTGGAACCTCTCTAATCACTAACCCATCCTCCGGCTCTGGTGAAAGAGGTGTTTTTCCTCCCCATTGAGGAGCAAGGTGTCTACGCCTCAACATCTGACGCATGGCTTCTACAGGGTCGCGATAGGTTACAGTCTTCAAACCAGCGACGAAATCGTCAATAGATTTGCCATGGTATGACAATAATCTTACACCATCAAGGCTGAAATCACAAGGATTTCCAACAAATGTTGTTGCATTGAAATCTTGTTGAATGTCTGGCTCCAAAGTAGGCTGAGGCTCAGCAGGTCTAACAGCATCGTGATTTCCGGGCAACATTATGCATTCTACCCACTCTGGAAGCAATTCAAGCAACTCAGCGAAACGGGAATATTGTCCGTATAGATCTTTGATTGCAAGCTCTTTATCCTGTCCAGGATAGATTCCCACTCCGTCAACACAATCTCCTGATAGAACTAGGTATTTGATTGTACGAGCAAGCGGGTCTGTGTTGAACCATCTGACCATTTTGTGCCATTGTGCTTCAAGGAAGGTTTTGCTACCTACATGAATATCTGATAAGAAAGCAACAGAAACTCCTTGCTCAGCGAACTTTTTGTCATGTTTATCCTGCATGGGGAAGTGTAAATCATCGATGTAAAACAGGTCGCCTGTCTGAGAGAATGTACCCGATACACCGATTACATCATCTGGCATCAAACCAGATTCAACAACTTGTGCATGTTCGATTACACGATCTTCACCAGTCCTATTCATCAATAAACAATTCATTTCACCGGATGAATCTTCAATTGAAAACATAAGATGTCCATTTTTAGTATGCCTCGGATCGTTGACTAAGCCTATTGCTACAGCAATATTCTCTCTTGCTTGAAATCTACTTTTCTCGGCTTGCAATCTAGCGATTTCCATTGGCCTTCTTGGTAAATTTGAATTAGCAATTATCAGCTTTCTAAGTCGCTCTAACCTATCATTGAATGCGTTTGTAATGTCTCCCATTTTTCCTTCAGTAATGCTATTGCCAGTGATATCATAATGCACTTTGATGTCAATCATAGCATCCAAGGCATCCATTGGAAAATCTTCTCTTTTCCAATCAGGCATGTTATTTCGCATGTCAATATTTTCCAAAGGAACCTCTGCGATAGGGGCAATCACTCTACCCGGATTTAATGGAATCATGTCTAATGTCAGTTGGCCTTTTACTCCCTTTGAGCGGAGAGATTGGATAAAGCCGATCGGGTCCTCATGTTTCTCAAGACGTTCTTTGACGCCACGAGAGGCAAGTAGTCCCGCACCCATCAAGTGCGGGAATATCTCACTCCAACTGGTCGCCATGCTCCTAAGACAATATCGGATGTTATTGAGGTGTTCGGAAATCAATCAAAGATTCATGATTCTGGCTCACCTTGCCAGGCAACATCCATGTCATCTCCAATCGCCTTTCCTGTATCTTGCCAAGACTCATCTTGCCAGGGTGATTCAGCTGCTGCCTCTGCTGCTCGCCTTGCTTTTGCCGCCTCTGACTTAGCCATCTCAACAGCAGCATCCGCCGCTGCCTTCTTTTTCTCAGCAATCGCATCTTCCTGTCGAACTTTGGCCTTATCCCAGCAGTCAATTGCCGACTGCAAGGCAAAATGCACAAACGAGATTTTATTCTCAAGTCTTGTTCCACCCATCTGCACTGATTCGGCATTTGCCCAATGTGCTGATGCAATGCCAACATAAACCAAGCCGACTGGTTTTTTTGAATTCTCAGCCATTGGCCCAGCAATGCCTGTTATTGAGATTGCAATATCTGCTCCAGACCTCTCTCTGGCACCTTCTGCCATCTGTATAGCTACGGTAGCATTGACTGCCCCTTTTGATTCAAGTAATTCTGGCTGGACATTTAATTCTCGGATTTTAGATTCATATGAATAACAAACCCAGCTTTGGTTAAACCACTCGCTGGCCCCAGATATATCGGTTAATGTACTTGCTAAAAGGCCACCAGTGCAGGATTCTGCAATCGTAATTGTTGCTCTGACCTCTTTCAAACGGCGCACAAGGCGGGCCGCTAAAGCTTGGACTTCCTCATCCATTGTTGTACATACGGGAGCCGCTACTTCTTGAATGTACAGGGGTATCATTCAAAAAGTGATGGCACTAGGGCAGGCTGGGCCCGTGGTCTAGCGGTTATGACGACTCGCTTACACCGAGTCGATCGTGGGTTCGATTCCCACCGGGCCCACTAAAAACAGCAAGCAGCACTGCGTATAACGATTAAATCCCTAGATAAGGACGAATGTCGTTCAAATCCTTTGAATTTACTACTGGGATTCCTGCCTTTGCAAATGCTTCTTTTGCTGCATCCCTTTGAGGATTGAATCCAATGAATGTTGATCCCTCAACATGCATAGAGAGATCCATACTTGAGTCTCCAACACAGACAAGCCTTTCGGGTGGAATATCTAGAATATTCAATAATTTGTTGATTGAGGTATATTTTTCCATTGAGGGTACACGAACAACGCCTTCATCCATCAGCCAACCATCTTCGTCAAAGTTGAAGCCGTTTGCAATCCAATCGTCCGCCTTGACCATTGCAGCGATAGACTGGACGTACAAGTCAACACCTGCAGAGACAATAGCAACGTGTACACCTGCTTCTTTCAAGTCACGGACTACTTCTTTTGCACCCTTCATCAGCTTACATCCAGAGTACGCACGAAATAAATCGTCCCGATGTATCTTTGGTGAAACTTCTTTCCAAAGAGCTATGTCGGCTGCCATGAACTCTGTATCTGTTAATTCACCTTGCATAAATCTTTGAAGAAGGTCCTTCGAATCAGTGCCAAAATGGTTGTGAATTGTTCTCCATGAGGATATGGAGTCTGCTAGTACTCCATCGCAGTCAAATGCAACACATAGTGGCTTGTCCATGTTATCACTTAGTCCAACCCAGATTGCTTTCGCTAATGGAGTTTTGTTGAGTGTAAGAAGAAAGAAAAGTGGTACAGAGGGAAGGGCCCCAGGACCGAAGTCCTGGGGCCGCACTCCTTTGTGTGGCGTCCCCCATCTTGAGATGGGTATTATTTTGCGTGCTAAGACACTCCCACCCTCTCTTGCGAGAGGGTGAGAAGTGCTCAGTTAGTTCTGATCACAGACCAGTCCAGGTTCTTAGAACCGCACCTGCACCAGATGATGGTACATAGCTAACAGAGACGTACAAGTTAGACACTGGTCCATTGTCATCAGATGTTCTGATGTAGATGGTATCTCCAGTATCGAAACTTGACTTGGTAGCTCCACCCTCAGTTCCAACAGAGTCGGTGAATGTCACCATACTGTCAGAGTTTCCTGGGTAGAATCCGTACACTGTTGTTTCTGCTAGGTTGTACTTCTCATTGACCAGCTGCCCACTTGCATCTATGTATTCGATTGTCACTTCGATAGCCTGTGTAGCTAATTCGACTTGACTACCAGTTACCACGATGCGGTGGAATGGGTTGTCCCCACCTAGAGCTTCCTCTGAATTGACTGTGAATGTCATTCTTGGAACACCCTTGGCAGATGTGTCAGCGAGGCTAGATGCCCAGACATAGATCACACCAGATAGAACCACAGTGATTGCGACCATTAGGATGGTAGCGATAACTGGGCTCACTGCTTGCTCGTCTGCTTCGAGAACCATCTCTTCTAGAGACTCTTCTTCTTCGTCACGGCGGCTCTGTAGAACCAGTGCACTGACGAATAGTCCAGCAGCGGTAATTGCAATCATTGTTGGTGCGAATGATGGGACATCCGCTGTACCAATTAGGCGCACAACAGTCGGTAGTTCCTGACCGGAAGCCAGGGTTGTCTTACCGAAGGTACGTGGCTGAGCACAGTCGGAACCGTTCTCATCAGTACTCATGATGTTGTTACACCAGTCTTGGTCTTCTAGCATTGGTCGGCGCTTGTTCTCTAGAGTTACCGCAGATGGGTTACCATCTTCGTCAACACTTGAGGAACCAACTTCACCAGGACAGCTCCATGGTTCTCCTTGTTCGCCATTGCTATCGACACATGCGTGTGCGAATGGGAAGGAGTAACCGAAGAAGCGGTCAGCAGGTGATGCAGACATGTCACAGTTCTCGTCAACACAGGTTAGGACATCAACTTCGACCCAAATTCTGTTGCTCACTGAAGTAATGTAGACATAGTCCATGACTTCAATGGTCTCTCCATATGCAGGAGGTACAACGTAGTTTGTTCCTAGGGTTACATACTCTTCACCAGTTGGATCGTCGCTGTTGTAACCGTTGCTGTAGAAGGTAACTTCTAGCATGTGGTCGTAGTTGTATGGACCTTCATCTCCTCCGTGACCGATTGTAACGGTTGTTGGAACCATTGTCTTCGGCATGATGTTGGAGACTTGGTTGTAGTCGAATCCAATTACATCATCTAGGAAGTAGTCAGGTACATTCTCTGCTACATTGTCAACACGTACGTACAGTGTTACACTGTCTTCACCTTGCTGGTAGTTTGCAGTGCTCATGTCGTAGTTTGGTATGTAGGACAGAGGTGCTGTCTCTGTGTCACGTAGGTACAATGTGATTGGGCAGAATTCACCAGATAGAGGATTCTTCTGATGGATACCACCGTTGTTCAGGTAGTCAACTTCCCACTCTGGTGCGTTTGTTGTAGCGTCCTTGATCAGGTCGAATACAATGTCGTCACCGTTGATTGTTGCAGAGAAGTAGTCTTCGTAATCACATGTGTCAGCCTTAGCGATTGTCCATGTTAGGTCAGCGTCAACGTGGTCGTTGTCGTGCTTCATTGCAGACAAGTCGTACGTTAAGTTGTCAACATTCTCATCGTCTTCAGTCAGTGTAACCTTCCATGGGAAGTTTGGAACTTCTCCATTACCATCGGAGATTACAACTCCACCTTGGCGGTCCCACTCTAGAACTTCAGGCGCATCGTTAACTGGGGTAACCGAGAACGTTACCTCGAAGTTTTCTGCATCTGTGTTCTCACCAATCCAGTTGTATGCCAGACAGATGTCCTCAGTCATACCGGTTGGTGTACCATCTGCTAGGTACGGTGGCACGAAGGAAGACAATCCAAGGTATACGTTGTAACATCCTGTTATGGTCATTGGACCGTACAATGGGTGTACAATGTCGTAGTCGATCAGGTAGGTGTATGAAACACAAGCTGCCTTGCTGTCTGTGGTTCTACCTAGGTAGGTGTTCTCACAGTATCCACCGTCGTCATTCAGAGTTAGTACGATAGTACAGTCGCCACCAAGTTCGTTAGCAGCGTTCTCTGTAATTGTCAACTCATTGTTTACAACTGATACGGAGAATGCAGGACATGGGTCATATCCACCAGTGGTTGTGTAACCGTTAGGGAAGATATCGTCCCATGTTGTGTCGAAGGAATCGACATCAATTCCGTATGCCTCTTGCCACCATAGTGTGTAGTTCAGAGAGTTGTATACAACTGCGTTAGCATCGATTGTACTGTCACATCCATCATCAGAGCGGACAGCGGTAACCTTCTCGCCAGCGGAGTTCATGTACTCTTGGTACCAAACTGATCCACAGCCATTCTGAGCCAACAAGTAAGTTAGCAGAGTGACGTCGTTCAGAGTTGGTAGAGTGTACGTACCGTTTGGTGAGATGCTTGCTGGGTCTCCAGTCATTGGGATTTCCTGGAAACCACCGTTAGCGGTAACCGCAGCACCTGCTTCAGCGAATAATTCAGCTACTGTGTCGAATTTCTTCTGGACCCAGTATGGCTCAACAGTCACGTCTTCAGACTTGATTGTAGCACCCCATGTGTAAACTTGCGGTTGCTCGTTTGCCATGTCGTTGCTTGCCATATCGATGATGTAGGAACCAGTTGCGTTTGCAGCAGATCCTAGGACCTTGCTCACACTTCCGAATCCTTCATCGAGGACATTCAGGTTTCCTGCGCCGTCATCAGCGAACACTGGCATACAGTCTGCACGCTCAGTGTTACAAATGATTGGTGCGTCGTTGACGTTGACGACAGTGAAGGTAATTGTTTCACTGTCTGTCAATCCGTGACTGTCTTCGACACCGAAGTGGAAGACGTAAGAACCGAATTGGTCGTTGTCAGGTGTAATGGCCATAGTTTGACCAGATAGACCACTGTCCAGTAGCATACTTGGGCTCTGGGATGGGTCAGTATCATCTGCAACTGTCCAAGTCAAGGTGTTCTCCTCATCCTGTACGTCATCAGCCTTGTCAGTCAGTGTCAATGTGTATGTTCCACTGTCTTCGTTAACTGTGATGTCAACCAAGTCTGTGATGACTGGGCACGCACGCTTGATGTCGATTGACTCAGCGACGTTTGTGCTCATGTCGACGTTGTTGATGGTTCCCCAGTCTTCAGCACATGGTGCATCGACCTTAACAGATACATCGTATGTCTTTGCATCGCTTGGTGTGTTAGATCCAACGTAACTTCTGTAGATTAACAGGTGGTTGCGTAGATCGTCACCTTCTGCTAGGTCTCCGTGTCCCATCAGTAGGGTCAACTCATCAGTGAAGGTTTGACCGACTGCACCGCTTGCGACGGATTGGTCTGGGTGTACAGAGTTGATTGCACCGGTGGACTCGTCCTGTACGATTACAATCATTCTAACAGTGCTGGATGGTTCTCCGATACATTGCCATGGGATTGACACTTCAGTGTCAGTATCGCCAGAGAAGCCGATGAACGAAGATAGTCCATTACAGGAGCTTGTTACATCTGACCATCCAGTGAATCCGTTGACCTTTAGTCCGGAGTTACCGTCTCCACCATCTTCTGCCCAGAAGACATAGTCTGCTGCGAATGGCAGTGAGTGAGAGACATACCAAGATTGTCCTGTTGTGTCTCCACCAGAGCTGGAGTCGATGTAGATCTGCAGGTCAGCAGATCCCATGTCAACACCAGTCAGTGCCAGGTACAGGTTGTTAGCGTCCCATGTAGCAAGGAAGTCCTCGCCAGCATCGTCGCTTGACATTACACCAGGCATTGCATCATCGGATGGGTTCTTGACGTTACCATACCACTCATCCATGTCGCCGTCAGCGTTCATGAATGGTGCACGGTATGCAGGAGATACGTATGCTGCTTGAGCACCATCAGTGGATTGGATTAGCAGACCGATGTCGGTTGCTGCTCCACCCTTGTGAGTAATGTCCAAGTCTAGCAAGTTACCTTCGTGGATAACAGCTGTAGAGTCGACAACCAACTTGGATGCGTCTACTGTGTTACCAACAGATGTCACTGTAACGTATGAACCAGCGTTGATTTGAGTTGTTGAGTCAGCCCATGTGACGTTCTCAACAGATCCTTCAGCGCCACCATCTGCAATCAGAGCAGTGGTTGCATCTGAGTTTCCACCATTCCAGCGGAAGTCAACTGCGTCAGAGTTCAATCCATATTGGCCAGAGGTGTCCATGTCAGTAGCATCGAAGGTTGTTGTACCTGTGATGTACATTGCTGAACCACTGCTGCCAGCGATTAGGCTTGCACCGTTAACCACTACATCTGTGTCTTCAGCGTAAGCACCGTATGCTCCACCAGATAGGATTGCATCTCCAGATAGCGTCATTGAACCGCCGAGTTGCTCGATTGCAGTTCCGAAGCCAGATACAGATGTTCCGTCTAGTGTGATGTCATCATTGGAGCCTACCACGTTCACACCCACAGATGTGAATCCGCCGCTGGATCCAGTTGATACAACGATCTTACCGTACATGAAGTCTGGGTGTATACTGCAGTGATACTCATAAGTACCCGCTGTGTTGAAAGTCTTGGTAAATGTTGAACCAAGGTTCAATGTACCACCGGATGACCAAAGTGGTGTACCTCCAGCATCTGTGTCGTTAGAGGTGACATCGTGAGGAGAGGTTGTACCACTGTTGTTGAAGTATTCATTAGCTCTCCACCTGATGGTGTCTCCTTCGTTAGCATTGACTGTTCCTGGGTTGTATGCGTTAGCGTTAATCTGGACAGTGTAAACAGATCCGCCACTTCCGCCAACAGCAGATAGTGTTGAACCTGTGTCTGTCAAGTCACAGCCATCGGTTACCAGTGCATTCTCCATTACGCTGATGGTGTTACCACCAGTGTAAACTGCTGAAGAACCACAGTCTTCAGCCCAGATACCAACTGCTGCAGGAGCAGTGCGACCTGCGGACTGAGAGATGCTGTTGTCGGTTACGTTTGCGTTATATCCGAATTGAACACCATCGATTAGAATTCCACCATCTGCGTCGACTAGTGTGTTTCCTTCGATGACACCATATCCATCTCTAACGTAAATTCCAGCCTTGGAAGAGTCTCCAATACCATTGATTGTGTTATCCTTGATATGCCAGTCTAGTGCTCCACGCATGTAAACTGCTTCTTGCGAGTTGCTGAAGCTGTTACCTTCAATCACCAAATCGGTCGTGGTTCTGTCTTGGGTGTAAATACCGTAAGACGGGGATGATGATCCCTTGAACTCATTGTTTCTGATTTCGACTCCATCAGAGTATGAGTTCAATGAGAACCAAATATCGATTGTCTCAGAGTTGATGAAGACGTTGTCTTCAATTACTGCGTCGTCAGCACCCCACTGTGCTTGTAAGTGCTGATAGTAGAAGTTGGTTCTTGTCAAGTAGACACCAACACCACAGTTCTTCAGCACGTTGTTAACGATGGTAGTGTTTGCACCACCAGCGTTCAAGCACATGTCTTGGTAAGCAACAGATCCAGTGTTCTCCATTGTTCTGAAGTGTGTGAATGTGTTGTTTTGGATGTTGAAGAAGTCAGCTTCCCAAACATATGAACTCCATGTAGACTTGTATCCGAATGTTGTAACAATCGAAGATAGTCCAGATATTGTGGAGTCTTCAATGCTTGGAACTACATCGTTCCATCCATTGTAACCAATCTTGATACCTTGTGCATCACCGTTGTCTACTGCAGTAGCGACCCACTCTGTGTTGTGAGCGTACATTCTTGCACCGTATGGGAAGGTAGACCAAACTTGCATAGCGTCATAGAACTTGTAGGAACCTGTGGACAGGATAGTACTGCCGTTCAGTGTTGTGTCAGTGTTTCCATCAACGTACCAGTATCCTACGTCGAGCATGATTACCTTGTTTGCAAGGTTCAATGGTGTAGCACCATAGTATCCATACTCTTTCAATCCAGATGAGTAAGTTCTTCCGTTAGAATTGGAAGTACTCAATCCAGGACAGTTCTGTACATATGCGAATGACGATGAACTGAAACTGTAACAAACACGCACATCGACTGAGTTTGTCAAGTCCATGTCGTGACTGTTGCCAGACGCATCGGACAGGCTTAGACTCTCGAATGCGTATCTGAAGTCACCAGAGTTAACAGTTGGGCTAGTGTAGCTGTATGCTCCAACTCTTGCGACTGTTACTGCTTCATAACCTGCTAGGCTGAGAGTGCTCAGTCCTGTTAGGTCGACCTTTTCTGTTACGAAAGTCATGTCGATTGCATCACCATTGTTGTCTGTTACAGCAGATCCTGTGATCTCTCCATCGCCGTTCTTTAGCACAACGTTTGCGCCAGTTACCGGGTTGGAGTCTGCCAAGACGTTAACATCAAGTTGGCGCATTCTGTTGAATACACCGTTTCCAGATACCTGTACTGTGTTAGAGTTAACTGTACCTTCGACGAAGTCAACAACCGCTGAACCAGTGATTACGAAATCCTTGGTGTTAGCGAAGGTGCTGTCAACCAATGTTAGCGCACCAGTACCTGCAGTTTCAATTCCGACTGCGTTTCCAGACATTACCATGTTACTCCATGTTACATCCTTGGTTGTTGCAGAGCCGAATTGGATACCAGCGCCGCCAGCGGAACTGATTGTACCGCTTAGGCTACCGCTTAGGTCCTTTAGGTAGTAAACACCTGAGGATGAAGTTCCAGAGATGTCAACGTTTGCTAGGTTCACAGTACCAGATGCACCTGCTCCAGCAAGAACACCGTATGTTCCACCAGAAACGGTCAGATCAGTGACTGTTGAAGCGACAGAGCCGACTATTTCCAGACCAGCTGTTGTTGGGCTTGTGACTGTTACGTCGTCAAAGTCAACTGCAGCGTAGTTGCCACCGATTTCAACACCTGTGTCTGCTCCAGTGATTGTACCAGTTGTGAATGACGGAGTACCGGATTCTCTGATGTAGTCACCTAGGGCTGCAGGGTTGTCACCTGTTCTTGCTACTATCTCGATTCTGTCTTGATAGTTGTCAGCACGGTTGTGGAATACATCGATGTACATCTTTACACCGACGATGTCAGGGCTGGAAATATCGATTACAGGCATTGTCAACCTCTGGGAGTTTCCAGGAGAGTTGTAGTAGCTGTAAGCGTAGTCCAAACAGACGTTGTAGTAACCAGACAGTCCTTCAGGAGGTGCGTTGGATCCCCATTGCCAGCTTGGGCTGTAGTAACCCCAGTAGTGCATTGGGTAGTAGTAACTGATTGAGTTCTCAGTCTCTTCCCAGTCCCATCCTGCAGGCTCTCTGTACTGATAGTTGTAGAATCCAGGGTTGTAGCTGTATCCATACTGTTGACAGTTGTGAGATGGTACACCACCTGCTCCACCGCTTGAACCGTCATAATAACCGTCCATAGCAGAGCTTGTAATGTTCCATGAGTTACCAGCGACGTCTGTTAATTCGACGTTGATTCTGTCTGTGATCATGTAGTACTTGGATGTAGCATAGTTGTATGTTGGGTGAGCGTTTCCTCCACCGTATACAGAGTTGTATCCAATTTGCATGTAGTCATCGCTACCGATGAATGTAGACAGATCGATTGCGTGGGTTGTCCATCCTCTGCTCTCTCCAGATAGTAGTGTAGATCTGTAGATTGTTGGCAGGCTCATTCCACCGTATACGTCCACACCAACATCGTTGTCTGTTAGAGTGAATCCGTTGATGGTCGGAGCTGCATTGTAGGAGTATAGACCAACCGCTGCGTTCTTGACAACAATGTTGTCTACCGCAGCACCAGATCCTTCAACCATCAATCCAATACCAGTTTGACCAGCGTTTTGGATTGTTGAGTCATCCCAGTCGAGTGTTCCACCATTAACATACAATGTTGCTTCGTTTGCAGCAGCATTTGTGTTACCGTAGATGATCGCTGAGTTTCCTACAGTCATGGTTCCTGAATCAAGGTTGATACCGCCTGCAACATCGTAGATCTTTCCACCATCAAGTGTTAGTGATCCACCGTCGATGTCTAG
>CEPJ01096735.1_pt1 | contig 13852 bp, 11 predicted proteins | sample 530561 | NCBI WGS metagenome assembly CEPJ01 (sample SAMEA2620404, study PRJEB7988) | marine metagenome | biome: marine biome (ENVO:00000447); feature: surface water layer (ENVO:00002042); material: "saline water (ENVO:00002010), including plankton (ENVO:xxxxxxxx)" | depth 5 m
ATCTTCAGACATAGCGTTTCTTTTTACTATTTCATTTATTCTTTCTTTTTTAACAAAACTTGAAAAATCCTGATTCGAGTTGTTTTCTAATTTTAATTTTTCTAAATCTTTATCAATCCTGGAAATTAACAGCTTTTCTGATTCAGTTAGAATTGATTCATCAACAGAAAGCTTTTCTCTAAGCTTTGTTAAATCATCTATTTCATTTTGAATTTGGGATGATTCTTCAGCAAATTCTGTTTTTCTAATTATAGTTGCTCCTCTGTAATAAGCAAATTCATTTGGGCCACCAGCTCTTTTCAATAAATCAGAAATTCTTTCTTTTTTAGATGATATGGCATACTGGCCAGGATAATTTACTTCTCCCTCAATCCTTGCAAACTTTAAATACTCAATGTTGGGATCTTTTCTTATTATAATGTTATCAAATGGTTTTAACTCAAAGTTTGATTCACTGTTTAAATCATCAATATCAATGTAAAAAACTTCAGAGCTTATAAGCGAATTATTTGAGGAGTTAACTCTAGAAACTTCAATACTTTTAAGAGTTGCATTTTTTCTGACTCCACCAGCTAAGAGAATAATATCTTCCAAATTTAAATTTTTAGAAAAAGGGTAAACACCTGGTTTGTTAACTTCTCCAGAAATTTCAACATAATTGTCATCCTTTAAATCATTAATTGAAATTATATTAATAACATCATCCTTGAATAATAAAATGGGTTTATCAACATCATTTATTTGGTTGAGTACATTGAATGAGATATTAGTTGTTGAAAAATCTTCATTAGTTCTTGTGATAAAACCTCTCTCAGTAAATGTATCAGGCATCAATCCTTCAGCTTTTTGGATAAGATCTTTAACAGTCATATTTTGAATTAAAGAATAAATCCCTGGTTTGTACACTGATCCTTTAATAATCAATCTGTTTTCATATTTATCAATCAATTCATCTACTTCAATCTTATCACCAAATTTTAGTTCAAAAAAATCAAATTGATCCTTGTAAACATCTACAATTTTATATTTTTCATCAAAAATTCTAGTTATTCTTACAGACTTTGAATATGAATTCTCAGAAAAACCGCCAGAATATTTAATTAAATCTGATAAAGTTTCTCCATTTTTTACTTCAAACTTTCCTGGTGTTTTGACTCCAGAAGAAATTGTTACACGATTTGTGTATGGCCCAACAACAATTAAATCATCGTTTTCTAACCTAATATTAGAATTATCATTGCCATTTAGAATAAATTTATATGCATCTACAATATTTATTAATTTTCCCGATCTATAGTGTTTAATTTCTCTTAGAGTACCATTTTCAGTTATTCCTCCAGCTACATATATGGCATTATATACAGTATTAAAAGCACTAAATGTATATGTGCCTGGTAAATTTACTTCGCCAACAATGTTAACTCTGACAGCTCTTGGAATTCCAATTGATAAATTAAACTTTGTTTTACCAGTTTGAATTCCAGTATAATATTTTTTGAAGTTGTTTTTTAATCTAATTTTAGCTTGATCAACTGTTAAGCCAGATAAATTTATTGGACCAAAATTTTCTAAAATAATATTTCCCTCAGGACTAACTTCACCTTGATAATAGTTTTCAGATTCCCCAAATAAATCAATAAATAATTTATCACCAGGACCAATGACATAGTCTTTTGGGGTTGGTATGTTTAGGTTAGATTGAAAGGTTAAAAAATTATTTCCGTTAAATACTTCATATCCAAATACATCGCTTGTTTTATCTCTTAAAATTTCAAATTCATCATTCCACTTTAATCTCAATCTTGTATCTTCTAGAGGATAAGCTGATGTTTCGGCAACTCTTGCAACAGTTTGTGCTGATCTAAATCTTTTATCCAACTTGTCAAGGTCAGATTCTGTCAAGCCTTGACTTTTAGCAATTTTAAGCAAATCAAATGTATTATAGCCTTGAGCGGAGGCTCTTCGAAGAAGTAGATCCATCTCACTCTGATTAAGGTCTAAATAATTAACATTAGAGAAATCATTAAATCTTTGTGAACTAATTGGATTTATACTGAAGATTATAGCTATAAATGCTATTAATATTGTTGTTTTTTTTATCATCTCTTGAAATTAGAGGGAGAACGAAGATAAATAAAATCTTCTAAATAGATAGTATCAGGTTAAAATAAGAAAATAATACTGTTTTTTTTTCAGATAAAATTCAATTATCAATAAATTGCAGAATGCTTAAAAATATTACTCTAATTACTTTATTGTTTGGACTTACCAGTTTTGGACAAACTGAACTAAAATTCAATTTAGCAACTGTACCATTGTTAGTTCCAAATATTGGAATTGAAGTAAAACTTTCTGAGAAACTCGGCTATCAACTAGATACAAGTGCATCTTTTTATAATGATATTGAAGGCTCTCCTTTTCATATGACTCAAATTTTTAATGAGTTTCGTTTTTATCCAAATAAAAATCAGAAAAGAAATTTTTTTATTGGTGCACATGTTGGTTATGGAATGTACAATATCCGATTACCTAAGTGGATTGCTAATCTTTCAGGAAGTGAGTTTAAAGAAGAGGGAAGTTATCAATATGGGAGAAATGCTTACTATGGAATTACAATTGGAAAGAAAATTCCTTTAAAAAATGAAAAATTTGGACTTGAGGTTTTTATTGGTGGAGGTTCATCTCAATCGAATTATAAATATTATAATAAAAACGAACAAAGAATATTTGCAATTACTAACTACAAAAGGAAATTTAATAAAAGTGGAGAAGTATTACCTTACAGAGGAGGTCTAATGTTAACATATAAATTATAATGAAGGGTATTATATTGGCAGGTGGTAGTGGAACAAGACTTTATCCTTTAACAATAGGACAATCAAAGCAATTACTTGCAATTCATGATAAACCTATGATATATTATCCTTTATCAGTGCTTATGTTAGCTGGTATAAGAGATGTTCTAATAATTTCAACACCTCAAGATTTACCTAATTTTAAAAGACTTCTGTCTGATGGGTCACAAATAGGAATGAATTTTTCTTATGCAAAACAAGAAAAACCAAATGGAATTGCAGAAGCATTTATAATTGGAGAAAAATTTATTGCCGATGAATCAGTGTGTTTAATTCTTGGTGATAATATTTTTTATGGAAGTGGTTTTACAAAAATTCTAAAAAAATCTGTTGAAAGTGTTGAAAAAAATCATAAGGCAAAAGTATTTGGTTACTACGTTAATAACCCCTCCAGATATGGTGTTGTACAGAACGATGAATTGGGAAATGTTATTAGTTTAGAAGAGAAACCTGCTCAACCAAAAAGTAATTATGCAGTAGTAGGATTATATTTTTATCCAAACAGTGTCATAAAATTTTCTAAGCATGTAAAGCCTAGTGATAGAGGAGAGCTAGAAATAACATCATTAAATAATTTTTATTTAGAAAACAAGAACCTTTCTGTTGAATTATTTGACAAGAATTTCACATGGCTTGATTCTGGAACTCATGAGTCAATGTTAGAAGCATCAAATTATATACATACAATAGAAAAAAGAACTGGTCTTAAAATTGCTTGTATTGAAGAAATAGCATATAAATTAGGTTATATAAATAAATCTACATTTGAAAAACTTATTGATTCAATTGGTGAAAACCAATATGGAGAATACCTAAAAAAAATTGTAAATGGAGTTTGAAAAAGTTAAGATTGAAGGATTAGTCCTATGTAAACCTAAATTAATTAACGATAGTCGAGGATTTTTCTCAGAAATCTTCAGAAAGGATTTACTTGAAAGCATTCTAGAGCAAAAAATTAATTTTTGTCAATCTAATACTTCTGAATCAAAATATGGAACAATCAGAGGTTTACATTTTCAAATATCTCCATCGAGCCAATCAAAGCTAGTGTCAGTTTCAAAAGGGGAAATATTAGATGTTGCTCTTGATATTAGAAAAAACTCTAAAACTTATGGCAAGTTTTATTCTGTAATTCTTAATGATAATAATAACTTTCAATTATATATTCCCCCAGGTTTTGCTCATGGATTTTCCGTACTTAGTAAAGAAGCTAGAGTACATTATCAAGTAAATAATTATTATGATAAACAAAATGAATTTGGAATCAATCCTTTGGATAAAGATCTTGCTATAGATTGGAAAATCAATAAAGAAAATTTTCATATTTCCAGTAAAGATTTAGATAATCCTTATTTTAAGGATATTAATTTTTTTGACTTTTAGTTTTGAGAATACTTATTACAGGTTCAAGAGGTCAACTCGGAAAAGAATTTAATAGACTTAAAAGGTCATCAAAACATGAATTTTTATTTACCGATTTAAATCAATTAAATATATGTTCTATTGACAGTATTAATTCATACATGAGTGATATAAAAGTTGATTGCATAATAAATTGTGCTGCTTACACAGATGTAAGAAAAGCAGAAATTGAAAAAGAAAAAGCGTTTGATGTTAACTCAAACGGTGTAAAAAATCTAGTAGCTTATTGTGAAGAAAATAATATAAAACTGATACATTTTTCTACTGATTATGTATATAGTTCAGACAATTCAAAACCAATAAATGAAGAAGAATTTATAGACCCTCAAAACTATTATGGTTTTTCAAAAAGAGAGGGTGAAAAACATATTGAGAATTCCAAGAATGAATCCATTATTATAAGAACCTCATGGCTATACTCAAAATATGGTAATAACTTTGTAAATACAATTATTGATAAAACTAAAACAGTAGAAAGTTTGAATGTAATAAATGATCAATTTGGATGTCCAACATATGCAAAAGATCTTGCAGAAGCAGTAATTAAAATATTGGAAATTGATAAAAGAATTGATGATAAAGCTAAAATTTTTAATTATTCAAATAAAGGGTCAACAAACTGGTTCAATTTTGCAAAAAAAATTTTACTGCTTTATGGATCAGATAAAATGATAAAACCTGTTGACTCTGAACATTTTAAAGATGAAGTTAAAAGACCTAAATTTTCAATCACAAGTAAACAAAAAATAATTAATACTTTTAATCTTAAGATAAATAATTGGGATAAAAGTCTTGAAGACTATATAACTAATGATTTAAAATGAAAAATATATTAATTACTGGAGGAGCAGGCTTCATAGGGTCACATCTAGTAAAACATTTTGTTAAAAAATATAAAAACTATAATATTATAAATATAGATAATTTAACATATGCAAGTAATCTTAGTTTTCTTAACGAAATTAATACATTTGAAAATTATTCATTTGTTAAAGCAGATATTTGTAATTTAAAGAAAATTGAAGAAATTTTCTTTAAATATAAAATTTCAGATATTATTCACTTAGCAGCAGAATCCCATGTCGATAATTCTATAGAAAATGCATCAGAATTTGCAAAAACCAATATAATTGGTACTATAAACCTTCTTGAATTGTCTAGAAACTACTGGAATAATAAAAAGAATAATTTATTTTACCATATATCCACAGACGAAGTTTTTGGGACTTTGAGTGAATCTGGATTTTTTACTGAAAATTCTAAATATGATCCACACTCACCTTACTCTGCATCAAAGGCTTCTGCTGATCATTTTGTAAGAGCTTTTTATGATACTCATAAATTACCTGTAATTTTGTCTAATTGTTCGAACAACTACGGTCCAAATCAACATAAAGAAAAACTTATTCCTACTGTTATAAATTCATTGATTAATAATACAAAAATTCCAATTTATGGAAATGGTTTAAATGTAAGGGATTGGCTTTATGTTGAAGATCATGTAGAAGCTATTGACTTAATTTTTCACAAAGGAATTGTAGGAGAGACTTATTGTATTGGGGGAGAGAATGAAATTAAAAATATAGACTTAATCAAAATGATCATAAAAGAATATGACTTAACATATTATAACAAAAATTCATCAATTGATTTGATAAGTTTTGTTAAAGATAGACTTGGTCATGATTTTAGATATGCTATTGATATTTCTAAAATTAAAAATGGGCTAGGTTGGAAGCCAAAAACTAGTATTAGCAAGGGATTAAAAAAAACACTAGATTGGTACTTAAATGATCAAAGGAGTTATAGCTGGTAATTTTGATGTAATCCATCCAGGATATATTAAGACTTTTAGAGAATGTAAAAAAAATTGTAACCATTTTACAATTCTTCTACAAACTGATCCTTCGATTGAACGACCATATAAATTAAGACCTGTTTTAAGTATTGAAGAAAGAATTGAGGTTCTGAAATCAATAAAATATATAGATGATATTAAAGTTTATACTTACGAAAAAGAGTTGATTGAACTACTCAAAAGCGGTAAATTTAATGTGAGATTTTTAGGTGATGATTATATTGGTAAATTATACACAGGTAATGAATTAAATATAGATGTACATTACATATCAAGAAGTCATGGATGGTCTACAACAAAGTTTAAAAAACTCATAGCAGAAACAATTAAAGCTAAAAAATAGCTTCAGCAACAGCTTTAATATTATAAGATCTTCCCATTGAATAATAATGCAAAAATGGAACGTTTTTAGCTAAAAGTTCTTTGCTTTGTGTAATACACCAGTCAATACCAACCTGTCTTACTTCAGAATTATCCTTGCACTTTATAATTTCTTTTACAAGTGGCTCAGGTAGGTCACAGTGAAATCTATGTGGTATTAAATTGAGTTGTTTTAGTGTTGAAATTGGCTTTAAACCGGGTATGATAGGAACGTTAATTCCTTCTTTCTTACATAAATCAACAAATTCAAAGTATTTATTATTATCAAAAAACATTTGAGTTATTATATAATCTGCTCCTAACTTTATTTTTTCTTTAAGAAAATGAAGATCACTTTTCATGCTTGGTGCTTCCATATGTTTTTCAGGATATCCTGCAACTCCAATACAAAAGTTTGTTTTTGTGGCAACTTCAAGATCTTCTAAATACTTTCCATTATTTAAATTAGTTATTTGGTTGACCAACTGAGATGCATATTCATGACCATCTTTATTTGGTGTAAAATATGTTTCAGATTTTATTGCATCTCCTCTGAGTGCAACTACATTATCAATTCCTAAAAAATCGAGGTCAATTAAAAAGTTTTCTGTTACTTCCTTTGAGAAACCACCACAAAGAATGTGCGGAACGGCATCAACATTATACTTGTTCTGAATGGCAGCACAGATACCCACCGTTCCTGGTCTTTTTCTAACTAACTTTTTTTCCAATAGACCATTTTCTTTTTCATTAAACACATACTCCTCTCTATGATAAGTAACATCAATAAAAGGAGGATTAAATTCCATTAAGGGATCTAAATTGTCAAAAATAGAATTAATATGCTGTCCTTTTACAGGTGGTAAAATTTCAAATGTAAATTGAGTTTTATCCTTAGAATTTTTAATATGATCAATTACTTTCATAATCTATAGTATTTGATTTAACCATTTTTTTGCTTTATCTATTGAAATATTTCGTCTTTTAGCATAGTCTTCAAGCTGATCGTTATCAATTTTACCCAGCCCGAAATACCTTGAATCAGGATTTGAAAAATAATAGCCACAAACTGAGGATGCAGGAAACATAGCTAAGCTTTCTGTTAGTTTTATACCAATATTTTTTTCAACATCTAAAAGATTCCAAATGACATTTTTTTCTAAATGATCTGGACAAGCTGGATAACCAGGGGCAGGCCTTATACCCTTATACATTTCATCGATTAATGCATCATTTGAAAGATCCTCATTATTGGCATATCCCCAAAATTCTTTTCTAACTCTTTCGTGTAAATATTCAGCAGCAGCCTCGGCAAATCTATCTGCAATAGCTTTAATCATTATTGAATTATAATCGTCATCTAAATTTTCATATTCTTTTGAAAAATGATCAGCTCCAAATCCAGCTGATACTGCAAAGCAACCAACGTAATCAACTTGAACTTGATTTTTGTCTACTATATAATCAGAAATTGAATAATTAGGATTATTAGCAGCTTTTTTGGACTGTTGCCTTAAACAAATAAATTTATTTACTATTTCAGATCTAGAATCATTAGCATAAATTTCTATCTCATCTTTATCATTTGAATTTGCAGGAAAAATTCCTAATACTCCTTTAGCAGTTAATCTTTTTTCACTTATAATTTTCTTAATCATTACCTGAGCATTATCATAAAGCTCTCTCGCTTCAGCTCCAGTTGCTTCGTACTCAAAAATTTTCGGAAACTTTCCATGTAATCCCCATGTATTAAAAAAAGGACTCCAATCAATGTAATTTCTTAAAATATTAAAATCAAGATTTTCTATGACTTTAACACCTGTAAAATTTGGTTTTTTTATTTTAAAATTTTTACTGTCAATTTTGAACTTATTTTTTCTTGCCTCCGAAATTGGAATTAACTTTTTTTCAACTTTTCTTCCCAAAAAATTATCTCTGAATTCTTTATAATCGTCTTTTATAGAACTCCAATAAACATTATCATTTTTATTATCTGAAATTAAATTTGCTGCCACAGAAACAGCTTTTGATGCATCATTAACATGAACGACAGGAAAGTTACATTCAGGTAAAATTTTTACTGCAGTATGGGCTTTTGAGGTAGTCGCTCCTCCAATCAATAGAGGAATTTTAATATTCTGCTTTTTTAATTCTTTTGCCAAATAAACCATTTCATCTAAAGATGGAGTAATCAAACCTGATAACCCTATAATATCAACATCATTCTTTAATGCTGAATCAATTATTTTTTCAGGTGGAACCATTACACCTAAGTCAATGATTTCAAAATTATTACATCCTAAAACAACACTCACTATATTCTTTCCTATGTCATGAACATCACCTTTAACGGTAGCCATTAGTATTTTTCCTGCTGAAGAACTCTTAGAATCCGATTTTTCAGCTTCAATGTGTGGAAGTAAGTATGCTACAGCTTTTTTCATAACCCTAGCCGATTTGACAACTTGGGGTAAAAACATTTTGCCTTCACCAAATAAATCACCAACTATATTCATTCCATTCATAAGATAAATTTCTATTACTTCTAATGGTTTTTCAACAAGATTTCTAGCTTCTTCAACGTCTTCATCTATGTATTTATCTATACCTTTAATCAAAGAATGATTAATTCTATCTTGTAAATCAAAACTTCTCCATTCTACTATTTTTTCCTGATTAATATCTTTTTTAGAAACTGTTTCTGCAAAATCTAGTAATCTTTCAGTAGCATCATCTCTTCTATTCAAAAGAACATCCTCAACATGTTCCAATAGGTCTTTTGGAATGTTATCATAAATCTCTAGCATTGTTGGGTTAACAATACCCATATTCATTCCATGTTTAATTCCATGATATAAAAATGATGAGTGCATTGCTTCGCGAACGGTATTATTTCCTCTGAATGAAAATGAAACATTACTAACTCCTCCACTTACACTTGCGTGAGGCAGGTTTTTTCTTATCCATTTTGTAGCATTAAAAAAATCTAATGCATTTTTCTTGTGTTCTTCCATTCCAGTTGCTACGGGGAATATATTAGGGTCAAAAATTATGTCTTCAGGCGGAAATCCAACCTTATTAACCAAAATATTATATGATCTCTCACATATTTCAATTCTTCTATCAAAACTGTCGGCTTGACCTTTTTCGTCAAAAGCCATGACAATCACAGCTGCTCCATAACGACGAATCAATTTTGCTTGATATATAAAAAGATCTTCCCCTTCCTTTAAACTTATTGAATTGACAATACATTTTCCCTGAACTACCTTTAAACCAGCTTCAATAATTTCCCATTTAGAACTATCAATCATTATGGGAATTCTTGAAATATCAGGTTCGGAAGCAATTAAATTTAAAAAAGTTGTCATTGCATCCACGCCATCAATTAATCCCTCGTCCATATTTATGTCAAGTATTTGAGCTCCACCTTCCACCTGATCTCTAGCGACTTCCAAAGCTTCTGAATAATTTTTATTCTCAATTAGTTTTAAAAATTTCTTGGAACCGGTAACATTAGTCCTTTCTCCAATATTTACAAAAGTGGAATCTTCTTTTATATGTAAAACTTCAAGACCAGATAAAATCATTTTTTCATTGGTTTATAATTTTTTACGAGTGCAGAGATAACTTTAATATGTTCAGGTGTTGTACCACAACATCCGCCTATAATATTTACACAACCTTCATCCAAAAATTTTTTAATTTGCTTACCCATCTCTATTGATGACTCATCGTATTCACCAAAAGCGTTTGGTAAACCAGCATTTGGAAAAGCTGCAGTGAAAAAATTTGAAAATTTACTAACTCTTTTCATGTAGGGTAACATTAAATCTGCTCCCAAAGCACAATTAAATCCGATTGTTAATAAGGGTAGATGAGAAACTGATGTAACAAATGCTTCTGCAGTTTGTCCTGAAAGAGTTCTTCCACTAGCATCTGTTATAGTTCCACTAACCATAATTGGAAGCTCGTATCCAATTTTATCAAAAATTCCAGTAATTGCAAAAAGGGCTGCTTTAGCATTTAATGTATCAAAGATCGTTTCAACCAAAAGTATGTCAACTCCTCCATCAATTAAAGCTTCGATTTGCTCAGAGTAACTATCCACGAGCTCGTCAAAATTAATTGCCCTAAAACCAGGATCATTTACATCAGGAGACATAGAGGCAGTTTTGTTTGTTGGACCAATCGATCCTGCTGTAAATCTGGGTTTTTTTGGATTTAAATCTGTATATTTTTTACAAGCATTGGCTGCAATTTTTGCTGATTCAAAATTTAACTCATAAATTAAATTTTCCATGTGATAATCGGTCATTGCTACAGATGTAGATGAAAAAGTATTAGTCTCAATTATGTCAGCACCAGCATCTAAATATGCTTCATGAATTTCACGAATAGTATCAGGTTGGGTTAATGATAGCAAATCATTATTTCCCTGTAAAGGGTATTCATAATCTTTGAATCTATTACCTCGATAATCTTTTTCAGTAAATTTATATCTCTGAATCATAGTTCCCATAGCACCATCAAGAACTAGAATTCTTTCTTTTAGAATATTTGAAATTACTTGAAATGTATTTTTCATCTGTTTTAGCACATTTTTTAGAGGCAGCAATCAGTCAAATTAACCTCGTTGTTTTACAAATATATTATTTAAGACAAATTAAACCTAACTAGTTTAAAGATAGTTTGAAAGAAAATTTTAAAATCAAGGTATAAAGACCAATTTTTAAAATAGTACCTATCCAATTTAACTCTAGACGACATGTCATGATAACTTTCAATCTTTCCTCTTAAACCTGATATTTGAGCAAGTCCTGTTATTCCTGGTTTAAATTCATGTCTTTTATCAAATTTTTGAATTATTTCGGAATATTGGTTATTTAAAAGAATAGGATGAGGCCTCGGCCCTATAATGGACATATCACCAAAAAAAACATTTATAAATTGAGGCATTTCATCAAGAGCAGAAATACGCAATATTTTTCCAAATCTAGTTAATCTTATATCATTATTATCAGCAAAAATACTATCAGAACTTTTATTTAAAATCATAGTCCTGAATTTTAAACACTTAAATGTTGATCCTTTCATTCCGTGTCTTGATTGTGTAAATAGAATTGGCCCTCTGGACTGTAGTTTAATAATTATTCCAATTAATGGAATCATCCAAGATAAAACAAGAAGAATTACAATTGAAGAAATTAATATATCAAAAGATCTCTTAAGAATTCTGTTATACCATAAATCCAATGGCAGCTGATTAACCTCAATTACAGGAACATTAATAAGTTTGTTAATAAAAAAATTCTTAAACTCATAATTAATAAGCTCAGGGAGAATTCTAACTTTAATCAAGTTTAGGTCTGCAAATTCAATTAATTCCTTTTTAATTTTTTTACTAATGTCATCAGAAATATAAACTTCAGAAATTTCTTGAGAATTTTTATAAAAATTAGAAATTTTTCCTAAACTAGGAACTCCCTCTTTTCTCTTTTTTGAATTACAATAAATTCCTTTTGATCTAATTCCAAGGTGGGGGTTAGTATTTATAGTTTGAAAAAAATCTAAACCTTTTTTATCAAAACCAATTATAGCAACATTTTTAATATTTCCTCCATATGCTCTATATTTATCAAGAATAAAATGTATTAATAATCTAAAAATTATTATCGATAAAGTAAAGATTAGCAAAGATAATCCTATTGACATCACAGTAAATTGATATAAGCTTAGGAATAGGCTAATGATAGAAATGGTAGAGAAAAGAACAAAAACAGATTTTAAAGCAGATTTAACCGTTATTAGGTAACTCACACCTCTTCCTATGTTGAAGGCTTTAGAATATGTTGATAATATTAACCAGAATAATATTATTAATGTATTGTAAGATGTCCATTCAGCAAAAGTTAAGTAATGCATTAACTTAGTAACTAAGAATATTATAGTGAACTCGCTAATCAGAAATAATATCGGAAAAAAAGTATTAAATCTTGTTAATCTCATTAAGAGCAAAAATAATAATTTAATTTATAAAACTATTTTAAAAACATATGTTGGCTGGCTCTGTCTTGAATTGTTAAATTTTTAATGAAAAAATTAATATATTTTTAAAAATTAATACACCAAATTTAAAATATTGTACTTCGGGTGGGAATCGAACCCACACTCTGTTGCCAGAACTGGATTTTGAATCCAGCGCGTCTACCAGTTCCGCCACCGAAGCAGCTACCTAAAAATATAAAAACTTTTCATTTATATTCGAATCTGTTAAATAATTATTAAATTTGACGCCCCTAGGAAAAATGAGTAAAAATATCCCAGTAGCGAAAATATTTTCTTGTACTCAATCAACAGTACTTGCTAAAAAAATTGCAAAATCATTTGGCTCTAAGCTTGGTAAAGTTAATTTTTCACACTATAGTGATGGTGAGTATCAACCCTCTTTTGAAGAATCTGTTAGAGGTGCGCGTCTTTTTTTAATTGGTTCAACACATCCAAGTTCTGAAAATCTCATGGAGCTTTTGTTAATGATTGATGCTGCTAAAAGAGCCTCTGCAAGACATATTACAGCTGTAATTCCATATTTTGGTTGGGCACGACAAGACAGAAAAGATAAGCCTCGTGTTCCAATTGGGGCAAAATTAATTGCTAAACTATTAGAAAGCGCTGGGGCAACAAGAATAATTACTATGGATCTTCATGCTGATCAAATACAAGGTTTTTTTGAAAAACCTGTTGATCATTTATACGCTTCTACTATTCTTATTCCATACATTCAATCTCTAAATTTAAATGGATTAACTATTGCATCCCCTGATATGGGTGGATCCAAAAGAGCTTATGCATATTCTAGATTTTTAGATAGTAATGTAGTTATTTGTTATAAACAAAGAAAAAAAGCTAACGTTATTGATCATATGGAACTTATTGGTGAAGTTAAAGATAAAAATGTTGTGATTGTTGATGACATGGTTGATACTGCAGGAACTTTAACAAAAGCTGCTGATCTTATGATTGATAGAGGTGCAAAATCAGTTAGAGCAGTATGCACTCATGCTTTACTCTCAGGAAATGCTTATGAAAGAATTGAAAAATCTATGCTCAAAGAGTTAATAGTAACAGACTCTATTCCTCAAAAAAAAGAATCAAAAAAAGTTAATGTTATAACATGTGCGAAATTATTTTCTGATGTTATGCATAACGTTAATAATAATCAATCAATTAATCCTTTTTTTATTAAATAATTATGAAATCAATCACAATCAATGGATCTAAAAGAGAAAGCGTTGGGAAGTCCTCGACTAAAGCCCTTCGTAATGCTGGAAAGATTCCTTGCGTATTATACGGTGGG
>CEPJ01139807.1_pt1 | contig 13710 bp, 13 predicted proteins | sample 530561 | NCBI WGS metagenome assembly CEPJ01 (sample SAMEA2620404, study PRJEB7988) | marine metagenome | biome: marine biome (ENVO:00000447); feature: surface water layer (ENVO:00002042); material: "saline water (ENVO:00002010), including plankton (ENVO:xxxxxxxx)" | depth 5 m
TGGAACAATTCCTCCAACTATGATTGAAACTGCCAACCATAAACCAATTGCCGTAGTAGGTAGTAGCCATCCTCTTCTTCTAATATTTACCAATAGAAGTATTGCTCCAAATAGTGAAATTAAAATCAAAAGGTTCAGGGCGGGCAAGTGAGCTACAACATCTGTGTAACTAGCACCAAACACCTTTCCACGAGGTGAGTAAAGTAACTCTAAAGCATCGAGCCTGTAAGCAACTGCTTTAAGTAAAGCTATAAATGCAAGTAAAACAGACAAATGGGCTTTTGCACCACTGCTTACTTCTGGTAAACGCCCAGGTCTTAGTTGGAGAGCTCCTGTAGCAATAAAGTATAGAATTACAACTAGTGAAGTAAGAGTAACAAGTTGAAATCCCCAAGAAACAAATAATCTATAAAGAGGAAGTCCGTAAACGTAGCTTGCAATATCATAATTGAATACTGGATCACTTACTCCAAAACCTTCACGATTTAAGAACAATAAAACTTGTTCCCAGAGAGTTGACGCACCTGCACCCAAAAATAAAGAAAGAGCTATCGCACCAGTTAATCTGAACCTAGCGAATCTTTCACTTACAAAATTTCTAAATCTAGCAAGGGGATCTTCAGAGTCAAATGCTTCAAAGATGTCCATTACTGGAGTTGCTCTTGTAGCCAATCTCAAATTAGAAAATATAAAAATAAATGCGACTAGGGAAGTTGCACCAACAAGTGCTGTCCTTGTCAGTAAAATTTTTATCCAAACACTTTCTAATGCAATAGAATCAAACCACAAATAGTTTGTATAAAAGTTTGCAAGACCCCGAGCAACAGAAAACCCAATAATTGCTATAAAGACAATAAACGAAAAGCCTCTTCTTTCAGAGTTTGTATTTAAGTTTCCTAAATTAACCATCTATAAATATTGTATTTGTCTTTCGTCTTTAACGTGAACTAAAGTCTGAAATAACATTTAAAGCCTCTTCAAAAGAATTTATAGCAATGATGTCTGTATTCTCATCAATATAAATCTTTACTTCATCATAATTTGATTGTGGAACAAGAATTAATGATGAATTAGCACGCTTTGCTGCAATAACTTTTTGTTTTACTCCTCCTACTGGTCTTACAGAACCATCAATTTCTATGGTTCCGGTACCTGCAATCTTTTTTCCATTGGTGATATCAACCTCTGTTAATGTATTGTAAACATTAAGTGTCATCATTAAACCAGCAGATGGTCCTCCCACGTTACCTGTTTTTATATCTACGTTAAATGGAAATGCAAAACGTTGATTTGGTGTTGATGCTAAAAATCCAACCATTGGCTCATCCTCATAGTCAACATGTTCAATCAAAATTGTTTTGATTGACATTTCAATATTATCTCTAATAAATTCTATTGAAATCTCTTCACCAATATCGTATGTCCTCAATAAAGATATAAATTCCGACGTTGATTTAATTTTTTCTTTATTGATGGATATTATTAAATCATTTTTAATTAATTTTTCTTTTACTGGTGAATCCTCCATCAAACCAACTACCAAAACACCATCTCCTTCTGTATCAACTTTGTAGCCTAAAGACTCTAAAGCAACCGCAATAGCTACATTTTCAGAATTCTTCATATTTTGTAAACTAATATCAGATAATTCATCTGGAGTAACACCTTTTGGTAAAATGACTTCTCTTGGAAATAAATCAACATTATCATTCATCAATCCCCATGCATATGAAAAATAATTGGCTTCATCTCGTCTTACAGTTAATTGATAGAGGTTACCATCAAAATCAAAAACTTCTTGACCATCAATTTCAATATCCCATTGATATGGTGGTCCCGGTGACATAAAGTAATAATCAGTTTTCATCAAACCGAACGGTAGAATTGCAAAAATTAGTATTAGAGTTATCTTTTTTGCTTTAGATAGCTTATTTAAATTCATAAGAATATTTTATCCTTGTAGACCTATATATAAAAAAAAAGAGCCAGGATAAACCTGGCTCTTTTAAATTTTGTCTTATTTTAAGAACATGGTCCTTGTGACCAGTCATAAGCTGATGCTGTTGGTCCAGCATAATTAGCTTTTACTGTAGCACTACCACTACCAACACTTGCGTCTGGAGCGGTTATTGTACTTTCTGGATCTGGTCCGTCTAGTCCAAGCTCTCTAGGTGTCATCATTCCGTCTGATTCAACCGTTACATTGCTTGCAGCTCTTCTTATTCCTGCTCTTGTAAGGTCTCCACCTTTAGCAGCAGCTTCAAGAACTCCTTTTATGTGATACTGTGATGACCAACCTGCTACAACATAAGAGCTAGCAGAGTCACTAAAGTTACCCCAGGTTGCTCTCATAGCAGCATGACCTGGTGTATCAGTTTCAAAAGGACCAACCCAAGCCATGTTGTACACGGCTCCAGATAGGTATAGATCTCTTACTGGGAATCCTTCTGCAATAAATGCATCATTGTATGCCGGAGCGGCATTAAAAATAAATGGCAATTCTCCGGTCTGCTGGAAATATCCACCAATTATTTGTGGTCCAGCGGATAATGGTGCTCCTGAGAATACTGCATCGACAGGCTGAGTTAACATCAAGCCTAAAGCAGCTGCAACATCAAACTCAGCTACTGGAGGTACATAACTCCAAGCAACTGTTACTCCGTTTGCTATTGCTGCTTTTCTTACACCTGCAGCATAGTCATCTCCATACTCACCTGCATAAGCAATAATTCCAACAGTGTTAATTTCCTTTGGAAGGTTTTCTAATCCCCAGTCGAGTGCATTCATTCCATCAACACAATATGCTGATCCAAACTCTGCAACAAGACCACGATCAAAGGACTTATAACCCCATCCTGAATACCAGCTCATCGGAGCGGCAACCATGTTATCCTTGTCCATTTCATCCATGATAAAAAGTGTTTGAACTGTTCCAAGAGACATAGCTAAAGCTGCCACTTCGTCTCTTATTGCATTGTATCCTTCAAGATGTTTTGCAGGACTATAACCTGTATCCTTACCATCAATGATAGCTACGCTGTAACCACCAATTCCACCTGTTGTGTTAGCCCAGAGCCAAAAAGCTCGTTGTGCTAATTCAAGTGCGCCTGCTGCCGCAGCGTAAGGACCTGTATAGTCATTTAACAATCCTAGATAAATACAACCTTGGTCAGGATTTGCTCCTGTAGGTACATCAGTTCCCCCAACGTTATAAGAAGCAGGACATGCTTCTTCGGTAACTCCGACTCCCGTTTTAATTGCTTGAGCAGTTGTTACAGAAGGAGAATCCAATGACTCTGCTGGAGCAGCAGTTGTCTCTACGGTTTCTTCTTCAGCTGTATCTGAGCCTCCACAAGCAGCTAAAATAAGGGAGAGAAGTAAAAATATAATGATTCGTTGCTTTCGCAATGATTTCATAATTTCCCCCTATATTTATTAGTACTAATAATCTAAGGATAGCGAATATTTATTGAGTTAGTAGGAAAAAGGCCAAGCTTTAAAATAATTTCGTAACCTAAACCAAATTCCCCATATACCTCTTGGTTCAAATACTAAAAAACCAATTATTAATAGACCAAATATCATTCTTTCAATTTCAGCAACAGATAAAGGAATCGATGACCTTACAAACTCACTGTTATCGACTGCTAACTGAATTAGGCCAGGCAAAACTGCGAAAAATAAAGCGCCAAATAATGGACCCAACACAGTACCAACACCTCCGATTATTAAAATTGCGACAAAAGTGATTGAATAGTATAGGCCAAAAGTTTCAACATCAACACCTCCATTGGAAGCAAATAAAAGGGCTCCTGCTATGCCAGCATAAAAACTTGAAAGAGCAAAGGCAGATGTCTTATATCTAGATAAATTAATACCTATTGCTTCTGCAGCAATATCTCTATCTCTAATTGATGCGTAAGCTCTGCCAATTTTTGACCTTGCAATATTTTTCATCCCAAGTCCCATAAATATTGTGATAATTAATCCAAGAAAATACACTAACTTAAATCTACTAAGATAATAATCGCCAATATACAATCCATCCTCAAAATTAATACCAAACAAAATAAGCTCAGCCGTTTTTCTTCCTATTCCAGACCCACCTGTAATGCTTTTAAATTTGGAAAATAAATATGCACCAATATAAACAATGCCAATTGTTACAAGTGCTAGATTCAACCCTTTTAGTCTCACTGCCAATGGAGAAATTGCAATTCCAAATAATGCAGATACTAAACCAGCTAAAGGAAGCCAAACTGCCATGTCAAGCCCTAACCCAATTACTCTATCAGTTGCTACACCGCCGATAATCGCTGCTGTGTAGGTGCCAACTCCAACAAAGAAACCATGAGCAAGACTAATTTGACCTGCATAGCCGGATACAATATTAATTCCCCATGTAGCAATGCTTATAAATATTGCTGATGATAAAAGTAAAATCCAATAATCATCAACGATTATTCCGACGTAAAAAATACCAATTATAAAAAATAAAAATGAAATTTTTTGAAAATTATTTTTAAAAATAGCATTTTCATCTTTATATCGTATATAAAGATCTGGTCTACCTCTCATACTCTTTCAACTTCTTCTTTTCCAAATAATCCATCGGGCCTAATTATTAAAACAACAAACATTATCAAGTATGGAGCAAGTAAGCTAAATCCACTTCCAAACTCAATACCTAAAAAACTCTCGAGAGGGATTTGATAGTATGCTATATATCCTTGCGTTAAACCAATGATTAAAGAGCCAACAACTGCTCCAGCAAAAGAATCAAGACCTCCTATAACAACAGCCGGAAGAGCTCTCAGTGCTGTAACAAAACTTGCTTGAGTTAGTGTATTAAATCCTCCTGTGAAGAAAAATCCTGATAATGCTCCTAAAATTGCCCCTATAAACCAAACCATTCCAAATATTCTTCCGACATTTATACCCTGTGCTAAAGATGCTTCTTGATCAAAAGATGTTGCAAGCATGGCAAGACCATATCTAGACCTCTTAAAAAATATAGATAGAAAAGTTATTGAAATAACCGCTGTGACTAGAGCTCCCAATTCAAGATATTTAATTGTGATTTCATTAATTGTAAATGAACCAAAATTACCATATGTAGAAAATGGATCACCCATGAATTTAGGATTTATTCCAATCCAATTATTTAGTGGAACCCTTAGTAAAATATCTATTCCAATTGTTAAAATAGCAACTGAGAAAACTGGCTTACCTACCATAGGCCTTAAAAAGGTCCTCTCAAGAATTAGTCCTAAAAATCCAATTAAAAGAAGAGCAACCGGAAATGCTATCCAAAATGAAACTCCTCTTTCAACAGCAAGATAACTTATTAGGCCAGCTCCAACTACAGCAATTGCAGGATGGGCAAAACTTAGAACGTCTGTTGCTTTATATATGATTACTAATCCAATAGCCACTAGGGAATAAACTGCTCCAAGAGATAATCCCTCAATTGTTGATTGTAAAAATAGTGTCATGAATACATCTCATCAATTAATTCGGAAAATTTTTCCATAATTACGTTTCTCTTTGCTTTTTGCGTGGCTGTAAGATCGCCGTCTTCATGATCAAGTTCTTTAGTAATCATTCTAAATTTTCTGATTTCAAGAGAAGATGTAAGTTTATTTGCTTTTAAAATCTCTTCCCATATCAAATCTTTAACTTCTTGATTTTCAGATAAATTCCTATAAGTTGTGTGAGGTATATTTTTTCTGATGGCCCAGTTTGAAACGATCTCAAACTCGATTCCAATTAATGCGGACAAAAATTTTCTGTCATCACCAATTACTATTGCCTCTTTAATATAAGGAGATGTTTTAATATTGTTTTCAATTTCTGAAGGAGAAACATTTTTACCACCACTTGTAATAATTATGTCTTTTTTTCTATCAACTATCTTTAGAAATTCCCCATCAAATTCACCTACATCTCCGGTGTATAACCATCCATCTTTATCAATAACTTCTTTAGTGGCCTCTTCATTTTTAAAGTATCCTTTGAATACTCCTGGATGCCTAACCAAAATTTCGCCATCATCAGCAAGTTTTAGATCTACTCCAGGTTGGGCAATACCAACAGTTCCTAACTTGACTTTTTCAGGTGTATTACCAGTTGCAATTGCCGAGTTTTCTGTCATTCCATATCCTTCATATATTGGAACACCCATTGACATAAAAAATCTCAAAATTTCCGCTGATATAGGGGCTGCCCCAGAAACTGCATTATTTATGTTTTTTAATCCAAGTTTCTTTCTTAGAGACCTAAATGCCAAAGCTTGTGCAATTAGGTTTGTAATATGTGCTAATAAGTCAGATTTTCCATTTTTTAATCTTCTCTCAGCGGTTATATCACCAAAGAAACAAGCCAATTTGAACAATAACCTTTTTAATCTTGAAGCATCTTTCATTCTTACTAATGTTCCAGCATGCATTCTTTCCAAAATTCTTGGAACTGCTGGAAATATAGATGGTTGAATTTCAGCAAGATCTTTTTGAACGGTATCAATTGATTCTGCAAAATTTATAGTACCAATTGTTGTTGTGCCAATAAGTAAATCAACCAATCTACCAAAAACATGGCATAGGGGTAAATAAGACAAAAATTCTGGGCTATCAAGTCTTGGGGTAAATGATAAATTTGGGATCATAGTAGAAGTCCACTCTAAATTTCCATGTGTCAACATAGAACCCTTAGGTGGTCCAGTTGTACCGGAAGTATAAATTAACATTGCTACATCTTCACTTTTTATCTCATCAACACAATCATTAATAAAATCTTTATTTTTCAAATATTCCTCTCTACCTAGTGATAAAAACTCATCCCATGACATAAGTTTGTCTTTTGGATATCTTGTAAGTCCTCTGTCCTCAAAATAAACAATTTTTATCAATCCAGGAAGATCATCAATAACCTCCAGTGCTTTATCAACTTGTTCCTGATCTTCCGCAAATAAAATCTTTGATTCAGAATGGCCAAGCAAGTACTTTACTTCCTGTGCAGGGTTTGTGGGGTAAAGACCAACTGTAACAGCACCTCTAGATTGTATTCCAACATCGGCTATTAACCACTCTGGTCTATTTTCTGAGTGAACGGCAACCTTATCGTTCTTGTTTACACCAAAATGGTTTAATGCATTACCAACATATTGTGCTTCGTTCCAAAAAGTTTCATAAGTGCTTTCATTCCATATACCAAATCTTTTATCCCTAAAAGCTACTTTGTCTGGATACATTGTTGCAATATCACGAACTCGTCTTGATGGAGTAAAACCGCCATTCTTTTCTATATCTTCAAAAATTTCTTTAATCGTAATCATCTGTCTTCTTCAACTCCTAAGTATGCTTCAATGACATCTGAATTTTTGACTGCTTCTTGAGGAAGGCCAGAAAACAACTTTTTACCAAAATCCATAACAACTACTTCACTAGCTATATCCATAACCATATTCATATCATGATCAACTAGTACAACTGTTATTCCTAATTCTTCATGTATATCAAGTATAAATCTAGCGATATCTTCTGTCTCTTCATTATTCATTCCTGCGGCAGGTTCATCGAGTAATATAACTTTTGGTTTCATTGCTAGTGCTCTTGCTAACTCAATCCGTTTTTGTATTCCATAAGGTAACGACAAAATATATGAAAATCTATATTCTTCAATTTCCAAAAAATCGATTATATCCTCTGCAATCTTTCTTGCTTTTTCTTCCTCTGACCTGGCTTGCTTTGTATAAAGAAAGCCAGCTATAGTTCCATAATTAATATGTCTATGAGCACCAATAAGGATATTTTCCAATGCAGTCATATTTTCAAAAAGTTCAATATTTTGAAAAGTACGTGCAATGCCTAAGCTAGCAATATTATCTGGTTTAAGGTTGCTTATATTTTTATCCAGTACTTTTATCTCGCCAGAAGTAGGTTTATAGATTCCTCCAATACAATTAAAAATAGATGTTTTTCCAGCACCATTAGGTCCAATAATTGCGAAGAGTGAATTTTTAGGTATTTCAAAAGATACATTTGATAAAGCTTGAACACCTCCAAAATTTAAACTTACGTTATCAAACTTTATAGCAGAACTCATGAAAGCCACCTTTTTTTTCTTTTATAGTGCTTAACATCTCTAAATGATTTCCTATCATTACCCTCTGGGTTTATACCCAAGTAAAATTCTTTAACGTCTTGATCCTCTAAGAGTTTGTTTGAATCGTTGTCCATCACAATATTTCCAGTTTCCATAATATAACCATGGTTTGATATTTTTAATGCCATGTTTGCATTTTGTTCGACAAGCAATACTGAAACTCCTTGTGAATTAATTTCTAAAATCAAATCTGCAATCTGATCTACAAGCTTCGGAGCAAGACCTAAACTTGGCTCATCAAGTAACAAATATTTAGGATTAGACATCAAGGCTCGACCAATTGCTAGCATTTGTTGCTCTCCACCAGAGAGATACCCTGCTATTTTTTTTGATCTTTCTTTAAGTATTGGAAATAGTTCAAATACTCTTTCGGTGTTCTTGTTTGTATTTGAGCTTGAAGTAAAACCTCCAATCTTTAAATTCTCAATAACACTTAGTTCAGAAAAAATTCTTCTTCCTTCCAAAACTTGGGCTATACCTAAATTTACAATATCTGATGGTTTCGCATTTGTTATATCGTTATCATCAAGATGAATACTACCTTTGGTTATATCTCCATTTTGAACATCTAGCAAGCCTGTAATTGCTCTTAAAGCGGTTGTTTTTCCAGAACCATTACTCCCAAGCAGGGATACAATATCTCCTGTGTTTAACTCGAACGAAATTCCTCTCAGGACCAAAATCACATCCTGATAAACTACTTCAAGGTTTTTGACCGATAACATTTACCTTATAACTTTAACTTATTAGATCGAATTTTCTAAATTCTTTAGGTTCATCCTTTTAAATTCATGTACAAACACGAAGTATTTAATATGTATTGTATGAATATGGATAACTTTGAACAACAGGAGCTATTTAAGACTGAAAAATTTATTTCTGATCTTGTTGAGGAAAAAACAAAAAAGAAATCCTCATTTAACATAGTTTTTATATCTTCTTTATTGACGAGTATTATTGTTTTATCATTTTTGTTTTTCTTTGGAGTATTTGATGAAAATGAAGTTGTCCTACCTGATCCTATAACAATCACTGAGACAGTTAAAGAAAAGGAAATTGTTTTACCACGCATAGACTCAACAGAAGTTGTATCAATTGCAGAGATTGCAACAAAGACAATAGTTCAAGTGCAAGTAGGTGAAAAAGACGAGAATGGAGATTTTATTTCTGTCGGTGGTGGATCGGGTGTTGTTATTGAAAAAAATGGTCTTATTATTACGAACCATCATGTAATTGAAGATGCAACAGATGTAAGAGTAATTTTTGAAGATGGAAGAATGTATGAATCAGAAATAATTGGATCTGACAGGTTGACAGATATAGGTGTAATAAAAATTAATATAGAAAGTCTCACACCAATTTCTTTTGGAAACAGTTCAGACATTCTTGTCGGTGATCTTGCTGTGGCAATTGGACATCCATTAACTTTAGGTGCGGCCCCTACAGTAACAACAGGTATCATTTCTGCATTAGATAGAAGATTAGATGTTGGTAGTGACGCAATGAATACAGGCGTAACTTTATTTGGATTAATTCAAACAGATGCTCCAATTACAAGAGGTTCCAGCGGCGGTGCTTTATTAAATCAAAATGGAGAATTAATAGGCATTACTACAGCCATAGCAACGGCTGATGTTGGAGCAGAAGGTTTAGGATTTGCGGTACCGATTAATTTAGCAATGAGCATTGTTAAAGATATTTTGGATGATGGGAAAGTTTTACATGCATTTTTAGGAATCTTAGGAGCACAGTATTTTGAGGTAGCTGATGATGGTGCACGAATATTCTCTGGAGTATTAATTCAAGAACTATACGGACCAGCTGATGATATTTATGCCATAGGAAAAGCTGGAGCTTTACCAGGTGATATCATTAAAAAAGTTAATGATATTAATGTCACTACTTTAGATCAACTAATAACAATTTTGAGAAGTATGCGTGCTGGTGATGAAATTACAATTGAAATTGAAAGAAATGAGAACATTATTGAGCTGATTTTTAATCTTGATTTAAGGCCCTCTGATATATAATGTCTGAGGATATTTTCTCACAATTTTTCAATCTGTTTAATAATGAAGAATCTGGTGTAAATTGGGAACTTGCGAAACAAATCAATAATCACATAACAAAAGATGAAGAAGTATTGCCTTTAGAGCTTTCAAATGAAACAACTAATTTTGAGCAAATTTTTAGAGTCATTCAACTAAATGCAGAAAAAGAGATTGATCAACTTTCACCAGGTGACATTAAATTTCTTAACTCAAAAGATTATGGTCTCTGGTTTATTGAATCTATAAAACATTTCAATTTTGAAAATGTAGAATCTCCAGAAATGTCAATGTTTGCTGGGCTTGGTGGCAGCAACATGAAATCATCTTTGCTTGGTATGCAATTTGGAAATTTAGCCGGTTTGCTTGGTAAGTTCTCATGGGGATTAAGTCAATTTGGACTTATCCTTCCACAATCAAAAATCTTAGGAATAAATCTCAAAAACTTTAATTCTAAGATAAACAAATTTGAGGGCGATAAAAATGATTTGTGTCTAGCTTTCATCACTCTTGAATTTATTACCTTATGTCTAGGGAAGTATACCCAGCCGTTTGAAAATGTTATGAATACGATCACAAAAAGCTCAGAAGAAATGATTAATTCTTTAAAAGAACTCGATCTAGATATGAACCCTGAAATGATAAATAGCCCACAAGAAATTTTTTCAAATATTTCTGGAGTAGAAGGATTAGATCCTAATCAAATTTTTGGTAATCTTGCGGCTCCTCTAAGTTTTTATAGATCTGTCATTAAAGAAAAATCTAAAGCATTGAATATGCTTCAAGACAATAGTTTGTTTGATTTAATCATGGATTTAACATTTTCAGATAATGAATCCCCAACGAGAGATATTGAAATCAAAATTTCTGAATTAGAGAGTTATTCTGATAAATTTTTAGATTATATTAATGAATCCCAAAACACTTTTACCTTAGATGATATTCTAAGTTCTACAGATTTAATTCCGACTTTAGATGAATTGTATGATCCTATTTCATGGGCAGCCAGAACATCTTTACCTCCTATCTAGTCATTAATGTTAGAGTTAATACAAAGGGAGAAAAATATGAGCTTAAAAATCGGTGACAAAATACCAGATTTCTTATTAGTAAATCATGATAAAGAAACTTTGAAATCAGAAGACTTTCTTGGGAGCAAAACTATGTTCGTTTTCATGCCATTTCCATTCAGTTCAGTTTGTGATAAAGAAATATGCGAGTTACGTGATAATATAGATTCATTTAAATCTGCAGAAACTGATACAGTTATGATTACTGTCTCAGCTAGGCCAACAAATGAGGCTTGGGCAAATCATCATGGTGTAGATTTTCCAATCCTTGCTGATTTTTGGCCTCACGGTGAAGTATCAAAACAATTTGGGTGTTTTGATGATGTGGCCGGTATTTCATTAAGGTACACGTACATAACCGACGAAAATAATGTAATTACGGAAATTATAAACAGTGATCAGATTGGTGTTGAAAGAGACTTTGAAGATTACAGGGAAAAATTTAGTATTTCCTAACCAACATCTCTGATTTCTGTATCGTGTATCCTTTGACGTTTGATTCTTCTTCTTTCACGTTCAGATAATCCACCCCAAATTCCAAATTTTTCTGAATTTTCTATTGCAAATTCCAAGCAATCTTCCTGTACACTACAAGCTCTGCATATAGATTTAGCTTTTCTCGTTGAGGCACCTCTTTCGGGAAAGAAAATATCTGCATCTGCTCCTTTACAATTTGCTTCTTCTGTCCAAGGTGGCATTCCACCTATGAGTTCATCGATTATTGAATTTTCCACATTACCCCTTTTACTAAAGAAAAACTAAATTACATATGTGTAATTTATTATTGTTAAATCCGTATGTCAAGGGCTGAATCTCTTTATTAATTAACAGTAATATACCTTTTATAGGATAATTAATTAATGGCATATCAACGAATTGTTTCTACCGGTTCAGTATATAAAGGAAAAACTGGAATGTGGCTCTATATATTTCATAGAGTAACCGGTGTTGGTTTGTTTGGATATCTTCTACTACATATCATTTCAACAGCGTTGATCCTTCTTGGTCCTGAGATTTATGAGGGAGCTGAAGCAATTTATAAAAACTTTTACTTTAGAGTCGCAGAAATTGGTCTTATGGCTGCTGTTCTTGGCCATGCAATTAATGGATTGCGAATTATAGCTGTAGACCTATGGAGCAAGGGATCTGATTATCAAAAACAACTAAACTTTGCCTCACTATTCATATTTCTAATAATTTTTGTCCCTACAACATACAAAATGACAACATCATATTTTGATCTTTGTCTTGAAAAAAGTTCCGAAGGTACTTCATTAGTAGATTGTATGATTAGACCAATACCGGATTGGAAATAAAATAATGCAAACAACGCGAACAGACTGGGGAAGGCGTCAACCACCTGTGGGTGGAACTAGTTTTGAGCTTCAAGCATGGTTTTTTATGCGAGTAAGCGGACTGGCTTTGGTTTTTCTTGCTGTTTGGCATATGTTTATAATGCATGTTTTTAACGACACTTTGAACTTGGATTATGACTTTGTTGCAGCAAGATGGGAAACATCTTACTGGAGGGCATTCGATTGGCTTTTACTAACTTTAAGTCTTTTACATGGAACAAATGGTCTTAGGGTAGTAATTCATGATAATTTGCCAGATAAAACAATTCGAAAACTTGCTCACAGTGTGCTTTACGGTACATCTTTAATTTTCTTTATAATAGGGACATATGCAATTGTTGCATTTGTAAGACAAGTATGAAAGTAATTAAACATTCATTTGATGGAGTTATCGTAGGAGCTGGTGGAGCAGGCCTTAGAGCTGCCATAGAAGCAGCTCCTCACATGAAACTTGCTGTGATTACAAAACTCTATCCTACAAGATCTCACACAGGTGCAGCTCAAGGGGGTATGAGTGCGGCTCTTGCAAATGTCGAAGAAGATAATTGGAACTGGCATGCTTTTGATACTGTCAAAGGATCAGATTATCTAGCAGATCAACCAGCTGTAGACATTCTGTGTAAAGAGGCAATTGACGCTGTTATTGAATTAGAACACTGGGGATTACCGTTCAGTAGATTAGATAACGGGAAAATTGCCCAAAGAAGATTTGGTGGTCATACTGTGAAAGAAGGAGAGTCTCCTGCATTCAGAGCGTGTTACGCAGCGGATAGAACTGGGCACATGATTCTTCAGACACTTTATCAAAAATGTGTTTCTATGGGAGTAACTTTTTTTGATGAATTTCAGGTTCTTGATATTAAAATTGAAGATGGCATTTGCCAAGGTGTTATAGCCTATGAATTGGCAACTGGAGATATTCATATTTTTGAAACCAGAGCTGTTACCTTTGCTACTGGTGGATTTGGTAAAATATTCAAAGTTAGCTCCAATGCTCACTCACTAACAGGTGACGGGCCTGGGATTCTTTATCAAAAAGGTATACCTTTGGAAGATATGGAATTTTATCAATTT
>CEPJ01118693.1_pt1 | contig 13700 bp, 11 predicted proteins | sample 530561 | NCBI WGS metagenome assembly CEPJ01 (sample SAMEA2620404, study PRJEB7988) | marine metagenome | biome: marine biome (ENVO:00000447); feature: surface water layer (ENVO:00002042); material: "saline water (ENVO:00002010), including plankton (ENVO:xxxxxxxx)" | depth 5 m
AAGGACTTTTCTTCGTTATAAGCTGGTAGAAGAAGGATGATCATATCTTTAAATTTGTAGGGGGTTTGTCTTAAATAATTATTTTTACCTTAAGATAAGACTTAAACCTTTCCTCAATGATCTTAGCTTTCTTGTCTTAATGTAATACGGATTTAATCCAATGATTTGACCACAATACCAAATATTACTGAAAGTTAACTTTTTCCGAAATCAAAATCCAAGTCGGTCAAAGGCAGAATCCGTTCGCCTCAAATCACCTGCTCTGATTTTCTCAGTCGAGCGGCGAATGAAGAAAGGGCATCATGCACTCTCTCCAGAAGAACTTCCTCTTGTACCTGCAAACTGCTTCGACCATCCATGAAGGTGTATTGAACCAAACCGTAGGTTAGGCTTCTACCGCTGATTTGAAACTCCGCAATGAACTCCTTATCTCTGGAATAATAACCTTTTTGATCCAAATCTTCCCACCTTACACGAGGTCCTGGCTCAGGTTTTTTATTTTCGGAAATTGCACCCAATCTTCCATCTTCACAGAAAAAATCTATTTTAACCTCATGGATTTGAATTCCCTCTGCGACCTTCGAAAAAACTTCATGGACTTCGTCAAAGCTCTTTATTTGAGAAATCAAATCTTCAGCATCCTTGACAGCTTGTTCCATACTTCGAGTACTTTTTCTGTCACGTATCAAAGTCGACAAACCCTCTCCAAAAAATTCAAAGCGGAAGTAGCCTAGATAACGAAGCAAAATGAATCCACCAAGTCCGAAAAATACGAACACGGCAAAAAGCTGATCTCCTTTTCCGAAAGCGGCTGCAATGGCCACTAAAGAGCAAGAAAATGCTGCAGCCCACAAAGCTAGAACGGCTTTTCCATGAGACAAACCTTTTGTCATTAGTCTATGATGGAAATGTTCCATATCGGGCGAAAAAGGAGATCGTCCACGCATAACTCGACGAAAAATCGCAAATACACAATCTAATATTGGAATTGCAAATGCAAGAAGCGGAAATATTCCATCAATAACTCGAGACTCTCGGAAACTTGCCATTAAAGTTAAACAGCCAGCAAGATATCCAAGAGTGAGGCTTCCGCAATCACCAAGAAAGATTGAAGCTGGACGACTGTTGTAGACAAGGAAGCCAAGCAAGCACCCAATAAGCAATGTTGACATCCAAGTGACACTGGCAATTCCAGCAAGATATCCTACGACCGAGACTGCTAGTAGACCTGTCAAGACAATACCAGAGGCAAGACCATCCAAACCATCAATCAAATTAATTGCGTTTGCCATTCCTACGATCCACAAACAAGCGAGTCCAAATCCAAACCATTCAGTAAAGGGCAACGAACCCAAACCAAGAAACTGAACTGTTGTAAATGACAAATTGGCTCCCCATACAACAAGTGCCGCAATTGCAAATTCACCAACCAATTTAGTTTTTGGTGTTAAACGAGCGAGATCGTCTAAAAATCCAATTATAAAGACCCCGACTGACCCTAGGACTACCGATCCAACTATGTAATGCGGGCCTAAAATTAGATCGCGAATTGGGGGAACTGATAATCCGGCAATTGCAACTACAAATAGAAAAGAAATTAGAATAGCGGCACCACCTAATCTCGGGGTAGCCTGTTTGTGAACCTTACGAGCTCTCTGCGGGCAATCTACAAAGCCCTTTCGCAAGGCGAAATAGCGAACTAAGGGGGTCAAAACACATGTCAAAATTGCTCCTAATACAAACAGACTGTAGATGGATGGTGTCACTAAATAATATGTTCCAATGACATTATACTACGAGATCGTCAATTTAAGAAATAAACTTAAAAATGATATTTAATGTGAACAGTATATTTTGTCTTATCCCAAAAGGCAGTAGGCTGTTTTATTATCGATTTCTCCAGTTCGAACTTTTTGATCCTAACTTGCGTACCAACATCTCTTTTTTCTGTCTAAGGCACAACTCAACTGCACACAAAAGGACATGATGAAACCAGTGATTGAGGGTGCCAACTTCTAGGTCAAATTGCTCGCAGAATTTATTGATATAGGTATACTAATCAAGCAGGAACAAGCAGATCTTATCTTGTTTGAACACATGGGTTGAAGAGCATCTTGTATACTTGAATTCCACAGCATGAGGTTGGCTACAAGCTACTAGCATGCCTTGAACTATTGAAATAAATGCCTTCAATCGCTGAAAGATATTTTTCGATTACAATCTTCTCATCAAAATCTCGCTCCACTTTTTCCCTACCGCACAAACCCATGCTTTCGAGTTCTGCCCGTCCCATGGTAATTATTCGAACCATATTGTCAGCGAGGCTTACTGCATCCTTCGGGCGGCAAAGGAAGCCATTCACCCCATCGTCCACTACATCACGGCAACCTACAGAGTCAGTGGTGATAATTGGCCTGGCCATCGCTGCTGCTTCGAGTAAAGTTTTAGGAGTCCCTTCTCGGTAATACGACGGCAAAACAATGCAGTCTGCCCGTGCAATTTCCTTTCGCACATTGTCGCTTACACCTAGATAATGAATAACACCCTCGGCGACCCATTTATCCATTTGACTTACCGAGATCGAATCTGGGTTTTGCACATCCTGGAAGCCAAGAAGACAGACTTCAGCTTTGTGGCCATACTTCTTTAACAGACGAGCAGCCTTAACATACTCACCAATACCCTTAGACCACAGTATCCGAGCAACAAGCAGAAAGCGTATCGGTGATCTGGTTGGCAGAGGGACAGGCTGGAATTTTTTTAGGTCGACACCAGAACCCGGTAAGCAATCCGCCACTGACCTGTAAACCAATTTCTCAGTTATAAAGAGCTGGCGATCGTCTTCATTCTGAAAAAAAACCTTGTGCGAACGAGCAAAGGCAAAACGATACAACGAACGCACAAACCAATTCAGCCAACCGCTCTTAATGAAGACCATGCCTAAGCCAGCTACATTATTAATAACTGGAACGCCAGAAACCCGGGCTGCCAATGACCCATAAATATTGGGTTTGACGGTGAATCCAAGAAATACATCGGGACGCTCCTTGCGTATTAATCTGAATAAACGCCAAAGCAGCATCAAATCACGCCCAGGGTGTGTACCATTGTTGTCCATAGACAAAGGAATGAATTTACATCCAATATCAGCTATCTGAGGCACATACTTATCAGCTGGTGCCACCGCAACAACTTCGTAGCCATGAGAAACTAAAGATCGAATTAATCCCGAACGAAAGTTAATCAAATTCCAAGCTGTATTAAGCATAATTACAATTTTTTTACCCATAGTTACAGATTACCGAATAACGCTATGAAAAAGTCCAAGTAACCTAGGTGCAGTGACTGACAAGGAATACATCTGGTCTGCAATGTCGCGACCAGCTTGGCCAAATCGTTCGCGCAGAGCGGCATCGTTGCACAATTTAGATAAAGCAGACAACCATTCCGACTCTAAAGTTGCCAGAAAGCCGTTTACCCCAGGGCGGACAACATTAACATTTTCCCCAACAGGCGAAGCGACGATGGGTTTACTAACAGCCATGTACTGTATAAGCTTGTATGCACATTTTCCTCGTTCGAAAGGCTCGTCAGGTAACGGCATGATGCCAATGTCAATCTGGGAAAGCAAAGTTGCCTCCGTATCTTCGCTCCAAGGTAGAACCTCTATAAGATCGTCAAATTCAGCACAATTTTTGGCACCGATGGCGACCACACGGACAGTAAAATTTTCATGCAACAAACGAAAAACTGAAATCAAAGGTAAAAGATAATGTGCTGTACCAGGCGAGCCGATCCAGCCGATCGTCAAAACATTCTCAATCCGCCGAATGGGCAGTGAAGAGTAACGATGAAGATCAACCACCGTAGGTAGTTTTTCAATTCGCCGTGCACCAGCCAGACGTGCTCGCTCAACCAAATATTCACTACCAGCGATCACCACATCAGACGCTGCCATTATCCAGTCAATTTTCCGACCAAGTACCCAACGCACAAGAGCGCTACGATGCTTATCGTAACGATGAAAAACTGCATCATCATAATCAACTACAAGTGGCCTTGTCCGTCTTAATAATAAAAGTTCCAAAAAGGCGGGGACCCACGGAAGAACCTCCTTTTCAACCCAGATCAAATCGTATGAACGCACATTGAAAATCTGGCGTAAACGCTGAATGTAAGCCAACACCACTTGCAACCTCGAAACTTTGCGAATGTACAATCCCTTAACATAGGCATCATCGAACAGTGGTGATATCTCTACATCAACACCATGCTGATTTAGATAGGGTAAATATTGATACGATCGCAAACGACTACTTGCACCCAGTCGATCATATCTGCTCATCAAAAGCACTCGCATGACTCACATTATCAGGTATGAGTCAAATGTTTAGCACCCACATACTTCGCGATAATTTCGCCATCCCCTACAGGCGAATCAGCCTTGTAGCCAAAAAAATAAGTGCACGACGCACCGTCCATGGCTTCTGGGCGATTTTCTAAAAGGTAATCAAGATACTTGATCCAACCAAAAACAAATCGTACGAACGCTTTAGAAAGCTTTCTAAAAAGAGGGATTCGCATAAAAGCCAAAGTAAAGTTTTCGATAGCCCAGACCAAAGCTGTAGAAGGGCCCGCCACCAATCCAGAGTTAATCTCTTGAAACCTATTAAAAAGGCGCCGATGACCCGAAAGCGTGTAGCGCGTGAAATCATAGGCACCCTCATGAACCTGTTGCACGAATGGTAGTTCAGAATAAAGCAACCCACCAGGCCTAAGCACCCGGACAATCTCTGCAGCAACCCGTTCGGGATAGAGAACATGCTCCAGAACAGCCGTAGTTACAACTGCATCCACGACACCATCTTGAAATGGCAGGTCATGCCCATCACAGAACAGATCCACATCAGCACCAGAATCAATGTCTGAATAAATAATGTTGGTTCGGGATGAGTCAGTAGTCAATAAGCGATCCAACCAAGCACGCTGCCTTCCGCCCCCTATGACAAGTACAGTTGTTACCACTTTGATCGCATCTAGTCTAACCCTCATTTCGGTCAGAACACGTTCGGCGGATAAGTTAACGGATAGTCTAGGAAACCATGCAAACTTATCCGCTTTGAAGTTCTGTTCACCAGTTCCAAAATATGCATCGATAGAGAAAAGCGAATTGTTATGTCGCAACAGAATAGGCCGATTCTTTACAACAGGAAAGGATGTACCACATGTACTACAAACAAGGTCTTGCCCAGCGATAAGCCCGAGATGGCCAGTTTGGCAATCTGGGCAAAGCAGCAAATGTACTGGAAGTTTACATGTCATATTTAGATCCGAAACTTTCTAACCTGCCTTATCATTCAAAAACCACTCGAATAACCAACGAAAGAGCATACCGTACGCCAACCAAGTTTCTTTAAAACCAGCCCATGAACATCGCAGCAGTGCAAGGATTGATCGTGAAATCGGTTCAATGAGAACTGATACAAGCGAAACAGCTACAGCCTCGTACCAGGCAAAGTGTTTGAAAACATAAAGCAACCGACTACGAACCGAATAGAACAATCTGAGCGCCTTTACATTTTTAGTCGTCCCGTTTCCATCATGAAATGCTTTTGCACCAGCAAAGTAAGTACTTTTCCAACCTGCAAGATGTGCTCTATAAGCAAAATCTACTTCCTCGTAGTAAACAAAAAACCGTTCGTCAAATCCACCCAACGACTTAAACACATTAGTTCTAACCAAAAAAAACGCACCAATAACTTGATCAACAACTGAAGTTGATTTGTGATCCCACTCTTTCATTACGCGACCAAATCGCGAGTTTATGCGATCAAGTGCCAGAGTTTGTGCCAAAAACCTAAGCACAGATGGAAATCGAGAACAATGACGTGCGATATTTCCATATTCATCAATTAGCTGAACGCCACAAATGCCAATCTGATCATTTGTAGCATCACCCATAAACGCAAGCACCTTATCAATGGTATCGGAGTAAATAGCAGCATCGGGATTGAGGAATAATATGAAATCAGATTTGGCAAGATTTGCTCCAATGTTGCATGCTTTACCGAAACCAAGATTTTCACTTTGCCGCAACAGTGTTACATTTTTAAAAGCCGATATACTATTAACTGAGTTATCAGTAGAGTTATTATCAACTACAATTATTTGGAATTCATTATTTATAGATTCAATACATGTTTTTAAATAAGCTCCAGAATTCCAATTAACAATGACGATATCAAGCATGTTTATTTTTAAAAATAAATAGTGATATAAATATTAACCATAAATAATCGAACTTGAATATATAAGGATTTGAAGTAGTAATTATAAGTAAAGAAAAAATACACATCATAAAAGGTAATGACTCATAAAAGAAAAGAGTGTTTCTATTTTGAATAAATAGAAGGATTATATAAACCACAGTGAGCGAAATTAAAATAAATCCAACGATACCAAACTGCATAAGTATAGAGAGATAGGATAATTCATATGCCCAGGGTTCAGATCTTTGTATATAAAATTCATCCACAGAAGACCCTAATCCTAGTCCAAAAAAAGGATTATCCATTATAGCGTCCGTGAGCTGAAAAAATTGTACATATCTTCTGTGTGAAGATGAGTTGTTTACATTACTAAAGTCAAAACTTGATGAAACAAATTGAAATAAACTGTTTATTAGTTCAAAGTTTAAGTATGTAAATAATAAAATAAACATAAACGATATAGAAAAGACCGTAAACCTTTTCTGTACTGTAAATATAATTATTAGGATAAAAAAGTTTATTAATAATACTATATAGATTGCTGATCTTCCCGAAATTATCAACAAGGCGAATGAACTTATTAGTATTAAAGCATTAGACATTGAAATTTTCTTTGACATTTGACTAGAAACAAATGTGGAATACAAACAATATACAAAAGTAATAAGGAAGGACGGAAGAGAAGGCATATAATATTCAAAATGAATTCCACTTGCATTAAAACGAAAATCAAAATTTTTTAATAGTATGTCTAAGTGGGGTATTTTAAAATAAAATTTATCTATAATAAATAAAACAAATAGACTGAAGCTACATACGTATGAGAAATAGATAGTATTTTTGAGTGCATAAAGATCCTTACTGTTTAAGTTCCAAAATAAAATATAGAATACAATTGGCCATAATATGTATATTGTCAGTGAATTAAACGCTCCTGGACTTGATCCAATTACACCAATAGAGAATGCGATCAGTGCAGCAAGAAGAAATAGCATTAGGATGAGAATTCTGTTATAGCATATTTTTATTTTTTTTCTAGCAATAATACAAAGTGATAAAGTTAAAAGAATAACCAAAATCGCGAGCCTTTGATACGTAAACAAAGTAGGAAAAATTAAGCTTAATCCTAAAAATACGAAAAGACTCTTTTTATATATTTTTGATAGTTTTATATGTAGTTTTCTTAATTAACCTACGTAATATTCTGATAAAATATAAGTAGTAATTCAAAATTAAGTTAAGTCCTAATTCTCTTCTAACTTCGTAGCATTCTTTTTCAGATAGGAATTGATTTTGGAATGAGTACCCTGAACTACCTACAATACCGCTTGTTAAATTTATTAATTTACAAGTACACCCACCCAAAATTGCTTTACCAATGAAATAACAGTCTGATATTACTTTAAAGCGAAGTGAATACATTCCGTACTTTTCGTGTAATGAAGTCTTTATTAGTAATCCAACAGTATGCGAGGGAAAAACGCCAGTAGGGCCTCGTGAAACCATACTTGGCCTGAAGTATGAATATTGTTTGTTATCTTTTATGACTTTAAATATGATAATATCATGGTCATTTCTTTTAAAATCAACCTTGCTAATGTTTCTAATTAAAATCTCATCATCTAATCCTGCAACAATATAATATTTTGTAGAGACATACTTTATTGCCTGATTCATTGAATCATAAATACCATTGCAGCAATTATTTAAGACCTTAATTCTCTTATTAGGTGGGAGATTAACACTACCATAATTTGCTACAATTATTAAAAAGTCTTTGATATTGTGGGATGTAAGTTCATGAATTTTTTGACAGAGCAAAATGTTCTCATTTTTAGCCAAAATAATAATAGTATATTTAAAATCTTCTGACATACATTTTTTGATATAAGTAAGAATACTCCTTCGCTATCCTTACACTGTCATATTGTTTTGATTTCTGAACGCATCTTCTAAAAAAATAAATTTTCTTCTTAAGCTTAATAAATAGTAAGGCTTGCATAAATTCAGGTATTGAGTTTCGATTAACTATAATACCATCCTTCATGCTAGTTATAATTTCAGCAGGAGCTGTTTTATCAAAGCAAATTACTGGCGTACCACATGCTAGTGATTCTACTACGGTTTTTCCAAATGCTTCCATAGTTGATGTCATTAGAAAGACATTAGACGCTGAATAAACAGAGCATATCGTATTATCATCAACAAAACCCAAATAAAAGAAGCGAATATGTTTGTTAGAAATCTCATTTTGAATATTTGAGTTTCCGAAACATAACACAACAGTTTTGAAGTTTATCGCATTTAGTAAATCAATTAATATTGCACCACCTTTATACATATCCTTTAGGTTCTGTGCTCCTACAGAAATTACAAAGTCATTGTCTTTTATAAATGGGAACCTTTGCTTGAAATATTCGTCATATGAAAATAACTCTAAGTTTATCGAATTCGGTATGTGTAGAACTTCATTATTTTTTAATACAGAAGAATCTTTTGCTTTAGTTCTTAACCAGTCACTAATAGCAACATAAACTATTTGGGAATCAAATTTTTCTTTTTTAATAGTCTGGTTTATGAGGGATACAGGAAGTTTTGAGCCTATTTCTGGACATTGTATGCAATTTTTCTTCCACTTATCACAGTCGAGGGAATAGAAACAACCCCCGGTAAGTGCCCACATGTCACGTAGTGTCCATACAATCGGTTTGTCGATACAAGAAATATTTGTATTTCCAATTAACCCGTTTATCCAATGTAAATGAATTATATCTGCCCACTTATAGCATTCATATTTTTTTACATCTAAACCAAAATGATTGGTATGAAAGTTTTTGGATGCGAAAAATACATACTTATGGAGAAACTTTTCAATTTTCTTTGAGTAGGTATTTTTTTTCTCTGGTGTAATTACATTCTCGTCTGCACCATCATATTCACTGCATAAGATTTTGGATTTAACACCATTTTTAAGGAGAGCTTGATGCAACCAATAAACACCCCTCCCACTGCCGCTGTTTAGAGAACCAGCATTGATGTGAAGAATTTTCAAAAATAAAAGTTAGAAATCACTCTTTCTATATTGTACTACATACTAACCATACTGATTAAATTTTAGACCGAGATATATTTTGCGGTAGCTCTTTACCGTACTCTAACAAATCAAAATCCTTTTGCCAAAAATCGTAAATATAGTCAATTGATTCAGGCGTTAGAGAATATGTAATATCTTTTCGATTACGATTCATATATGGAAGTCGGTCGAACTTTATTCCAATTTCCTTTGATACTTTAATTAAATCCTCATTCAACATCTCGAATTTACCAAAATAGTTTACTAACGTTTTACCATCTAAGTCATGCGTATAATTACATTGAAAAAGTGAATCCTCGAAGTACATTGCTCGTGAGGTTTTAAGCCTTTCTTTAATATCAATAATATCTTGTAGATCAAAAACTGACTTTCTAGAGTTTAGTACATATGATCGATACCTCCTTACCAAATGAAATAAGAAAAAAGGATGAGTTATGCATTTCTTTAACCACACCCTGTACATCAATCTATACTTGTATAAATAACACGATATTATCCAATCATAAGGATTTCTAACGAACGAAAATTTAAAAAAATTATCCCACTCATTTTTTTTATAAAAAGATTTAATTATTGCAGGAGGTACATGACTGTATCCAAAAAGATTTTCAATACTTAACCCGTTTAACTCTGAATCATGGAAAAGAGATAACAATTTATTCAGTGATGTGGAAGCAACTTTACCATTAGAAAAATAAATGAATTTATGCTTATTAGAGATTATCATTTGAATCAATTAACTTCACATCAATGTCAAAAAGAATATTTTTAATTTTCATAACATCATATTTTATTCTATCATGGGGTGTATCATTTCTTTCAGGAATAGGTTTATTTATGTATTTTTTGCCTTTCGAATCACCGAAATCGCAACCCCATAATTTTATTTCTTTAGGCGAAAAAATTAAGGAAAATGAAATTGCGGCGGGAAGTGATCCATAACCACAGCCAATTGATCTATCATTTAATTTACCAAATTTGCTCAGAGGCAATCCTTTACTTACAAGTCCATATTTTTTATCAAATCGTAGCAGTGGTAGAAATATGTAATCGTAGTATTTATAAATACTTGTAGATAAGCTGAACAATCTACCGGCGACAAGAACTGATTTACAGAATCGAAAAATTTCAGGTTTGATATCTATTAATTCCCGAGCTCTGATAGGGTCGGCTGAAAAATGAATTGAATTCATAAGAATCTTTTTATCGCATGAAATCAATTGTGCAGCGTGATTCACAAATATGCATAGCCCTTCTTCTTTTTCTAAATCAAAATTATCGGCAGAAGGACCAGGGCAGATTAGGTTTATCTTTTCATGAATACCAAAAGTTTCAAGTAACATTTTTGTGTTACTTTTATAAAAGTAGGTTGACCTAAGAATAACATAATTAGCTAAAGAGAATATGTATCTGCAAAATACTTTTAAATTACTTTTCAAATTACTCTTTTTTAAAACCCCAGTTTATGAATTCAGTAAAACCAATTTCAAAATCAATATTAGGTTGCCAATTAAGTTCATTATTTGCTTTTTCTATATTAGCGACAATTCCATGCATATCGCCAGGTGTACCTGCTGTATATTCGACCGGAAAATTCTTTTCAGTTATGACTTTCATCATTTCAATTATTTCATTAATTGATTTTTTATTACCTGAACCGATATTGAAACAACTATAACCTTCTTTTTCTATTGATAATGCTTTATGGAAAGCATTTGTTACATCTTTAATGTGAACAAAGTCTCGAAATCTTTGCGGAGAACCTTTCACAACTATTTTTCCATTATTTACAAGTTGGGACAAATAAATACTCAACATACCCTGTTTCATGTTTTTCATATTTTGCCCTGGCCCATATACATTAAACAGTCTAAGCGATATTGTTCTTAAGCCATATGAGGAGTAAAGTTTTAAGTATTGCTCGCTTGCTATTTTACCAATTGCGTAAAATGAAGATGGATTTAATGAATCCCCCTCGAGAACAGGTGCGATATGACCATCACCATAGACAGACATTGTAGACGCATAAATAAAGGTATTACATCTATTTTTTAATGCATAATCGAGTAACATCAAGGTTGATTGTGTATTAGTTTGCAAATCATAAATAGGATCTTCAAAACTAATCTCTCCCGAACTTTGACCTGCTATATGTAAAATCGCATCAAAGTTTTCATTTTCGAGCTGCATGATGATGTCCGGGTCTTGGCAGTTACCTCTAATTAATCTAACATTTCTAGGCATATTAGAAACATATCCAGTTCTACAGTTATCGATAGTTGTTACACTTGCTTCATTACAAAGAACGCTTGATACTTTTGAGCCTATAAATCCACATGCTCCAGTGATAAGTAATTTCATAAATATGGATATTTCTAACGAATTACTTTTAATAAAGATGAAGCTCTTTTTAAATCGGATTCTGTATCTACGGCAATTTGAGCATCAGAAACTCTAATCATTTTAACTCTGTAGCCGTTGTCTATAAACCTAAGTATTTCGATATCTTCAATATTTTCATTTAAGGATTTCTTATTAAATCTACCAAATTTTAATAGCGATTCCCGGGGAAAAGAATAGATACAAACCTGTCTATCTGCAGTAGTGAATGATCTAGATTTATTCGCCGGAATAGGAGCACGACTTATGTACAGCAATGTGTTATCAACTCCAACAACAACCTTCGGTACATTTGGAGACAGAAAATCGTCTTCATTTTCTATAGCACAAAATCCATTAAAAATGCTGTTTGTGTCTCTAGTAGAAGCTTTAATAAACTTAATTATATCTTGGGGGTTAATCAAGGGTTCATCACCTTGCACATTAATATAAAATTTTCTTTTAAATTTTACTGCAACTTCTGCCAATCTGTCCGTTCCAGTTAAACATTCTGAACTTGTCATCATTACATTCATTTGGTTTTGATTACAGTGTTCCATAATTCTTACATCATCCGTCGCCACCAATACATTCTCCTCACCCACAGCTTCCACGCATTTACCCCAAACATGTTGTACTAGAGATTTGCCACATAAATCAGCTAAAGGTTTACCAGGAAACCTTGTCGAGTTATATCGAGCTGGAATCACAACGAGGTAGTCTTTTGAGTTTATTCGGGGCGAGTACAATGACCCTTGCCTAATTGGATAATTTGTTGGTGTTAAGGCCTCCAATGATACAGCTTCAGGTAACGATTGGTATTTTGTAAAAGCTTGTGTAACTTCATTTTGCCTCGGATCCTCCGACCCATAACCATCAAATCCGATCAATCTTATTTCCTCAGCTCCAGCTTGGGTGAGTATACATAAAGCGTAGGAAAGAGCGAGAGGTGACGGTACAGTACATTCTTTTTCGCATATAATAAAAGAATCTTCAACTACATTTAACCCATAATCCATGATATCTAATTGCTTTAGTCTATCTCCAATTTCCAAATTAAGCATATCTTTAGACATAATTATTGGACATTCAAGCGATTGATAATCTTCGAAATCAAGCATCACCCTTTGGGGATGAGAAATAACAACTGCATCTATACATTCAGTAGGAAGAATTCGATTAACATTAAGGCTAACGACAAAAGGCTTTTGAACAGAAATATATGAAAGAACTGCATTAAGATGCTCTTCTATCGAAGAACCGCTTCCGATAAGTAAGACATCCTTTTTATCTAACCATCCAGAAGGGTTCCAAGAGCCTTCGGCGGTTATCCCCATACTTGTGTTGGCGGCATTGTAAAGATTTTGCTCGCTAAAAGAACTGGCAGAAGAATGAGAAATGGATTCTAGTATGGAGAAATAGTTAGAACCTTTGTATCTCAAACTAGATAGCAAACTTTGTACATAGGTAGGGTGAATATTCTTATTCGCAGCATAGTGGTAGAACTCATTTGGCCCCCATCTATATCTCTCCATTAGAGCTCTAAAGTCGGCTAATGTCGGAGATAACGCTTGAACACCTGCTTCTGCAGGATAATAATTTTCTAGCTCCAAAAGAATTGATTCTGTTGGAAGATTACCTGCACCCCTACCCATGCCCATCATTGTAGAATCGCACCACTCGACTCCAGCTTCAAGTGCAGCAAGACTATTCGTAAGGGCCAAACCTTTGTTGTTATGAGCATGAAAACCTATCGCACCAGCCCAAGCTTCCTTAAAACAATCTACAATGGAAGTTACCTCTTTAGGATTCATGGACCCTAACGAATCAGCAAAATAAAGAACATCAACAATTCCAAGCTCTCTAATTTCATTAATTGCTTTTAGATAGTTTTCATGATGTTTGCCCTGCGACTGCATTAAATTGAGAGCAACTCGATACCCAAGTGATTTTAAGAT
>CEPJ01047009.1_pt1 | contig 13561 bp, 14 predicted proteins | sample 530561 | NCBI WGS metagenome assembly CEPJ01 (sample SAMEA2620404, study PRJEB7988) | marine metagenome | biome: marine biome (ENVO:00000447); feature: surface water layer (ENVO:00002042); material: "saline water (ENVO:00002010), including plankton (ENVO:xxxxxxxx)" | depth 5 m
TGTGCGCGAGCTTGGCGAACTGCTAGAGAAAAATGGCGCGGAAGTAACCTACGCCATTCACCCGGTTGCTGGACGTATGCCCGGTCATATGAATGTGCTGCTGGCCGAGGCGAACGTGCCCTACGACCAGCTGGTGGAAATGGAAGACATCAATCCGCGGATCGATAACGTAGACGTTGCGGTAGTGATCGGCGCCAACGACGTCGTCAACCCCAGCGCCCGCAACGATGAAAACAGTCCAATCTATGGCATGCCCATCATCAACGTGGATCAAGCTAGAACGGTCTTCGTTCTAAAGCGCTCTATGGGGTCAGGATTCTCCGGTGTCGACAACCCACTTTTCTTCGGCGATAACACGCGTATGTTGTTTGGCGATGCCAAGCAGTCTATCGCCGCAGTTGTCGCTGAGTTCAAAGGTTGATCTCAAGCGCTCTGCAGAAGAGTGGCGCGCTGATATAGGACACAAGGTTGAATCATGGCAAATATCGATTCAATACTGACAAGGGCTGACTTTTTTCAGCGGCAAGCGCAGGCGGCGGTGGATGATCAGTTCAGGCTACGGTGGTCGCCGCGATCTATGAGCGGCAAGGCGCTGACTCTTGCACAGGTGCAAAGCCTCTGCGAGGCAGGTCGCTGGGCGCCATCATGCTTTAACTCTCAGCCCTGGCGTTTCGTTTTCGCCCTGCCAGAAACCCCTCAATGGCAGCCGCTGTTAGACTTGCTGATGGATGTAAACCAGATCTGGGCAGCGAAAGCAGGCGCATTGATTGCGCTGGTTGCGCGAACACATTTCGAGGCCAATGACGCGCCTGCGGCTACGCACAGCTTTGACACTGGTAGCGCCTGGATGAGCATGGCGCTGCAGGCCCAGCATATGGGTTTGGCAGCCCACGCGATGTGGGGGTTCCACCATGATAAGGCATCCGACGTGCTCAACCTGCCCGAGTACTTCACTACCCAAGCAATGATTGCCTTTGGCCATCCCGCCTCGGCTGAGGCGCTGCCGGATCCTTTGCGCGAACGAGAAGTCCCGTCGCCTCGCAAAGCGTTGGATGAACTCATGTTCAACGGTGATATGAGCTAGCTTTTTTGGCAAGAGGCTTCAGACCTCTCGCCAGGCTCCCGATTCAAGACCATCCAGGGTCCAAGAACCTACCCGATAGCGAATCAATCGAAGCACAGGAAAGCCTAAGGCTGCACACATGCGTCTTACCTGACGATTCCTGCCCTCCTCTAGTATCAATGTAAGCCAGGTATCGGGTATAGAGCTGCGCACCCGAATCGGCGGATTGCGTGGCCAAAGATGATAGTCGCCAATGCCCAACTGGCACTTTGCGGGTAGGGTGATGCCATCTTTTAGTAGGATGCCCTGGCTAAGAGGGACGAGATCATCTGCTGTTGGTGCACCCTCTACCTGAACCCAGTAGGTTTTAGACATCTTTCCGTCAGGGTTCGCAATTTTATGCTGCAGGGCGCCATCGTCGGTCAGCACGACGAGCCCCTCGCTGTCGCGATCGAGTCTGCCTGCGGGATAAACGCGAGGGATAGGTACATAGTCGCCCAGGTGCGCCCGGCCTTCATCATCAGAAAACTGGGACAACACGTTGAAGGGTTTATTCAGCAGGACGATTCGGCTCATCCCCTATTATCGCTATTTCTTGCTGCCATGTTGAATCTGTCTATATCGCTTTTAGTAGTCAGCGAAGGCTATGATCTCGGCCGTCGCTACTCAGATAGAGACTGCGACTTGCATGGGAGAGGAGAGAATTGGAACTGTATCAGGTGATGCGCACCACCTTCGCTGCGCGTGAATTTACCGAGCAACCCGTCAGCGATGAGACGATTGCTAAAATTCTTGAGGAGGCTCGTTTTGCTCCCAGTGGGGGTAATCGTCAGGGCTGGCATGTGTTGGTGGTGCGCGAGGATGCCTCCCGAGCGGTCCTTCGAGACCTCATCGCACCGCAAATGCAGCGTTATGTGGCTCAGGTGAAAGCAGGCGAGGCGCCGCTGAACACGATAACCCCGTCCCGGATTTCTGCTGAGCAAATTGCGCAGACTCAAGTGCCACAAACCATGCTGGACAACCTGACCGGTGCGCCAGTTATTCTTCTTGTCTTTGTTGATCTGTCGGTCGTGGCCTCATTCGACAGCCATCTGGATCGTGTCGGCGTAATATCAGGCGCATCGATTTACCCCTTCGTCTGGAACATTTTGTTGGCGGCGCGCAATGAGGGATTAGGTGGTACGCTGACGACCTTCGCGGCGGGGGCAGAGGAAGAGGTAAAAGCGCACTTCAGTGTGCCTAGCGAAATGGCTTTGGCTGCCATGATTCCCATGGGCCAGCCAGTAAAACAATTGACCAAATTGACACGAAAGCCAGTTGCGGACTTCGTTCGTAAAGAGCACTGGAATGGGGAGACTTTGATTGACTGAACTAGAAAGCAGTAAGGTCGCAATGAATGCCAACGAGCAGAATGCATCGCAAGTAGAACAAGCAGGTAGTCCAAACTACGGTCGCTATGTCCTCTTTGTCTTAATCATCGTTTACATATTCAACTTCATCGATCGCCAAATTCTGTCCATCTTAGCCGAGGAAATTAAGCTTGATTTGGGCATTGGTGATGCCGAAATAGGCTTTCTTTACGGCACTGCTTTCGCCATTTTTTACGCGGTCTTCGGCATCCCACTGGGGCGGTTGGCAGATGTTTGGAATCGCAAAAAGCTGATATCGATTGGCCTATCCTTTTGGAGCGCCATGACCGCTCTGTCAGGGTTCGCCCAAAACTTTGGCCATCTAGCCGTCTGCCGATTTGGTGTGGGCATCGGTGAGGCGAGTGCCACACCTGCGGCGTTTTCGATGATCTCGGATTATTTCTCGCCCAAGGTGCGAGCGACGGTTCTAGCGGTTTATTCCAGCGGTATTTATCTCGGCTCCGGCATCGGATTGTTTTTAGGCGGTGCCATAGTCCAGTCATGGCACGCCTGGTACCCAGACCCGACCCTCGCGCCGCTGGGTATCAAGGCATGGCAAGCAGCTTTCTTGGCGGTCGGCATCCCTGGCATTGCGATGGCAGTTTGGGTCTGGTCACTAAAAGAACCGATTCGGGGTGCCTCCGAGGGCTTGATCACGCCAGAACACCCTGCACCTTTTAAGACGGCAGGCAGTTCCTTCATGAGTGTGCTGCCGGGATTCTCGCTTGGGGCCCTGTATAACGCTGGTGGTCTGCGCGCAGTCGCGATAAATATCGTTGCCGCAGGCTTGGTTAGCCTGTTGTTCTATGGGCTGTATGTTGCCATGCCGACGTTCCTGCAATGGGTCGCGCTTGGTATTGGGGTATATATCACCGTCACCTGGATACACTATCAAAAGCTTACGGATCCCGCCTGCTATGGCATGATGTTCAAGTCTAAGGCGTTCTTGGCCGTCAACATCGGATTTCCTGCCATCTCCTTTGTTACCTACGGTATCGGCTTTTGGTCTCCGCCCTTTATGCAGCGCTTCCATGGCGAAAGCATCGCTGACGCTGGTCTATACCTTGGTTTGGGTTCGGCAGTAGGTGGCTTTATTGGCATCGTCCTCGGCGGCATCGTGGCAGATTACTTTCGTGCCAAAACCGTTAACGCGCGGCTTTATGTAGGACTTGCCATACCCTTGCTGGCCGTGCCATTTGCCCTTGGTTTCATGTATACCGAAAACATCGCCATGGCTTATATCTACAGCTTTCTGTTCAGCGTGATATCACCGGCCTGGATCGGCTGCGCAGCCAGCACGGTCAACGACCTGGTCATGCCGCGCATGCGTGCAACCGCGTCGGCCTATTACCTGCTGATGAACACCTTTGTCGGACTGGCCTTGGGGCCATTTTTGATCGGCCAATTCAGCGATCTTTATCATCGCTCTGGCGTTGATAGTGCCGAGGCTCTGCAGCTGGCCATGACCTGGGGTTTGGGAGCATTTGCCCTGAGCGTGTTGGCCCTCCTGCTTGGTTGCCGTTACCTCGCCTCAGATGAGGCCAGCCGTTTGGATCGTGCCGCAGCACTGGGTGAACCCTTATAATTAGAGTTTCTTTTGAGTAGTCCTGAAACGATGCAACAAGAAGGTGAACACACGATCAACACCGATCTGGAGTCGGTTTGGCAAGCGTTGAATGACCCTGTAATGCTCAAGGCCAGTATTCCGGGCTGCGAATCCTTTGAGCAAATCGATGCAGAGAATTTGAAGGCGTCGGTGCGTGCTAAGGTGGGACCTGTGAATGCCGTCTTTCAAGTAACCCTGGCGTTGTCCGATGTTCAAGCCCCTAACCGTTACAGGCTTAATGGCGAGGTCAAAGGCGGTGCTGGTGTTGCCAAGGGCCATGCAGATGTCAATCTTGAGCCACTGCCAGGCAGCCCAAATGGCGCAGCGACGCGATTGGTTTATCAAGTAGAGGCCAGTATTGGCGGCAAGCTAGCTCAAATAGGTTCGCGGTTAATCGACGGCGCCGCTAAGAAAATGGCCGACGACTTTTTCGCATCCTTTAGCGAGGCCTGTATGAACGACAATCAAGAACCGGTAAGCGCATCGGACGAGGGGCCGCCAGCCCAAGCCGCCGACGTCTCACAGTCACTTGCACAAGACAAGCCGCCGGTTGAGCGGGCGAAGGATGGCACCGGCTTCATCTGGGCGACTGCCTTTGTCGTGCTGGTTCTCGCCATGGTGTTGGCACTTTAATGTCGATGAGCGATTCAGGCAGCCTTTCAAAAGCGATTACCGTTACCGTAAATGGCGAGCCACATCGCTTGCGCATCGCGCCGAATACATTACTGGTCACCTTGCTACGTGAGCACTTGGGTCTAACCGGTACCCACGTTGGGTGTGATACTTCCCAATGTGGAGCATGTACTATCCATCTAGACGGTGCGGCGGTGAAGTCCTGCGCAGTGCTCGCAGTGCAAGCTGATAACTGCGAGGTTCTGACCATCGAAGGTCTGGGTTGCATCGATAACTTGCATCCTATGCAGGAAGCATTCCGCGACTGCCATGCCCTGCAATGTGGTTTTTGCACCCCGGGCATGATTATGCAGGCGGTAGATTTAGCACAGCAGTCATCGGATCTAGATTCGGATACGATACGTCGAGGTTTAGAGGGAAACCTCTGCCGCTGCACGGGCTACCAAAACATTGTTGAAGCTGTCGCCAAGGGCGCGAGTATGATGGCGGGGAAAAACACTTTGGCCCACGAAGCCTGATTGAAATGTACGCCTTCGATTATCATCGACCCACTTCATTGGCAGATGCAAAAACACTTTATGCCCAACTCGAGGATCCTATGTACGTCAGCGGCGGCATGACGTTGATACCTAGCATGAAGCAGCGTTTAGCCGCCCCCTCAGACCTAATTGATTTGTCATCCCTCTCAGAACTAGAAGGCATTGAGAAATTGAACGATGCCCAGGGTTCGATACTTCGAGTCGGCGGCATGACTCGGTATAATGAGGTAACGGGCAATGCCCTAATTCAGCGGCACCTTCCTGTACTGGGCCAAGTTGCTGCGGTCATCGGCGATAACCAGGTGCGCAATCGCGGCACCTTGGGCGGCTCCATCGCCAATGCCGATCCCGCTGCTGACCTTCCGGCCGCGCTGCTCGCGATGAAAGCCTCGGTGAATACTCAGGACAGACAAATATCGGCAGACGAGTTTTTTCTCGACCTGTTCGAAACAGCGCTGGATGCGGGTGATATTGTGGTCAGTGTGGATTTCTCGACGCCCCAACAGGCAGCCTACGAGAAGTTTCGACACCCCGCGTCGGGCTATGCGGTAGTCGGTGTGCTGGTTGCCTGCTTTTCCGATGGGGTGCGCGTTGGCGTGACCGGGGCAGGCCCTTGTGCATTTCGCGCCTGCGCCCTGGAAGATGCATTGAACCACCAGTTTCTGCCGCAAGCTGTCGACACTGTCGCCATACCCGATGCTGGCTTTAACAGCGATATACACGCATCGGCGGAATATCGTGCTCACCTCATAAAGGTGCTAACCAAGCGCGCTGTCGTATCTCTCCTGAGCTAAAAGCCCCGGCTTAATCTCTCTGCATTAACCAAAATCGCCGATTGATTTTCTTCCCTCGCTTCAAGTAAGTTTGCCACGCGCTGTGATCAAACCGAGCAGAGGGTGTCCAACGATACCAGCTAGCTTGCAATGACGCAGACGCCGGCGCGAGCCGAGCCACTGGCGAGGTTCCGATAATAAGTACGCAAGGGGCTTCGAAAGAAAGCCTCAATGAGATATGCCCCTGGCATATCAAGAGAAAATGGAGGGATGGAGAGGGTGTTCAATCCTCTCTAAGAAGGCATTACAAGAGTGCCAATAAAAATTAGGACTTGATCCTCCCGTCAGGGACTTGAGCGCACTGCGCTCAATGTATGGACAGGTACCGGAGGGGAATATGAAGCTTCACGATTTTCATCGTCGCAAGGTGGCAGCGGAAAAAATTTCCATGGTTACTTGCTACGACTACTGGTCCGCACAGTTACTCAACGAATCCCATATGGACACGCTCTTGGTAGGGGACAGCCTCGCCATGGTAATGCATGGGTTCAACAGCACAGTTCACGCAACCGTACCCATGATGGCCATGCATATTGCTGCCGTGCGAAGAGGTGCACCTGACAAATTTATTGTTGGCGATATGCCTTTCTTGGCGGCTCGGCGTGAGCTCGGTGAGGTTCTCGACGCGGTTTGCGAGTTAATGCAGGCGGGCAGTAACGCCATCAAGATTGAGGGTGCTGCGGGACAGCTGGATACCATTGCCCATGTTGTGGAATCAGGTGTGCCAGTGATGGGCCACTTGGGTCTAACCCCACAGTCGGTTGAAGGCCTGGGCGGGCATAAAGTGCAAGGCCGAACCGAGTCCGATGCGGAGAAAATTTATCGCGACGCCGTGTCGCTGCAAGAGGCTGGCTGTTTTGCCATGGTGCTGGAATGTGTGCCTCAGCATCTTGGACGGCAGATCACCCAGAGTCTCGATATTCCCACAATTGGAATTGGTGCCGGCTCCTACACAGACGGCCAAGTATTGGTGTTGCAGGACATGTTGGGGATGCAGCCAAATTTTAAACCCAAGTTTTTGCGCCACTACCTAGACGGCCATCGTCAGCTCAGTGATGCGGTCAATGCCTTTCACTACGATGTCTCCAAGGGAACGTTTCCAAACTGTGAAGAGGTTTATCGGTGAACATTGTTCATTGCATGGACGAGTGGCGGGCGCGACGTGGCAGCCTTAGCGGCCGGGTGGGCTTCGTGCCCACCATGGGTGCCCTGCATGAGGGACACTTGTCCTTAATACACGCTAGTGTCGATAACAATGACGTTACAGTGTTGTCGATCTACGTTAACGCTACTCAGTTCAACGATCCTGCAGATCTTGCTAAGTACCCAAGTACGCTGGAGGCCGATCTAGCTGCCGCCAACGCTGCCGGGGTCGATTGGGTACTTCTGCCAGACTACTCCCAGATCTATGCGGACGGTTATCGGTACCAACTCAACGAAGAATCGTTTTCGCGCCAGCTGTGCGGCACGGACCGACCAGGACACTTTACCGGCGTGTTAACCGTTGTGATGAAGCTGCTGAATCTGGTACGTCCAGATCGCGCCTACTTTGGGCTGAAGGACTTTCAGCAATTCACGCTGATCAAGGACATGTGCCACACTTTTTTTATGCCGGTGGAAATTGTTGGTTGCGAGATCGTGCGAGAGACCGACGGGCTTGCCATGTCTTCGCGCAATCAATTGTTGACCGATAAAGGGCGGCAACTGGCTGGTTCCTTCAATCGACTTTTGGTCGCCGCCGCGAGTGATGAGCACGCGCGCCAAACGCTGGAGGCCGCAGGCATGCAAGTTGCTTATGTGGAAACGGTTGGAAAGCGCCGTTGCGGTGCTGTGGTTGTTGGCGAGGGCGATGAGGCCGTGCGGCTGATCGACAACGTACCTTTCGACGCAGCAAAAGACTCATCACCACTAAGGGGCATTGCCTGATGATTATGGTGCTCGATGTAGGTAACAGTCAGATTTTCTGTGGTGTATTTGATGCCGAAGAGCTGGTCAGTCAGTTCCGCTATTCTTCCACAAGCCGAGGCACCTCGGATGAAATTGGTGTTTTTTTACGCGGGGCCCTACGCGAAAACGGCATCGAACCAGAGAGTATCGATACCGTAGCAATTTCATCAGTCGTACCGGAGCTCAATTACACACTGCGATCCTGCTGCCAGAAGTACTTCGACATTGAACCCATGATCTTGCGCCCCGGACTCAAGACTGGGCTAAAGATCGCCTACAAGGACCCAAAAGAAGTCGGCAGTGACCGCATTGCCGACGCCATGGGCGCGGTAAAGTTATTCCCCGACCGCAATTTGATCGTCGTGGATTTTGGTACGGCGACAACTGTTTGCGCCATCACAAAGGAGCGCATGTTCCTAGGCGGCAACATTATGCCCGGCATGCGTTTGGCCATGGAGGCGCTGGAAGCCAAAACCTCTAAGTTGCCCTCAGTGGAGATCAAGCCGACGCGAACCGCAATCGGTAAAACAACCACCGAGAGCATTCAAAGCGGCCTGTACTGGAGCAATGTTGGCATGGTGCGCGAACTCGTGAGGCAAATGACCGTAGAAGTCTTCGCTGACGAACCACCTCTGGTTATTGCCACAGGTGGGTTCTCCAGCCTCTTTTATCGCGAAGATTTATTCGATCATGTGGTAACGGATTTAATCTTGGTTGGTCTTATGGAAGCCCTGCGTCTTAACGGCTACATTCATGCCGTCTAGGCGTTCTCGCTCGGTTGGGTCCGCGTAGGTTTTTACAGCCCAACGGCGATATTGGTGACCCAATAGCGCGATTCACATCAGTCCTTTTCTCACCTGCTGTCGCCCATGCTGCCAACGTGGACGTTTCGAGGTGCGAACTTTATATTCGACAGCCGCCTTCGGATGCCTGCACCCCGCTCTGAGGCCTACCTACGAAGATTCAGATCCGTGATGCCCATGACCGAAGAGATCACACAGCCCCCAAGTACACGACACTATGGCTGGGTAATTGTCGGAACATTGATGTTGATCCAAACCGTCGGCTCTGGCTTAGGTTTCTACAACATGGCGGTGTACATAAATCGGCTGTCTGCAGAACTGGCCCTACCCGTGAGCGATATCTCCTTCGCGGTGAGTCTGTTCTTCGTAGTAGGTGGTGTGGCTGGCCTCTACGTTGCTGCGCTGCTGGCTAGTTTTAACGTCCGCACGATCATGATCGCAGGAGCGCTCTTGGCGGGCACTGCGCTAGGACTGGTGGGATGGGCAACACAGGTTTGGCAGGTATACGGTTTGTTTTCCCTCTTTGGTGTGGGAAATGCCGGTATTTCATTAGTGGTCGCGACTACGCTTATTACCGAGTGGTTTCCCGGCGTAGAACGGTCCATGGCTCTGGCGCTAACGTCCACGGGATTGTCTTTGGGTGGGGTGGTATTGACTCCAATATCCGCCTATTGGCTCAACACCATTGGCGTCTCCGAAACCATGCCGCTACTTGGGCTTTTGCTCGTCTTCCTCGTGGTGCCACTGTGTTTCCTGGTGCGCCAGCCCCCAGGCAACGCGGTAAGCCCTAGCGCCCGGACGATGGACAACGACGCCGCACTGTTGACCTCTGCGGTTAACAGTCGTTTTTTTGTCTTTATGGCCTTAGCCTATGTGCTGACGATGGCGGCGCAGGTAGGCGGCATAGCCCACCTATACAGCCGCGTCGAACAAATCACCGACTACCAAACTGCGGCGTTTGCGGTGCAGGTGCTGTCGATCTGTAGTATCAGTGGGCGGTTTTTTGGCGGTTGGCTCGTTTCGCGAATACCCATTCGCTGGTTTGCCTTGGGCAATCTTTGCCTACAGGTACTTGGTTTGACTTGCATTGCACTCGCTTCGAACGGTGCATTTGCCGTGCTGGCAGCAGGTCTTTTCGGGTTGAGTGTTGGCAATTTGCTGATGACCCAGCCGCTGTGGCTGGCAGAGATATATCCGCCACAGATTTATGCGCGAGTATTTGCCCGAGCAAATGCCATCAGCGTGACCGGTGTTGCCATGGGGCCCTACGGGATGGGCCTCATTTTTGATGCTTTTGGAGGCACGACGTACACTCAACCCTATCTTGTAGGTGTCACGTTATCTGCGGCGGCGCTTGCCATCGTTTTTTTCACTAGCAGCCCATCGCGCATCAAAACCTTTCGGGATGTGACGGCAGAGAAGACTGAAGCCCGATAAAGGAGACACCTCGTGCATCTACCCTCAACTTCACTGACTGCATTTATTACCGCAGTGGCTGCGCTGCTGTGGTGTGCACCTGTAGCCGCCAGTGATGTTACGGCCTCGAAAGTTGAGGCATATGGGGCGGAGCTGGTGGCCTTTCCAACTTCCGTACCTGGGCGCAATGAGGGCGATCCTTCTCAGCCCTTGCCCAGCCTTGCTGACATGTTGGAGCGCGTGAATCCGGCGGTAGTAAACATAGCCACACGGTCTGTCGTGCGAGAGAGTAATCGATTGCTGGAAGACCCGTTCTTTCGTCGTTTTTTTAATGTACCGAAAAGTCGTCAACGCTATCGGCGCACTCAAAGTGCCGGTTCTGGTGTGGTAGTCGACGCGGCGTCAGGGTATATCGTCACCAACGCGCACGTGGTGAAAAGTGCTGATGAAATCAGCGTGGGCGTTTCGGATGGCCGAACACTTGAGGCCACCCTAATCGGCATGGACCCCGACGTAGATCTCGCCTTGCTACAGGTGCCCGCGGACGATTTAGTCGCGATTCAATATGCGAATAGTGCCCAGCTGCGGGTGGGTGACTTTGTGGTCGCCATTGGCAATCCCTTTGGCCTCAACCAGACCGTTACCTCGGGCATTGTCAGTGCCCTGGGGCGCAGTGGACTTGGAATTGAGGGCTATGAGGACTTCATTCAAACCGACGCCCCCATTAACCCGGGCAATTCCGGTGGTGCCTTGGTGGACTTAAATGGACAGCTCGTGGGGATCAACACCGCGATCTTTGCCCCTAACGGCGGCAATATTGGTATTGGATTTGCGATACCCGCCAACATGGTCAGCGCAGTAACCGCACAGCTCATCGAAAAGGGTGAGGTTAATCGCGGCTTTGTCGGAGCGATTGTGCAGCCGCTCAACCGAGAGCTGGCCAAAGCTTTCGGCGTCATCTCCGGGGACGGCATACCGCAAGGAGTTGTCGTCGTCGATGTACAAGTCGGCAGTTCCGCCGAGAAGGCTGGTCTAGAACCCGGAGATGTAATCGTTCAAATGGGCGACAATCCTATCCTCAATGTGGCGGATTATTCTGCCCAAGCAGCCGTGATGTTCATTGGCGATGAGGTCGATGTACGATATGTGCGTCAAGGCAAGAAACAGCGCACGACACTGCGGATTGACGCCGACGAGCAGCAGGCGATAGCCGGCCAAAGCCTGACCCCTCGGCTGCGGGGTGTTCAGCTGCAAAATCTGCGTCAGGAGGAAGAGCGCATTGCCGGGGCAGGGGTGGTGGCAACCGAGGTGGAGCGACGCAGTCCAGCCTACAGGTTTGGCCTGCGCGCAGGCGACATTATTGTCGGAGCCAATCGCATCGCAATAGAGGATATCGCGAGTCTGCGAGAAGCAGTGCGACGCGATAAACTTCAGCTGTTGCTGCGGATATTTCGCACCGGTCGTTTCTACTATGTGGTGATTCGCTAGTCACATTTTTGCGGCACGATCGTCGATCAGAGACACCTAATTCTTCACCTCACAGTGCTAGTATCCTGACAGGTGGAAGCACATGCTTTTGCGATTAAAACGGAAACAAGAGCAGCGATGGTACTGGTAGGGTTGGGATCGAATCAGGGCGAGTCTACGGAAATTGTCGTCGCGGCAATATATGCGCTGGCAGCTTTTGCTCAACCTAAAAGCTTGCGTTGCTCTGAACTTTTTAAAACGTCGCCGGTGAACTGTCCTCCAGATTCGGGTGACTTTGTGAATGCAGCCGTCGCCTTTGAGGCTCTGGATGATTTGCAACCAGAAACCTTGCTGCGTGAACTGAAGCGCATTGAGCGCGACTTCGGTCGGACAAAAAAATACGAGCGAAATGCCCCTCGCGAACTTGATCTTGATTTGCTGCTATTTGATCACCAGACCCGACAAAGCGACGAATTCACCCTGCCACATCCCCGGGCCGTCGACCGCCTTTTTGTCCTTAAGCCAGCAGCCCAACTGATGCCTGACGCAATTTGGCCCGGTTTGGGGAAGTCTATTGCCCGCTTACTCGATGAGCTAGAAACCGATGAAGAAGTTTATGCACTGGAGGAGCGCCCTCCTTTTTGCGTCGCTGTGGCTTAGTGCTAGCACCCAAGCGTATCAAGGCGAGCTGCACCAACAGCTGACATTTATGTCTGCCAAGCAGCTAAGCCGCTGCATGACGGTCTGGCAGGATATGGACAACGCAATGGCGCAACACAGTTACGACCCGCTTTCTGCGCTTGAGATGCGCTATGTCGTTCGGGCAAACGTTGCCAACGCCAAGGGTAATTTTTTCGGACGCATGTTCCGTTGGAATTATTATGACGTCACCCGCGATGACAGTCAGCGTGTCATAGGTATGTTCGCTACGCGATTTAACTCTCGCTTCGAGGAGGTCTTGGAGCGACTCAAATCTGCTCCCAAGTCTCGGCAAAGACTGGAGGCTTTTGGTGAACTGCTGAGCTATTTGCAGGACGTTTCTACGCCGTCGCGAGTGGTGCCCGTCTACACTGGGCGCTGGTGGGCTTTCAATATGCAGGATCGCTTCGATCGTTTTCCTATTGATGATTTGCGCCTGGAATCCAATGGCCCGAAGCTATGTGATGAGATCGCGGAGATCGGAGAGGGCCTCGTAAACGACAATATAGGGGCTGTGCTGAAATTGTTGCTCACCAAGACCGCGGCGAACACGCTGACTTCTGTGAATCAGGAGATTCCAGGAATGCCGGCGAACTGGACGTCGTTTTGGCGGCCTTCGGAAAAAAACAGTGGCGCGGATTTTGGTGACTACGGCAAGGCCGGCAATAATTTTGGTAACCGGGTGGAGTTTCGCTGCGCCACCGAAACAGAGCCCAAGATGCGCTGTTTGCTGCTCACGGACGATCCGCTCTACCGAGAGTTTGCCTTTACACGCCATCGTGACGCACTGCGCTCTACTATGCTCGCCATGCTGTTAGTACAAATAGAAGGCGAGTTATGACACTGCATTTGGGTATTACCCCTTGGCAACTCAATGCGCCCAGCGCTGCGGGTATTGGCGAACAGGCTGCCTTTGCCGAGAGCCACGGTTATGAGTCGTTTTGGCTCCCAGAAAATCATTTCGGTGAAGGCGCGCTGCCAGACCCGCTAATGCTACTGGCGAGTGCTGCGGCGACAACGACGTCGATCAAGCTGGCAACGACCTCCTACTTGCTGACCCTGCGTAATCCGCTGCAGGCGGCGGAGCAGGTCGCCGTGCTAGATCAGCTGAGTGGCGGCCGGGTGCTTCTTGGCGTGGGGCGTGGA
>CEPJ01136112.1_pt1 | contig 13561 bp, 12 predicted proteins | sample 530561 | NCBI WGS metagenome assembly CEPJ01 (sample SAMEA2620404, study PRJEB7988) | marine metagenome | biome: marine biome (ENVO:00000447); feature: surface water layer (ENVO:00002042); material: "saline water (ENVO:00002010), including plankton (ENVO:xxxxxxxx)" | depth 5 m
ATTAATTTTTATAAAATTTTCAGCAGTTCCAGTTTTACCAGCAAATGTTATTCCTTTAATTTTAGAGTTTTGAGCTGTACCTTTCTCAACTACATCAATCATTCCATCAATAATTGGATCAAAATACTTTTCTGAAATTAATGTTTTTTTTATGTTTTTATAATTTTTATCAATTGAATCATTTTCAATATTTTTAACAAAATGAGGTGGTATATACCAACCTTTATTAGCGATTATAGCTGCAAAATTTGCTAATTGAATTGGTGTTGTTAGGACTTCGCCTTGTCCTATGGAATTTGAGATTGTGGTAGATGCCTTCCATGAGTTATTATACCATTTATTATAATATTCTGAGTTTGGAATAAATCCTCTTTTTCCTGTGGGATGATCATATCCAAGAAAGTTTCCAAATCCAAATGAAGTAACATATTCTCTCCATCTATCTAGGCCAATTGACGAAGTTTCATATTTTTCAATAATTTCATTGTATGTTTTTGCAAAATATGTGTTACATGAAGTATATATTGCATTATTTAAATCAGTATATGTTTCTTGATTAGTATGACATTTCATGAAAGCATTTTTAGCATAAAAATGACCACCACTACATTTGAATAAAGTTTGTTCATTAATAACTTTTTCTTGTAATCCAATTAAAGCATTAATTATTTTAAAAGTTGAACCTGGAGGATATTGACCTTGAAGTCCTCTCTCAAACAAAGGTTTTCCAATACTATCTAAATTTAAACTATTATAATTGAGAGATCGATCTCTTCCAACCAATAAATTTGGATCATATGCGGGAGAATTAACTAAGGCCAGGATTTCTCCAGATTTTGGCTCAATAGCAATAATACTACCAAATTTATTTCTCATTAATGAATCACCATAAATTTGAAGATCGATATCTAAAGTAACATCAATATTTTTTGCAGGTACCAGTAAGCTATCATATATACCATTATTATACTTGCCAATAATTCTATTAAACTTATCCTTTTGAAAATATTTAACACCTTTTTTACCTCTCAAAATCTTTTCATAAGATTTTTCTAAACCTTGCCTTCCGATCATTTCACCCGCTCTGTAATAGGGATTGTTATCAATCTCAAATGTATTTACTTCGCTTGTATATCCAAAAAGATTAGAAGCAGTTTGAAAGTTGTATTTTCTTTTTGATTTTTTTTGGATAAATAGACCACTAAATCTCCAAAGTTTCTCTTGAATACTTGCATATTCATTTTTTGTTATGCCAGAGATTAATATTGAAGGTTTAATAGTTGAATATTTTTTTGCCTTATTAAATCTGTTTAGAAAATCTCTGCTGGTTAGATTAAGTTCTTTAGAGATTGATAAACTATCTGAAATTTTAATGTCTTTTGGAATAATCATTAAGTCATAATATGGTTCATTATATACAATCAGTTTTTTATTTCTGTCGTATATGTAGCCTCTTTCTGGAAAATCATATACTTTTTGAATTGAAGCTCTTTCTAAAATTTGTGAAGAGTTGTTATTAATAATTTGAAGATCAAAAAGTTTAATAATTAAAAGACTTGATATGATGACAACTATTATTTGAAAAAGTTTATCACGCATTTTTCCTAAAAAAAATTAATAATATAAAGTATGAAAAGATTATTGAAATAACCGAGCTAATTAATGTTTTGTTTAATATAATATCAAAATTTTTTAATGAAAAAATTTCAACAGAGTTTAAAATAAATTGATGTGTAAAAAACATTAGGAATAGATAGCTAAGTTTTTGATATAAACTTGTGCCGCTAATGTACTCTGATGTCTTTCTAACTTTATTTACGTCAAAGTTTCCAAAAGCAAATTTAATAATATAAGGTTTTGTTAAAATAGATATAAGAAGAGAAAACGTAATAATTCCAAAAGAATTAGAAAAAAAGTCTACAACAAAGCCAAAAATGAATGTAATTATATAAGCAATACTTTTATTGAAATTTAAAGGAAAAACTAAAACAAAAATCAGATATATATTGACTGTATTTCCAAAAATTAAAAAATTATTAAATATCATAACTTGAGATAATGATAAAATTATAAATCTAAAAAGCAATATTTGATTTAGATTATTCAATTAATTTTCTTAAATCGTTAAACTCCTGACTATAATCATTTTTTACTATGTAAACATTTCTCAAGGAACCAAAATCTTCAAATAATTTCACTGAAATATTGAAGTAATTTGTTGACTCTGGCAATTCAAAATCTGAAATAACTCCGATAGGAATATTTCTGGGAAAAATAGAAGACATCCCCCCCGAAATTATTGTATCACCTATTGAAATATTAGCGCTTTTTGGAATATCCTCCAATTCCATTATTTGATGATTTTTACCATTCCAATACAATGAACCAAAATGTTCACTCTTTTTGACAACTGCATTAATTTTAAGTTGTGAATTTAAAATTGAAATTGCAGTGGCAAATCTATCAGACACATTATTTATAACTCCAACAATTCCTTGGCTTGTTATTATTCCATCTTCAACTTCAACATTTTGTAAGTTTCCTTTATTGATAGTTATAAAATTCTTTGAAAATTTTATACTATTAGAAATAACTTTTGACGGAATATATCTAAAATTTTTATTTAAAATAATAGAGTCATTTTCATATTTATTGTTTATGTTGTTTTTTAGAAATGAGTTTTCAATTACTAATTTTTGATTTGTATTAACTAAATCAAAATATTCAAATAGTTCTGTTTTAATTTCATTAACCGAATTAATTAAGGAGTTAGAGTATAAATTAAACTTAGAAGCTTGGTAATAGTTTCTGCTAAAAATCTGTGTAATAGAGATAAAAATTAGAATTAAAAAAATTATAGAGTTTATATTTTTAATTATAAAATCAATAAAGTTTCGCATTAAATTATTTTACTAAAACACTTTTGTAGCGTTCAATATTTTTTAATGTAATACCAGTACCTCTTACAACAGCTCTAAGTGGATCTTCAGCAATAAAAACAGGAAGGTCAGTTTTTTTTGAAATTCTTTTATCAAGACCTCTAAGCATTGAACCTCCGCCAGCTAAATATATTCCAGTGTTATAGATGTCTGCTGCTAGCTCAGGTGGTGTTTGAGAGAGTGTTTCCATCACTGATTCCTCAATTCTTATAATTGATTTATCTAAGGCTTTAGCTATTTCTCTGTAGCCAATTGAAATTTCTTTAGGTTTACCTGAGAGAAGATCCCTGCCTTGAACCAGTATATCATCAGGAGGAGTGTCTAATTCATCTAAAGCAGATCCTATATTAATTTTTATTTTTTCAGCTGTCCTATCTCCGATTGATAAGTTGTGTTGAGTTCTCATGTAATAAACAATATCTTCGGTGAATACGTCACCTGCTATTTTTACACTTTTATCGCATACAATTCCTGCTAAAGCTATTACCGCAATTTCAGTTGTACCACCACCTATATCAATTATCATATTACCCTTTGGTTGCATAATATCAACACCAATTCCAATAGCAGCAGCCATTGGTTCATGAATTAAATAAACTTCTTTTCCGTTAACTCTCTCAGCAGATTCTTTAACAGCCCTCATTTCAACTTCTGTTATTCCAGATGGAATACAAATTACCATTTTTAAAGACGGAGAATAAAATCTTTTATTTAGGTTTGGAATACTTTTTATTAGTTGACCAATCATTTGCTCGGATGCATTGAAGTCAGCAATAACGCCATCTTTTAAGGGACGAATTGTTTTAATATTTTCATGGGTTTTTCCATGCATTAAGTTTGCTTCTTTTCCAACTGCAATGATCTTATCTGACTTTTGGTCAATGGCAACTATAGATGGACTATCAACAACAACTTTATCATTGTGTATAATTAAAGTATTTGCAGTTCCTAGGTCAATCGCAATTGATTCAGTCCAAAAGTCAAAAAAACTCATAATTAATAGGTTAAAAGTAAAGTTAGTAAATTAATGTTTAAAGTGTCTGGTTCCAGTGAAAACCATGGATAAATTATTATTATCACAATAGTCAATGGATAAACTATCTTTAATTGACCCCCCAGGTTGAATTACAGAACAGATTCCATAATTTGAAGCTATTTCAACACAGTCAGGAAATGGAAAAAACGCATCACTTGACATAACTGAATTTTTTAGATCAAAATCAAATTTTTTTGCTTTATTAATTGCTTGATTAAGCGCATCAACTCTAGAGGTTTGACCTGTTCCTGAGGAAATTAATTGATTATTTTTTGCCAGCACTATAGTGTTTGATTTTGTATGCTTTGAAATTTTAGAAGCAAATAATAAATCTTCAATTTCTTTATCACTTGGATGTTTCTTTGTTACATATTCTAAATGATCGAAATTATCAGTGATATTGTCTCTGTCTTGAGTAAGAAAACCATTTAAACATGTTCTAACTGTTTTATTGTATAATTCAATGTTTTTAATTTTTAAAATAATCCTATTTTTTTTGCAACTTAAAATTTTTAATGCCTCAGTCGAATATGAAGGAGCCATAATGACTTCAAAAAATAATTTATTAATTTCATTTGCTGAATGTAAATCAATTTCTTTGTTGGAAATTAATACCCCTCCAAAAGCTGAAATTGGATCACCCTGAAGAGCTTTTATATAAGCTTCAAAAATTGAATTTCTTGTAGCTAATCCACATGCATTATTATGTTTAAGTATTGCAAATGTTGAATCATTATTCCAAAATTCTTTGATCAAATTGTATGCTGAGTCAATATCAAGTAAATTATTGTATGAAAGTTCTTTTCCGTTTAATTTTTCAAAAATGGAATCAATTTCACCTACAAAAGATCCCTTTTGATGAGGGTTTTCTCCGTATCTCAATTCATAAGACTTTTCAATTGAACCTTTTTCAAAATATTGATTTATAAAATTATCATAATTGGATGATATTTTAAATGCTTTAGCTGCATATTTTTTTTTCTTTTCAATCGAAAATATTCCTTTATTGTTATCCAAGTCACTCAGGAATTCATCGTACTGATCAATTGAACACAAGCACACAACATGATTGAAGTTTTTTGCAGCAGCACGTATTAAAGAAATCCCACCAATATCAATTTTTTCAATTATTTCTTCATGCGACTGAGCATCATTAACTGTGTTTTCAAAAGGATATAAATCAACAATTACATAATCAATACTTGGAATATCATATTCAGATTTTTCTTTAGAATCATTTGTATTTTTTCTTCTGAATAATATTCCACCAAAAATTTTTGGATGAAGTGTTTTAACTCTTCCTCCAAAAATTGAAGGATAATCTGTTAAATTTTCAACTTTTTCAATTTCAAAACCCATCTTTGAGAGATATTTCTCTGTGCCACCAGTTGAAATAATTTTAATATTCAAACTCTCAAGTTTTTTAGCAATTTTTTCAATTCCATTTTTGTCATATACTGAAATGAGTGCAGATTTTTGAGATTTATTATTCATAAATATTTAAACGGTAAATGTAAAATTTTTAAAAAAAAAAAGCTGCATAAAGCAGCTTTTTTTAGTTTAATTTTTTTGATTTATTACATCATGCCAGGCATTCCACCTCCACCCATAGGTGGTGCAGCAGGAGTATCTTCTTTGATGTCGACTAAAGCACACTCAGTGGTTAAGATCATTCCAGCAACAGATGCTGCATTTTCAAGTGCAACTCTTGTTACCTTTTTTGGATCAATGATTCCGGACTCAAAAAGATCAACATATTTTTCGGATTTAGCATCATATCCAAATCCACCTTTACCTTCGATTATTTTTGCAACAACAACAGAACCCTCACCTCCTGCATTTTCAACAATAGTTCTTACAGGAGCTTCGAGTGCTCTTGAAATAATCTGAATACCAGTCAGTTCATCATCATTGGACCCCTTTATTTTATCAAGTTCTTTTCTGGAACGAATGAGAGCAACTCCACCACCAGCTACGATTCCCTCTTCAACTGCAGCCCGTGTTGCGTGAAGAGCATCATCAACTCTGTCTTTCTTTTCTTTCATTTCTACCTCAGATGCAGCTCCTACGTACAATACGGCAACTCCTCCTGCTAATTTGGCAAGCCTTTCTTGGAGCTTTTCTTTGTCATAATCTGATGTGGTTGTTTCAATTTGAGATTTTATTTGGTTTACTCTATCATCAATTAATTTCTTTTCACCAGCACCATTAACGATAGTAGTATTATCCTTATCAATAGTTACTCTTTCTGCTGTTCCAAGCATATCAATGGTAGTATTTTCTATATTGAAACCTCTTTCCTCAGAGATGACTGTTCCACCAGTTAGTATTGCAATATCTTCAAGCATAGCTTTTCTTCTATCTCCAAAACCCGGAGCCTTGACTGCTGCTATTTTTAGTGCACCTCGTAATTTATTGACCACCAGAGTTGCTAAAGCCTCACCATCAACGTCTTCAGCAATTACTAATAGAGGTTTACCACTTTGAGCTACTGGCTCTAACACAGGAAGTAAATCTTTCATAGCAGAAATCTTTTTATCATAAAGAAGAATGTATGGGTTTTCTAAATCTGATTCCATTTTTTCACTGTTGGTGACAAAATATGGAGACAAATATCCTCTGTCAAATTGCATACCTTCCACAACATCTACATACGTATCGGTTCCTTTTGCTTCTTCGACAGTAATAACACCTTCTTTACCAACTTTTTCAAAAGCTTCAGTAATCAAGTTACCTATAGCATCATCATTGTTGGCAGAAATGGAAGCAATTTGTTGAATTTTTTCAGATGAATTTCCAACAGTTTTTGCAGTTTTGTTTAAATTTTCTACTATTGCACTAACGGCTTTATCAACCCCTCTTTTCAAATCCATAGGGTTTGCACCTGCAGTTACATTTTTAAGACCCTCTGTAACTATTGATTGGGCTAAAATTGTAGCTGTAGTTGTTCCATCACCTGCAAGGTCGTTTGTTTTTGAGGCAACTTCTTTCACCATTTGAGCACCCATATTTTCTAATGCATCCTCAAGTTCAATTTCTTTAGCTACAGTAACTCCATCTTTGGTGACTTGTGGACCTCCAAAAGATTTTCCTATAATAACATTTCTTCCTTTGGGTCCAAGAGTAACTTTTACCGCATTTGCCAAGGCATCAACTCCTTTTTTTAATCCCTCTCTTGCTTCTATATCAAATTGTATTTTTTTTGCCATTTTATTAAATTTTATAATTAGACTATTGCTAGAATATCACTTTCTCGCATTATCAAGTAATCTTTACCTTCAAATTTTAATTCAGTTCCTGAATATTTTCCATATAAAACTGTTTCGCCAACTTTAACTGAAATCGGATTTTCTTTAGTTCCATTTCCAACTGCAACTATGTTACCTTTTTGTGGTTTTTCTTTTGCAGTGTCAGGTATTATTATACCTGATGCTGTCTTCGTTTCAGCTTCAAGAGGTTCAACAAGTACTCTATCTGCTAATGGTTTAATATTTAATTTACTCATTTTTAATTTTTTTATTTATTTTTTCATCAATCGTGCCAAATTAATATTTATGACAAATTGTATTGATCACCAAAAAACAATGACATCATGGCAGAGGTTAATATTATTCGTCAGTTGCTGGATCTTCATCATTTTCTAGAATTTCTTCTATTTCAAATTCACTATTGTTATTTAATAGGTCAGATTCAGAATTTTTATTTCCAGAATTCAAAGTAATATTTGAAAATAAAATCAAAATCAAAAGAGCACCTGCTAGAAACCATGTGCTTTTATCAAGAAAATCAGAAGTTTTCTTGACACCACCTAATTGTTGAGAATCACCGCCAAAACTTGATGATAAACCTCCACCTTTAGGATTTTGAACCATAATAACTAAAATTAGTAAGAATGATAGAAAAATGATTGAAAATAATATTAATGTAAATATGCTATTCATTTTTCAACTTATTTTTAATAAAATCAATTTGGTTTGCAAATAAACTGATTTTTTCTGGATATTTCAAACTTAAAATCTTGTATGCCTTTAATGCTTCTTTAAGCTTATTTTGTTTTAAGTACATCTTAGCTAAAGTTTCTGTCATGTAATCTTCTTTACTAATATTTAACTTAACATTTTTCCTTTTGTAGTTTAGTTTGTCAATTATTCCAAAATCAGTTTTAAAACTTTTGCTAGATTGTAATGTTTCTGCATCTTTTGTTTTAGATAGCCATTGTAAAAATGAAAGATTACTATCATGTACATTTTTATTCAAATCATTTATTATTTCTCTTGAGTTTTTATCGTTCAATAAAATCTGATCTTTTAAGATTTTATATAAATGAACTCTATCTAAAAATCTTAGGGAAAATTTTTTTATTTTTTTCTCATAAATAATTGAATTATATTTTTTTGCCAGTACCAAATTTATTACGTGCGCTGGACTAAAGAAAGGATAATCATTCGAAATTTTTAAAAAAATTTTTTGATCTCTTTTTTTAATATAGGTTGGTTGTTTTAATCCCTCAAAAAATAATTTTTTGTCATTGTTTACCATTTTGCTAACGAAGCATTAAATATGTCTTGTGTCAATCTTTCAAATATTATTTCATGAGCTTCACTCTTTACAGAAATAAGTTGTTGTTCAGCAGGATAGTCGAAAAAAAAAGAAAATCTTCTTTCAAAACTATCTTCCTCTTTTTTAAAGTTTGTGTAAATTACATTGACACTAATTGTCAATCTATTTTGAGCTGCATTTAAGTCTGCAGTACTGGTCATTGGACTTACTCTATATTCAATTATTTCTCCTTCATATAAAAGGTCTCCATTAGTTTGGATTAATTGTAGATTTGTTTGATTTTCTAAAATATTTTGAAGTGCTAATGTAAAATCTCTATCTATTCCAGGCTCATATATTGAACCTACATTATTACCAGAATTATTACTAAATAAATTAACTTGAAATGTTTCCGTACCAACAGGAATTGAAGCACCTGTGAATGAATAATTTCCACAAGAATTGATTGCGAATATACTCACAAAAACAACTATTTTATTAAAGTTTAATATCATAATGTTTAATCTTTCGATACAATGTTCTCTCCGAAATTCCAAGCTCATTTGCTGCTGCTTTTCTTCTTCCATTATTTCTTTCCAGTGATTTTATGATTAATTCTAGTTCTTTGTCTTGAATTGATAATGTTTCTTCTTCTTGAATTTCTTCTGCATAATCATACTTATCATTAATTGTATTGTTATTTTTTGAGCTTTCAAATTGTATAAAATTATTTTCAAGTGGTGATTCTTCTAATAGTTTTTCAGAATATTTTTTTTGTGAACTATCAAAATTTGAAATATTAAAATCAGGATTTTCATCTTTAATTTTTCCAATAACTTTTTTAACTTCATTTAAGTCTTTCTTCATGTCAAAAAGAATTTTGTAGAGTATTTCTCTTTCATTAGAAAATTCACTATTATCATTTTCCTGATCAATAAGCGCTGGTAAATTACTTAAAGGATTTGGTAAATAACTGGAAAGTAGTTGTGAAGTAATAGCTCTTTCTTGTTCGAGAACTGAAAGTTGTTCAGTGATATTTTTTAATTGTCTAATATTACCATTCCATCTATAATTTTTTAATAAAATTTGTGCTTCATTATCGAGTCTTACCGTTGGCATATTATATTTTTTTGCGAAATCAGATGCAAATTTTCTAAATAATAAAACAATATCGTTTTTTCTCTTTCTTAATGAGGGCACTTTAATTTCAACAGTGCTGAGTCTGTAATATAAATCTTCTCTAAATTTATTTTTTTGGATTGCTGAATCCATATTTAAATTTGTAGCAGCAACAATTCTAACATTTGTTTTTTGAACCTTTGAGGACCCCACTTTTAAAAATTCTCCATTTTCTAAAATTCTTAATAATCTGACTTGTGTAGTTAATGGGAGTTCGCCAACTTCATCTAAAAAAATTGTTCCGCCATCTGCAACTTCGAAATATCCAGATCGTGTAGATGTTGCGCCTGTAAATGCCCCTTTTTCATGTCCAAATAACTCTGAGTCAATTGTACCCTCTGGAATGGCACCACAATTTACTGCAATAAATTTATTATGTTTTCTGTGAGATAGTTGATGAATAATTTTAGGAAAAATCTCTTTACCAACTCCACTTTCGCCAGTGATTAACACAGAAATGTCAGTGGGTGAAACTCTAATTGCTTTTTCAATGGCTCTATCTAATCCAGGATCAATTCCGACTATTTCAAATCTTTGTTTTATATTTTGAATGTTTGAATTCATTTAATCTTATTAACAACTGAACCAATTAATGTTGTGTTAGTAGATTTACTAATTAAAACCTCTACAAAATCTCCAGGACTATAATTTTCTTTCGGAAAAACAACCATAAAATTCTGTTCATTTCTTCCTGCCCAAAAATTAGTAGATTTTTTCGATTCTTTTTCAATCAAAACCTCAGTTTTTTTTCCTATAAATTCAGAAAGATTTTCTGAACTGTGCCTAAATTGTAAGTCAATGATTTCTGATAATCTACTTTGTTTTACCTTTTCTGAAACATTATCATCTAGCTTCCTGGCTGCAAGTGTTCCAGGTCTTTCAGAATATTTGAACATAAAACCAAAATCATATTTGACTTTATTCATTAAACTTAATGTTTGAAAATGATCAATTTCAGTTTCATTTGGAAATCCAGTTATTATATCGTGAGATATTCCACAGTTTGGTAGTATTTTTCTAATTTGATTAATGAGCTCCAAATACTCCTCCCTAGTGTGTTGTCTATTCATTGCTTTTAAAATATTATTGCTCCCAGATTGAACAGGTAAATGAATGTGGTTACAAATGTTTTTATGATTCTTCATTGTTTTTAAAACTTCAATGTCCATATCCTGTGGGTTTGAAGTTGTAAATCTAATTCTAAAATCAGGGTAACACCTAGCAACTAAATCAAGAAGTTTTGCAAAATTAATACATGTTTTCTTTTGAATTTCACTAGCGTTTTTAAAATCTTTTTTTAGACCACCACCATACCACAAATAGCTATCAACATTTTGTCCAAGTAAAGTAATTTCCTTAAATCCATTTAACTTTAATTCATTTATTTCAGATAGAATACTTTTAGGGTCTCTACTTCTTTCTCTCCCTCTAGTGAAAGGAACAACACAAAACGTACACATATTGTCACATCCTCTAGTTATTGAAACAAAAGCAGATATACCGTTTGAATTTATCCTTTCAGGTCTAATATCTGCATAAGTTTCCTCTTTGGACAAAATTACATTAACGGCATCTTTACCAGAATTAATTTCTTTTAGTAAATTTGGTATGTCTCGATATGCATCCGGGCCTACTACCAAGTCAACTATTTTTTCTTCAAACAAGAATTTTTCTTTTAACCTTTCAGCCATGCAGCCTAATACACCAATTTTAATATCTGATTTTTTTTTCTTGAGATAATTAATACTAGATAATTTTTTCCGAATTGTTTGTTCAGCTTTTTCTCTTATCGAACATGTATTTAAAAGAATTAGATCTGAATGCTCAATATCAGAGCAATGTTCATAACCAACATTTTCTAAGATTGATGCCACAACTTCAGAATCAGCAAAATTCATTTGACATCCATATGAAATAATATGATATTTAGCTCTGTGCAACTTGGCACTATTTATTTTTTTAACTTCAGACTCAACCAGCATATTTGATTTGTAATATCTTATACAAATATAAAAAAACTGTCAAATTGTCGTGTTTTAAAATGATTCAATTTGTTATTATTAATATTAATGGAATGAAAATTGATATTTTTTTTAAAGATCAAGTTCTTAAACATAAAAATCTTGATTTTAAAAAAACGTATATTTTTGTGTACCTAAACTTTATTTATGTCTAAAAATCTTGTAATTGTAGAATCACCTGCTAAAGCAAAAACAATTGAAAAATTTTTAGGCAACGATTTTAAGGTTGTTTCTAGCAATGGTCACATCTCTGATTTACCTTCAAACGAGTTGGGAATTAATGTTGATGAAAACTATGCTCCCAAGTACATCGTAAGTAAAGATAAAAAAGATATTGTTAAAAAATTAAAAAGTGAAGTTAAAAAAGTTCAAACTGTTTGGCTTGCAAGTGATGAGGATAGGGAAGGAGAAGCTATTGCTTGGCATCTACAAGAATCATTAAAATTAGATGAAAGTAATACTAAACGAATTGTCTTTAGGGAAATCACTGAAGAAGCAATTAAAAAAGCCATCACACATCCAAGAAAAATTGACAAATCTTTAGTTGATGCTCAACAAGCTAGAAGAATTTTGGACAGGTTGGTGGGATATAAAATTTCACCCATCCTTTGGCGAAAAGTAAAAGGTGGATTATCAGCTGGTCGAGTACAATCTGTTGCTCTTAGATTGATTGCAGATCGCGAAAAAGAGATAAATCTTTTTAAACCAAATGAAACATTTAAAATATCTGGATTATTTTCAACATCTGACAACAAATCCTTTAAGGCTAAAATTCAGAAAAATATTAGTTATGATAAACATTTTAAATCATATTTAAATGATTTTATTAGTTCAGTATTTTCAATTCAATCCGTAGCTAAAAAACCAATAGAGAAAAAGCCGACTCCACCATTTACGACATCAACTTTGCAACAGGAAGCTTCCAGGAAACTAGGATTTTCAGTTTCAAGAACAATGTCTGCAGCACAAAAACTTTATGAACAAGGTCATATTACATACATGCGAACCGACAGTGTCAATTTATCAGACCAAGCAATTAGTGCAATAAAAGAAACAGTTATTAAAAATTTTGGTGAAAATTATTTTACGCAAAGAAAGTTCAAGAATAAGAATAAAGGTGCCCAGGAAGCTCATGAGGCAGTCAGACCCACAAATTTTTCAGTTGATAATTTAGTAGTAGATTACGATCAAGCAAAATTATATAGTCTCATATGGAAAAGGACTATATCCTCTCAAATGTCAAATGCTAAACTCGATAAAACAATAATTAAAATTAAATCTTCTAAACATCATGAGCTGTTTCATGCTGATGGTGAAGTTGTTAAATTTGATGGATTTTTAAAATTATATATTGAGTCAAAGGATAATGTTTCTGATGAAGATGAAAATGAGTTACTACCTGATTTGACTGAGGGTGAAATTATTAATAAAAATAAAATTATAGCTACCCAACACTTTTCTAAACCCCCATTCAGATTTTCTGAAGCTACACTTGTAAAAAAACTTGAAGAACTTGGAATTGGAAGACCATCTACTTATGCTCCAACCATATCAACTATAATAAATAGAAAATATGTTTATAAAGGCGACTCAGTTGGTTCATCAAGAAACTTAATACAATTCATAATTAAGGACAATCTCGAGGAATTAACAATCAAAGAAAATTTTGGATCAAACAAAGGAAAATTAGTTCCCAGTGAAGTAGGTCAACTAGTTAATGAATTTTTAACAAATAATTTTAGTAATATCATTGATTACAATTTTACTGCTTCAGTAGAAGATGATTTTGATTCAATTGCCAATGGTGAGAAGGATTGGCAATCAATAATTCATAATTTTTATAATCC
>CEPJ01020235.1_pt1 | contig 13531 bp, 14 predicted proteins | sample 530561 | NCBI WGS metagenome assembly CEPJ01 (sample SAMEA2620404, study PRJEB7988) | marine metagenome | biome: marine biome (ENVO:00000447); feature: surface water layer (ENVO:00002042); material: "saline water (ENVO:00002010), including plankton (ENVO:xxxxxxxx)" | depth 5 m
TTTCATAATACCTGCAGAAAACGCATTAACAAGTGGATTTGTATTAAATGAACTGTCAAAAAATACTTCACCTCCAACAATTGGAATTCCAAAAGCGTTTCCATAGTCCCCAATACCTTTGGTTACTCCACGCAACAACCATTTAGTTTTATCTAAATTGATATCTCCAAATCTCAATGAGTTTAATTGAGCAATTGGTCTAGCTCCCATCGTAAAAATATCTCTATTGATACCACCAACTCCTGTAGCAGCCCCCTGATACGGCTCAATAGCTGAAGGATGATTATGGGACTCTATTTTGAAACAACAAGCTAAACCATGACCTATGTCAACTAATCCAGCATTTTCTTCGCCAGCTTTTACAAGCATATGAGGGCCATCTTTGGGTAATTTTTTTAGCCATAGTATAGAATTCTTGTAGGAACAATGCTCAGACCACATGACTCCATATATGCTTAATTCACAAAAATTAGGTGTACGACCAAGTATTTCTTTTATTTTTTCAAACTCAGATTCAAGCAAACCCATTTCTTTTGCTTGTTGAACAGTAGCTAAATTCACACCTTTATATTTTAATTAAATTTAAATTAATGTTCAAAAATATATTTAACTATCTTAAAATTTATTACATCATTTATTAACAATACTAGTTTTATAATAATACAATTCCACGAGGAAATTAAATTTTAAGAAAAATATATAAAGTCATTTAATTTACTTATTAGATATTGCCTTCATCATCAGACTTTTCATCAATCGCCTCTTGCATATATAAGTTACACGATCCAAAAGAAAATACTAAACAATTACAATAACACCATATTACTGAAATCTAAAAAAATAATTTATACATTAATGATTTTTTTATCATTTATTCATTTTATGAATTTTATTTGTTAATTGATAATATTATATCTAACTAATATGCTGGCAAAATCTTTCCTTTAAAATATATATTTCCAGCAGGTTTATACTGACATACCCAAACTTGTTCATCTCCACATTTAACTGTTGCGCATCCAACTTTTTTTGTATCTCTCCAAATTATCTGAGTATAATGTCCACAAGAATCAAGTGTTTCAACACATTTTCTTGATTCAAAATCAAAATATTTTTTTTCTGAAATCCACAACTTTGATACTTGTCTTGGTGTCAAATCATATCCCTTGCTCCACGCTATATTTTCTCCAATGTTTTGAATATATCTGCCGTTACTATGTTTGTATAAACAATAATTCTTTCTTCTGAGTTTTTTTGCCCATTTTAATGAACTTTTTTCTAATTCTGTTGACCAAACTAGTTCAGGTAGATTCAAGCTATCTCTTGCTTCATTGTGTGCCTCTAACATACCGCTCATTTCTAAAGGCTGAGTATCTTGCGATAGCCCAATTATAGGTAGGCAAAATAATAATAGCAATATTATGTTATATGACACTTTATCAATCAAAGTAAATAATTTTGGTTTGATATTCTTTTGTTTTCTTAATTAAAAATCTGCACATAAAAATAAGCTCTTAAAATATACTGGATTTTAAAAGGCATTAAAAAAATAGATCCAATTCAACTTAACAAATAATAAAAAAAATCAAAGTTTTTCTTGTAATTTCTATTTATTTTTTCCGGTATCTACTTGAGTAATATCTTCAAGTGGATTAAAAGATTCAAATTCAGAATTTTCAAGATATTCAATATTTCCAAATCTTTGAGTAATCATGTTATCTGAAAGTTTTATACTCTTTCTCAGCCTGTTAATAAACAGTTTTTCATCTTCTTCTTCCTTCTCATCTGCAGCTATTATTCTTAGGGAGATTTCAAGAAGAGTTAATTGTTCAACGATGCTTAAACTATTATTTTTGATTTCATGGAACAAGTTGTTATTAAACAATTCTATATCTCGCATACACTCGTTCAGAAAAGTATCTAACAAAGACTTTAAATTTTCTGAAAAGAAATAAGGCGATTCTTTTTCAATAGCGTAAAGAGCTTGTTTTTCTTTGTCGTCTATATATCCATCACATGCAATTGCTCCTACGGCTGTTTTTAATAATATTTTTTTAAAGTCTATTTTTTCCATAATTAATTGTTTTTGTTTATTCTAAATCCAATTTGATTTCTTTTGCCTTTTTTTTCTGAATTTTTGAATGAATTATGCTGAATTTCGTATGAATCAATAATCTCTTTACTAATCGATGGAATAAATGAGCTGATCACCTCTTTTAAGATAGACATAGAAATTCTAATATCTTTCATAGCTGCGGTGTGAGATGCTTGGTTTACAATAAATTCAATATCACTTGAAACTAAGTTATTTGTCAATTTACCAAGTTCTTCATAATTCATTTGGGGCTCACAGTATCTGTTTTTAAGATACAGTTCAAATAATTTTTTTCTTGCAATCTTGTCAGGTGGTGGTATGTAAATTTGTATCTCAAGTCTTCCTGTTCTAAGTATTGCAGGATCAATCAACTCAGGTTTATTAGTTGTTGCAATTATGAAAATTCCACGATTTGAACATTTATTAATTTGAGATAAAAACTCATTAACTCTGGATGATATCGATTGATGAGAATCATCTGATCGATTTGGCATTATTGCATCAACTTCATCAAAGCAAATAATACTTGGAGAATTTTTTTCAGCATCGTCAAATAGCTGACCTATTTTTTCTTCACCTCCACTCACATAAATTGAACTTAAGTCTGATGGTTTTACTAAGTAAAAATTAAAGGAGGCTTCCTCACAAAATTTTTCAGAGATAAATGTCTTTCCACAGCCAGGTGGCCCGTACAATAACATTCCATTAGGAACAGAAACACCGTACTTCTTAAAATGATCTGGTCTTCTTAATACTTCTAAAACTTGTGTGTTTAGTTGATTTTTTAAATCATCCATTCCAGCTATGTCATTGAAACCATCTCCAGCTTTGATTTGCATATTTTTTTTAGAGGTGTTTGAATCAGCTTCTGTTAAAATTTTATCTCTGTTTAGAAAAGTTATAATATCTGGAATATTTCTAAATCTTTCATCAGAATTCTGATTTAAAGCTTTTCTAAAAAAAAGTTGCAAATGTTTATCAATAAAAACAGCAAACTTTAAATCTAAGTTTCTTTTTTTTAGATGTCTATCAATGCTTTCTTTGTTACTAAAATTAATAACTTGATCGTCGTGCCAGGCACAATATCCATGCAACATTTGATACAAAATTGAACAAATGTTATATAAATCTGTTTTTTCGTTAAAAACATCATTAAAACACTCAGGTGCCAAATTATTAGCAATTACTCCGTCAATAAACTTATACTTAAAATCATCACCAAGGTGTCTAACATTAATTAAATTTCTTAGTATGATTGTTTCTGACTCACCTGACATATCAAACATTATATTATTAAGAGACAGACCGTTTAACAAAATTGGCTCTTGCCTTGAATGTAATGAGCTAGCAATTTCAAACAACCTAGAACATACGTTAATAGAATCAAATTCTGTCAGTGAACCATTTCTTTTAATTCTATCTAATACGCTTTCACCTGAAATAAATTCTGTAGCTATATACCTATATTTTTGCATTTGATTATTGAATGATCCAAATCCTAACAGTTTAGGGAAACCATCGATTCCTAATTTCAAAAAACTTATTTCTCTTAAATCATCATTATCATCTAAATCATCTTTAGAAATCTTAGATACATTGTATACATTGAAAAGAACTAATTTTCCTGAACTTAATTCATTTGCAGAGTATATCTCACAAAATTCACTGGATTCAATAAAGTGTTTTATTTTATATCTGTCACTTACAATTATGTCCTTTAGTTTACTCATAAATTTTTTATGCTCCTAAAATATCATCTCTTCCTTTTTCAGCTTTTGGCAACAATTGAAATAACTGATGAACATAGTTTTTTATTCTATCAACTTTTGGATTTGATGCAGCTTCATTCATTGCAGAATTAAGGATAGAACGAGCTTTTGGTTTATCAATCCAACTATGAGAATCAAAATCATTATTATATTCATATAAAATAGCTACCCATAATTCTATTCCATGCTCATCTTCAACTATTGTAAATAGTAAAGACCTAATTTCTTTCTCTAATTCTTTGGCTTTATTAACGTCCTTAAGCACTAATACTTTGTCTAACTGTATTTTATATCTATCTTTTGTGTGAATTAATTTAGAACTTTTAGATTTATTAACTTTTTCCTCCAGCTTATAAAACGCTTCGTTTAAAGATTCCTCAGCTGCAGGCCACGCACTTTGATTTTCTATGTTATCAAGCTCTTGAAATTGCTTTCTTAAATTATCCCTAGTTTGCATTCTAACATCGTCATCATTTTTTCTAGATTCGTATTGATTTTTAATTTCAGAAACATTGTTTTTTAATTTCTCAACTCTATTAACATCAAATGAAAAATTATTTTCTTCTAGTTGTTTAATTTCTAAATTAATTGAATCAAACTGTTGATCAAACCATTGATCATTTTCACCTTCTTGCTTCTTACTAACATCAAATTCTTTATCAATAGTATCATTTAAATAGGGAATATCAATTGATAATTTATAAACTCCGTCTCTCACGATTTCTAAAAACAAATTAACTTCAGAGTTTTTCGGTAGCAACTTTCCAATATCATGACCTGTTAATTGTACGGTACTGACCCAAGTTTGATTTGATGCTCTTGTTCCTTCAGCATCTTCTCCTTGATAAATTGAAATATTAATAAAGTCATCAGTACCTGGCCTAATATCCTTTTGAGTAGGTAAACCTGACTTTTCTCCGCTTGCTGGCATAGTATTATTTTTCTCAAGACCTGGGATTGAATAAAAATTAGCTTTCCCATTATCACCAAGAAGTTCTAATCCATAACTATATGCAAGAGTTGCACTTCCAGACTTAACTCCTTGAAGTATTGTTAATTCATTTGGCTCACATTGCAATACTTCACCAGAATCATTTGATAGCTGGATTGTAAATACATTAGGTTTGCCTACTCTAAGTTTCAAATCAATTATATCTCCAGATTCACTAAGTTCTGCTTTATCACTTTCCCAACCACCATCTGATCTTTTGACAGATATAAATATCTTTTTATCGATATCTCCTTGGGTTTTACTTTTATCAAATTTAACAACTAACATTTCTTCATCCTCAACTGATTGTGATTCATATGCAAGATCAAGTTGAATTTTTGTTTTATCTAACACCTCATCTTTGATTGAAGGGTCTAATTCAAACTGAGTTGCAAAGACAGCTGCACCTCTTGCTACAACAGTCATTGGATCAACTTTTGTGTTAGGCTTTCTAATTTGATTTGTTATCAATTCTCTTAAAATTGGTGAGAAAGTAGGGCCTCCAACTAAAATTAAATCTGAAATTGAATTCCCATCTAAATTGTTTCTATTTAACAACTCTTTGGTAATATCTATAGCTTTTTGAAAAACAGGTGAAAGAACACTTTTTAGTTTTTCGCTAGTGACAGAGAAATCTAATTCAATTTCTTCACCATTGTCATCCTCAGGATAATCACCAATATTACTAATTATATCATAAGTTTCTGAAAAGGATAAATTAATTTTAATTTGTTCAGCTATAACTTTTAGAGCCTCTTTTAGTAAGCTTTTCTTAGTCTCGTCATTTAAAAAACTATCAATTGTATAGTTTTCCTTGATGTTTTCTAATAAAATTTCATCAACAATTGCTTGATCTAAGTTCTTACCTCCCAACCAATTATCACCAGCTGTGTCTTTAACCTGCATAATTCCATCCTCAATGTTTACTAAACATACATCAAAAGTACCACCACCAAAATCAAATATTATAATCTTCCCGTCTTTTACTTGCTCGTCTATTCCATATGCCATTGCGGCTGCAATAGGTTCCTGAAGTAACTCAACCTGTGAAAAACCAGCAAGTGATGCTGCTTTTTTTGTTGCAGCTTTTTGGTTATCATTAAACATAGCAGGTATGGTTATAACAGCCGATTTAAAGTTAACTTCTTGTGGGAAAGACTTTAAAATTTTTAAAACTTCAGCGGATAAATCTTCAGATAAAAAATCTTTGTTCATGTCAGATGAAAAATACTTGGTATCAGTACCCATCGTTCTTTTAAATTCGACAAAAGTATTAGATTGGGAACCCTGACCTTTTTTTAAAGCTATCAATTTATCTTGATTCAGTTGGTTGTATGCTCGATCACCAACAGATATTCTTTGTTTTCTAAACTGGACACACGAAGGTGTTGTATCTTTATTTTGTTGATTTTTAACAATTGAAGACTCACCTTTTTCAATTACAGCGATCGCTGAATTTGTTGTCCCTAAATCAATTCCATATTTAATTCTGTTCATATTTAATTATTTTAAAATCCTTGACTTACTTCAACTTGAGCTGCTTGAACTAATCTTCCCTTGTAATTAATCTGAGGCTTAATAATTCTAGAAATGATTGATTCATTTTCGTTTAAATTTTCATCCTCTACAAAAGAGGCTTGCAAATTCATTCCATTGTCATATGGCAGATTTAAAAGTTCCTCAAGTTCATAGTGATTTGAATTTAAACTTTGCTCAAGCTTTCTTACAGAAGCTTTGATTTGCTTATACCCTTTTACTGATTCATCCATCTTTGATAAATTTAATTGTAGTCTGATTATTTCATCAGCTACTCTAAAAGCAAAACTATGATCTATTTCTTTTGTCTCTTTGACAAATTCTAATTTGTCTAATTCATTATTTTGCTGATGTTTTATAACAAAATCATTTTTTATAACGTTTGCTAGTTTAAGTGAAATAAACATAAAAATGAAACAGGCTATAGAAAGTAGTATAATTAAAGTTTCCATATTCTTAAGGCATTCCAAATTTATAAAAATCAGCTGTTAACATTTTGATAACTTGATGAGATTTAAGACTTTTATAATACATCTCTTTTTTAACATAGTTAAACCACCATTTTGTAATTCTGAATCCTGCAAAAATCAAGTCAATCGCAAATAAGATCCCTTGAGAAAGAGCAATTGCTAGTACATATACTACAGCAGCTGTAATCCATGCAATATACTTTTTTTTCATTTTTTCAGATTTACAATCAGCACAACAATGAATCTCAACTCCACCATCTTTAAAATAAGTGTATGAATTATCCCACTTCATCTTGTGCATCTTTACTCTAAAACTTGTTGTAACATCCTCTAGTTTGCAAAAGGCACAAATGTTAGCACTTGCTTCATCTTCACAATGTTTGATTGCTTTTTTTGCTCTAGTGGTTGTCTTTTCACCAATAGCTATCTTTAATGAGTATTTAAAACTTTCATAATAGGTTTGATAATAATTATTATCAATGTTAGAGTTAAAGCAAGCTATACCACACTCTAAAATTGCATTAGATAATTTATCTGAAATGATTTGAAATTGAAAATCATCTGAGCTGAAAATTTCTTTTAAATAATTAAAATCTTTAGCTGTATCCTCTATAAGCTTAATTCCAAATTCTATACCATTTGGACTTCCTTTTTTATTTTTAGAAATATTTTGTTTTGTGTCTTTGTCTAATAAATCTAGGGCGTTCTCAATCTCATTGTTAATATTTTGTATTGTCTTTTCTGATAATGAAGATTTCAATTTTTCTTTTATGGAACTTTCAAACCCATCAAAAATTTTAAATAAATCTTTACTTTTAAAGTTCTTTTTTAAATTATTTAAGATTGTTTCAGTAAAATAATCTTCAATTTCAATTGCAGAGACCATTTCTGTTTTCAGTACTTTTTGATTAAAATCACTAAAAAAAACAGAATTTATAAAATCAAGTTTTAACTGAAAAGCAAGTTTTAAATCTGCGATTGAATTTTCATCTTTTTTGAAAAAATCTTCTTTTGATTCATCTAATGAATTCATTAATAAAAAAGATGAATAATTATTGAAAGAGGAGTAGTTTTTTTCAGAAATTTTTTTTGCTTTGGTGGCTTTCTCCCAAATCTCTCTAGATTTATCTATATCATTTTTGACAAGATTTGCAATTGCAACTGAATCAATTGAATTAAAGTCTGTAAACCAAAATAAACTACTCTTTACTTTATTAATATCTAAATTCAAATAATTTTCAGACTTCATTAACAGATCATCACTTCTTTCAATAGGTTTAAAATTAAAGCAAGAAAAATCATAATCAAGCTTCATTTCTTTTCCAATTTTTGCGAATGCTTTTAGTTTCGATAGATTTTTTTTAACTTCCTTAATACCTGAGTTTGAAAGGACACCTAAAATTCTGTATGGATTATTTGAAAATACCATTTAATTTTAAAATTAAATAATATTATTAAATAAGATGAAAAATTTTGAAATTATTAATATTTAATTGTAGACCGGTGTATTAATTTAGTATATCTTTTAAAAAAAGATGTACTCACAACTGGTAAAAAAAATTTAAGTTTTTTTTTCACTATAAATCAATATTTCAATCTAGTAAATTATGTGATTGAAGTTTCTTTCGATTTTACCACTTATGTTTGTAAGTTGTTTTTGAATACTCTTCATATCCTGCTTGAAATTATTTGTTGTATATAATTTATCAATAATTCCAATTTCTTTTTTTTTGTAATTGATACCAACTATAACAATTGGGACATTTGCTTTTTGAGCGATATAATAAAAACCAGTTTTCCATTTATCAACTTTTTTTCTAGTTCCCTCAGGAGAAAGTGATAAAATTATAGCTTTACTATTAATTATTTTCTCAGAAAGAAAATCAACTAAATTGTTATTTTTTGATCTATCAACTGGTATCCCACCATTTAGCTTTATTAAATGTGAAATAAATGGGAAAAAAAGTTCTTTTTTTGCTAGATATTTTGGTTGAATTTTAACAATATAAGAATAAAGTCTTGCATAAAAAAAATCCCAATTAGAAGTATGTGGAACAGCTATCAGTACACATTTTTTAGGGAAATTATAATCACCTACTATCTTCCACCCTAGACAATAAAATATTATTTTTGAGATTCTATACATTATTTACAAATAAAAGGTAAATAAAACTAAGTAAAAAGTAAAAATTGTAGATTTGTCAAAAAAATGAAAGTGAAATACCTTAGAATATTACCGTTGCCATTGATTTTTCTTCTTTCATATCTTATCATTGACAGCATTAATAGTGAAATTACATTTCAAAAAGAAGCAAAAATCAGAATTGACCAAAACGTTCAAAAGCTAAAAGACTTAAGGCTGTTACAAGTTGCTTACAAAAAAACAAACAATGAATTTTGTGATAATTTTGACACATTAATGAACTTTTACTTCAATGATTCTTTACATATTGTAAAAGCTGAAGGAGAAACACCAGACTCTTTAACCGATAAACAAGCTCTTGAGATGGGAGTAATTTCCAGAGACACTTCCTATGTTTCTGTAAGAGAAACACTATTTGATGAAGTTTACATAAAAACAAGAAACAATTCATTTCCCATTGATGAAAATAATATGACTAAAATCCCTTTTACAGATATTGATTACAACATAGATGCTGGAGTCGTTAACAAAGGTAATGTTAATGTTCAGGTCTTTGAAATATCAGCAACATACAAAAACGTCTTATTTGGACTAGATGCGAAAAATAAGAAATATGATTTGGAAAAGCTCTTGAAAGTTGGATCAATGAATGAAGCATCTCTAAATGGAAATTGGGGGGAATAATTCATTAAAATTTAATTTTATTTCAAAAGAATTCAAAGTTGAGTCTTGCTCAAATTATCATCTATCTGTTGAATTAAGCAACAACTTTTTTAGATACGCAATATTAGATCCAAACACTATGAATTATCTAATAATCAGAGAATACTTTTTTGAAATTAAAAATGCAAATCAACTTACGAATAAAATAGTTTCAATTCTAAATTCTGACGAACTCGTGAAACGAAACTTTTATTCAAATACAATTTCAATTTCATCTTTAAATTGTATTGTCAATAGTTCAGGTCAAACAGCTGAAAATGAAAAATTAAAAATGCTTGAACTAGAAACTGATGTTCATGAAAACATAAAATGTGACTTGATTAGTCACAATGGTAAAGTTTTAGAAATAATTTATTCAATTTCTAATAGTATCAATAACTTATTTAACAATTATTTTAACAATTCAAGTATTTTTTGCTCTGATACAATACTATTAAAAAATTATTTAAACAAATTAAATCCTCAATCGTCTTTAAAAGTTCATATTTGTCACAACACCATTTACATAACATATTTTTACAATAATGAAATAATCTTTCATAATAAATTTATTTTCAAAAGTGAAGAAGATATTCTTTATCACACCATAAATACAATTAACCAATTAAGAATCAAAAGTGATGAATGCATAATTAAAATAAGTGGAATAGTAAATGAATTGACAAATTCACTACTAAAAGATTACATAAAAGAATTTACAGTTGAAAAATCAAAAATAGAAAATACTGATTCTTCAAAATTTAAAATAGTTTTAAATCAAATAGTATGAGAATCATCTCAGGAAGTAAGAGAGGTCAAAAAATAATTTATCCAAATAACTCTAACATCAGACCAACTACTGATTTTGCAAAGGAGGCTCTATTTAATATTCTAAATAATAAATATCAATTTTCAAAGATTAGTGTCTTAGACTTATTCGCAGGAACAGGTAGCATCAGTTTTGAATTTGCATCCAGAGGTTGTAAAAACATTACATGTGTTGACATAAACAAATCGATAATAGAGTCGATAAAAAAAAGTAAAGAGAAATTTGATTTTAACATAAAAATAATTCAATTAGATGTATTAAAATTTTTGGATGTTTGTAAAGAAGATTTTGAAATTATTTTTTGTGATCCCCCTTTTACATTTAGATACTATAATTCGATAATTTATAAAATAAATGAGAGAAAATTATTGAAGAAAAATGGGACTTTGATAATTGAACATGACAATAATAATAGATTTGAAAACTGTTACTTAAATAAAAGATATGGAAATGTAAATTTTAGTTTCTTTGTAAATGAATAATTAAAAAATGAAAATAGGGCTATTTCCAGGATCATTTGATCCATTCACTAAAGGTCATGAAGATATTGTCAACCAAGCTTTAAATCTATTTGACAAAATATTAATAGGTATTTCAAAAAATTCAACTAAAAAGAATTTTTTATCAATAGAAAAAAGAATTGAAAAAATCAATTTATTATATAAAAAAAATAGTAAAATTAGTGTTCATTGCTATCGAGGGTTAACAGTAGATTTTTGTAAAAAAGAGAATGTAAATTTTTTGATTCGTGGAATTAGAAACGAAATCGACTTTATATACGAAAAAGATATTTCAAATTCAAACAGAGAGCTATACAACAATGTCAAAACTGTTTTTTTTATCAGTTCCCCTAATTATTCTCATATCTCCTCAAAAATAGTTAGAGAGATTATTAATAACAATGGAGATATTTCAAAGTTTGTTTCTTATTCTATTTAACAACTTGACTGTTCAAAAACCTTGATAATTTTTCAACTGCTATCGCTCGATGACTAATTTTGTTTTTTTCATCCATGGACATCTGTGAAAAAGTTTTATTAAATCCATTTGGAATAAATATTGGGTCATATCCAAAACCTTTTTTACCTATTCTTTTTGTTGAAATAGAACCGTATACCTTTCCTTCAAAAAAATATTTTTCGTTATTTAATACTAAACAGATAACTGTTTTAAACACAGCTTTTCTGCATTTTTTATTTAATAAACCATTTAATACTTTTTCAATATTTTTTTCTGAACTACACTCATCACCAGCATACCTAGCGGAATAAACTCCTGGCTCTCCATTTAAAGAATTGATCTCCAAACCAGTATCATCAGCAAAACAATCGATATTGTATAATTTATTTATATGTGAAGCTTTAATATCTGCGTTCTGGGCCAAGGTTTTCCCAGACTCTATTATTTCATCATTGAAATTTAAATCACTTAAAGCTAAGATTTTAAAATTGTCTGAAAGTATTTTTTTTATCTCATTTAACTTGTTTTCATTATTGGTAGAAAAAACTATCTGTTTCATTTGTGATAAGGAAAATTATTTAGTATGGAATATGATCGATATAACTGCTCTAAAAAAATCAATCTAACTAATTGGTGTGAAAAAGTCATTGAAGACAATGATATCATTTTATTTGATCTTTTTTTGACATCAACACTAATTCCATATGGTCCTCCAATCAAAAATTTTAAATTTCTTTTTCCAATATTTGTCAAATTCTCTATTTCTTTTGAAAGTTCTAGTGAGTTTATCTTTTTACCATTTGTGTCCAGACAAATTAAAAAGTCCTTTGGTTTAATTACTTGAAATATACTTTTTGTCTCCAATTTGATTATTTCTTTGTTGGAGAGACTTTTATTAGTTTGGGATTTAAGAACGTTTATACTAATACTACAAAACCTTGATATCTTACTAAGATAGTCTTGAATTCCAATTTTAAGGTAGTTTTCTGATGTCTTACCAATAACAATCAGTTCAATTTTCATTATTTTGTATTTTTAAATCAATATTAAAGAAATTAATTTTTTATGAAAAATTTAGAAAAGTTTATTTCAGAATCACTTGAAGAAGATATCAAAAACGGTGACATAACATCATTATCTTGCATAGAACAAAGTAAAAGCACATCTGCTGAACTTATTTCTAAAGACGAAGGTGTAATTGCAGGTGTAGAATTGGCTAAACAAATATTTGAATTCAATAGTACCAATCTGTTATTTACAAGATTTGTTTCTGATGGAGAAAAAATTAAAAATGGTCAAAAGTTATTATCGGTGAGTGGAAATGCAAGAGAAATACTAGCTAAAGAAAGATTTGTTTTAAATTCAATGCAAAGAATGAGTGGAATAGCAACCAAAACAAAAAAATTTCAAAATTTAATTAATCATACTGATTGTAAAATCCTTGATACCAGAAAAACTACACCACTCAATAGGATAATAGAAAAATGGGCTGTGAGAATTGGTGGAGGTACGAATCACCGATTTGGATTATATGATGAAATTATGATCAAAGACAACCATATTGACTTTAATGATGACATTCAAACAACTGTAAAAAAAACAATCCACTATTTAAATAAGAATAATCTTAATTATAATATAATTGTTGAGGTTAGAAGTATCGATGAGTTAAAGAAAATATTGCAATTCAAAGAAATCAACAGAATTGTTTTGGATAATTTTAATATCGATCATACAAATAAAGCAGTTGATATATGCAGAAACATATTTAAAATTGAATCGTCAGGTAATATAGATTTTGATAACATTGTTGAATATGCTGAGTGTGGAGTTGATTTTATTTCGTGTGGTTCTCTAACTCACAGTGTCGAATGTTTTGACATGAGCCTATTAATTTTGAAATAGTGAATTTTTTAAATAAATATGACCTAAGAGAAATATTACTATTCTTTTTAAATGGCTTAAAAAAAGGGGCAATTTCAACAAGAGCCTCTTCAATCGCTTTTAATTTCTTTTTAGCTTTTTTTCCTGCTCTA
>CEPJ01137527.1_pt1 | contig 13443 bp, 9 predicted proteins | sample 530561 | NCBI WGS metagenome assembly CEPJ01 (sample SAMEA2620404, study PRJEB7988) | marine metagenome | biome: marine biome (ENVO:00000447); feature: surface water layer (ENVO:00002042); material: "saline water (ENVO:00002010), including plankton (ENVO:xxxxxxxx)" | depth 5 m
TGGATGAAGCCCATCATATTGCCGACAAAACCCAGAATCACTTTTCTACCAACGCCAGAGTCAATGGCACGATTCAATGGCTGGACAACGTCAACAAGGTGCTCAGCTCATTAGCCCAGCGATTTGGTCGACCAGCGAATTTGACCAGCCTCGCGACCAGTGCTGCCGCAGAAGCCGATGCGCTGACCAGATATCTACATGCGTTGTCTGAAGGGTTGAACACACTACCGTTTGAGACCAAGGAAGAGGATCGAGAGGTTTATCGTTTTCCTCAGGGCGATATCCCAGCAACCCTCATGGATCTATCCATGGCCTTGCTGCCCTCAATGGGAAAACTCTGCGATGTGGTCGAGCAGGCCCGAGAGCTACTGCAGGAGGCCGTCGCCGGCAACACCGACTGGCAAAATGCCTATGAAGCAGAGGACTGGCTCGTGCCTGTGGGACAACTGCAAAGCCGCGCGTTAGCGACCAGGGCGTTGTTTGAAGACTATTCCCTGGGCGCTAGTCGGCCCCGCCGCTACGCACGCTGGTTGAATCGCAATTTCTACGATGTGGAAATGGTCAGTGCACCTATCGAGCCGGGCAATATTTTGCAGGAGGTGCTGTGGCAGCGCTGTTACGGAGCAGTCTGCACCTCGGCGACGCTCACCGCCTTGGGACGGTTTGATCGTTTTATTGAACGTGTTGGTCTGCAGCCGGACGTATCTGCGGCCGTGATTGCCAGTCCCTTTAACTACCCGGAGGTGGCCACTTTTCATGTGCCGGCCATGCAGTCCGATCCGCGTGACTTTGATGCGCACACCGAAGAGGTGATTGCTCTGATACCCGATTTATTGAATCGGCACGTCTCTGCACTGGTTTTGTTCACGTCTTGGCGGCAACTCAATGCGGTGATTTCTGGGTTACCGAAAACGCTTGCCGAAGGCCTGCTGGTTCAAGGTGAGGGCAGCAAGCAGGCGCTGCTGCAGGAGCATCGTCAGCGCATTGACGAGGGTAAATCATCCTATCTATTTGGGGTGGCCAGTTTTTCCGAGGGCCTAGATCTGCCCGGTGAGTACTGCCGACATGTGGTGATCGTAAAGCTACCTTTTTCGGTGCCCGACGATCCGGTCGATCAGGCTATTGCGGAGTGGGCTGAAGCCCAGGGTCGCAATGCCTTTTACGAAATCTCAGTGCCGGATGCCTCGTTAAGACTGGTACAGGCCTGCGGTCGCCTGATTCGCAGCGAAAAAGACTACGGCACCATTTCAATGCTGGACAAGCGTATCGTGACTCAGCGTTACGGGCGTGCCCTCATCGAGTCACTACCCCCATTTCGCCTGGACTTACCTGCATAGTTTTTCTCAGGAGGCACTCGCCGATGCCGGTCTTGCTGCCTCCTTGAATGCGCCTTTGCTGAAAATCAGCAGACGCTGGTTCACGACGCGCTGACTCAGGCCTTCAAGAAAAGCCTTCATCTCATTCTTCGTAAGAGCCTCTACCTGTGCTGCGATTTGCTGATTGGTATTGAAGGCATAGTTTTCTTCCGCCAGGTTTTGCCAATAGCGCTGACTGCGCTGGTTGAGGTTCTTGTCTTTTTCCAGCAGCCGTATCATCAGACCAGCCTTTTGTTGTTCAAAAGCCGCCTCCGACATATCGTCCCATTGAGCGATATATGCCTGCAAAAATTCGATTACCGCATTTTCTAAATGCGTCACGCCCGCAGATGGCGATTGCACGAGAAACAAGTTGCCGCTCTGGGTATCCATGCGACGAATACCGGCGCTGACCACATAGCCCAGCTGTTGGTCTGTGCGAAGGCTTGAGAAGAAGGGTGAGCGTAGCAGTTGGCCAGCAAGGGCGCTTTTCGCTCGGCTAGCAAAGCTGTCATCGGGATCCTGCACGTAAAGCAGGAGTGCCGCGTCGTTATGATCCACGGCAAGATCGATATCTGCGGACTGTGTCAGCTGTTGTACCGTAGGACGGGTGCTATCTACCCGGTCAAGGGGTAGCAGGGTGGTTAAAAGTTCGGCCAAGGCCTCGGCGTCCTCGGTATCTACGTTGCCATGTAGACCCCCGCGCACGCCTAAGCGCTTGAACTGCTGTGATCGCCAGGTGTCTAGATCTGCCAAGGTTAAGTCCGCGAGGAGTGCCGCCTGTTCCTGAGCGGGCCAACTGGTCGACAGCAAGGTGTTGTTCAGCGCGGTCAGTGTTTGGCTGTAGGGCTTGTCCTTGGCGGCGTTTTCTAAATCTCGCATAAGACTTTGCTTAATGCTGTTAAAGCGTGACTCGGCAAAGGGGACGGCCAATAGCTGATCAAGAATGAAGGCTAAGAATTCGGGCTGTTTGTCGTTGTATCCGCTGATGCGAATGCCGAATCCACTCGCGGTCGCACTGAGCTGATAACCTAACCCTGACAGCAGGGCGGGATAGGTGGATTGAGTCAGCTCATCATTGACCAACCGAGCAAATAAGCTTGCCATGCTGGTGTCGCGCAGCGAGACCAGTCCGCCGGGTACCGCCAACTCGATCGAGATATTTGCTCGGGGAGTGGTGAAGGATACGTCGGTGTCGAGCCAAAGCTGCATACCAGGCTGATCTATGGCGAGAGCGATGGCCTCATCGTCAGGTTCGAGAAGAGATAAGTTATCAGGCAAAAAAGGATTGGCGGCAGGTAAGCTCAATGGGGGGTTATCCGCTGCCGTCAATGGCACTGGACCTTGCGCAATGGCAAAGGGCACCTCGAACCACGGCTCGACAGTAGACGACTGAAAGTCTGGCATCGCGAGTTCGACAAGAACGTTGTCCGGCGTCATAAGAGACAGTAGGTCCTTGATCAGCTCTGGTTTAAAGCCCTCCATCAGGTAGGGGGCTGCCAAAAGATCTTCAGCCGGGTATTCATTGAGCCGTGGTGCCATCTGATAGACAAAGCCCACCGTAGAGCCGCGCTCCTGGAACTGGAAAGCCAGTTCGGCGACGAGTGCTTGTTCAGCATAGCGCCACTCATCCGGCTCAACGGACTTCAGCATGTCGATGTGGGCAAAAAGTAATCCGATGATCTCAGGCACATGATTTTTGCCCTCATTGGTTAGTTCAAAATTTGCCGACATCAAACTAGTGCTGCGGTCAAAGGACTGGGTACCGACCCCAAGACTCTCAATCCAGCCTCGCTTGGTTAACAGGCTGTGCAGGCTGCCCTGGCCTTCGTGGCCCAGCATGTTCGAAATATACTGCTCCGGCTTCGTGCGGTAGTTGGGCAACGTGCTCGGTATGGGGAAGGAAACGCCCAGCCGCACGGTATTTTTTTGCGTTTGCGACGTAATCATGGCGGGCAGCTGCTCGTCAGTATAGGCGGGCACGTCGGGGTCGTTGGGACCGATCTTGCGGTTGGGCACCTTAATGAACAGAGGCTCCACCAGGGCCTGCAGATCATCGAGGGAGGCATTCGACAGCACCACTAGGCCCATCTGATCTGCGGAGTAGTTTTCCGCAAACCAGCGATCTAGGTCTGCCTTGACGTCGCCTTTCAACGTATCGAGAGAGCCGATGGTAAAGCGGTGACCTGGGTGCTGCGGGTTCAGCGCCTGCTTGCTGACCATGTAGCCGCGCCAGCCGTCGTCCTTGATTTGCATCTGGTATTCCGAGTGCACGGCATTCTTTTCGCGTTCTACGTACTCCGGGCTGAGCAGCGGGTCGATGAAGAAATGACCGAAGCGGTCGAGGCCTTCTGCGAGGGCACTGTTTTTGATGTCGAAAAAGTAGTTGGTATGGTCTAGAGCTGTGTAGGCATTGGAGGAGCCGCCATTGGCGGTAATGTACTGCTGGAAGCTATCGACTTGCGGGTACTTTTCCGTGCCAATAAACAACATATGCTCCAAAAAGTGCGCAAGGCCAGGCCTCGTGTCTGGCTCGTGAAAGCTGCCTCGATAGACCGACAGCGCAGCGGCAGATTTGTCCGTTGCCGAATCGGATACCAGCAAAACCCTTAGCTGATTTGGCAAAGTCAGATACCGGTATTCCCGGGTGTCGTTGGGGCTTTTTCGCGGGGTTACGACGAGGGTTTGTGGCGTCTTCACAGCACTAGTGGCGTCTGAGGATTGCTGAAGCGGCGGATTTTGCTGGCAGCCAATTGCCAACAAGACTGTGGTCAACAACACAGCGCTTGATCTCCTAAACGAGGCAACAGCACGGCGTCGAAATTTGGCGAACAAAATGTTCAATAAGTTCATTGGCAAATCCTTAGCTCTTGATCGATCTTGCCCCACCCGCGGCACGGGCATCAGCAAAAGGACCGAAATACTAGCGAAGCCGGTCCGCCAGTGCGATGGTAGGGCCTTGGACGCCAGTGGAAACCTCGATGCCTGAATCAGACCGCCCACCGCAAAAGACATTCGCCGATTGGGACGCAGTCGCCTCAGACATGGCCGAGTTGATTGATGGCTCTCCACTAAACCAGCGGCCAAGGGTTGTGGGCATCTGCGGCAGTCAGGGCTCGGGTAAGTCCACGCTAGCCAGCATTGTTGTCGAGCGTCTGCAGCAGTGCGGTCTGGGGGCAGTCGCGGTTTCCCTCGATGACTTCTATCTGACACAGGCTCAGCGAATCGAACTAGCGCAGACCGTTCATCCACTTCTGAGAACTCGGGGAGTACCCGGTACCCATGACACCAGATGGCTGGCACGGGTGCTAAACGCCATCGAGTCAGCAGACCCTGCCGAAGGTGCGACTATTGATCTGCCGATTTTTGATAAGGGCCTCGATGATCGAAACGGTCAGCAGCGGCTTCACTGTCAGATATTGGTGCTGGAGGGCTGGTGCATAGGGGTACAGGCCCAGCCTGATGTTCTACAAACGATTAATGCATTGGAAACCCGGGAGGATGCAGACGGTCTCTGGCGTTCCTGGGTGAATGATCAAATTCGGCAGAACTACGAAGCACTGTGGAAGTCCATCGATTACTGGGTGCAGTTACGTCCCCCAGGTTTTGAACAGGTGGTGCGGTGGCGTAGCGAGCAAGAACAGCACATTGAGCCGGACAAGCGCATGAATGCCGAGGCTCTGCAGCGTTTCATCGACCACTACGAAAGATTGACGCGCTGGCAGTGGGATTGTGCGCCACGCCGGCCTGGTCTACGTATCGAGCTGGGGACAGATCACCGGGTGGTGTCAGTAGAAAAGCTAGGCGAGAGTTAAGGCGGAGTTGGCGGTTCAGTTTGTATTCATCCAAGCAAGGCTAGGTTGACCGGCAAGAAAGAGCGTTGGCTTTTTCGACTAACCCATAATCTGCTATATCGGAGGTAAATATGAACATGTTACCAACGCAAAACGCGCACGAGAGCGCATCTATCAGTGCACATAAAAATCGGATTCACGAGGCTACGCTTGTCAGTCGAGCTTGGTCAGAGCGCTTCGCAAGTGGTATTGTTGCCGTCATCACGCTGTTAACCATCCTGGCGTTTCTGCCTACCCGTGAGGTGATCGCGGATCAAAACTTGCAGGAAGTGCCAGTAATCTCTTCCTATCCGGTCTATCAAACCGTTGTGCGCGAAGAACCCCGAGAACAGTGCTATATTGAGGAGGTGGCCAGGCGTCAATCCCGGGGTAAATCCGCCACCCCTGCCATTGTCGGCACCATTCTTGGCGGTGCCTTGGGTAATGCCCTGGGCTCAAAAAAATCCAACCAACGCGTTGGTGCGGTAGTGGGTGGAGTGCTTGGATACTCCATCGGCAAAGATGTTGGGCGACGTCATGCCGAATATTATGGCGCGGTGCGGTATGAAGAGCGTGAGGTCTGCAGCACCGTTTACGAGCGCATCGAAGAAGAGCGTTTAACAGGATACGACGTCAGTTATGCTTACGGCGGGCAAACCTATAAAAGCCGAATGCGTCGTGATCCTGGCAGTACCGTTCGCGTACGGGTGCACGTTGAACCCATCTGAGCAAGACCTTCGACACAGGAACCGATGAATCTCAATGCAGCAACCTTCTCGCGATACTGAAATTTTTGCTCGATGCGTTTCGGGCAACATCCTCGATGTGTTGACTGTGATCATCGCCTGGGCATTGATCATGGGCTGGCCCGGGGCCGCTCAGGCTGCAGCCACCTTTCAACCTAACGCGCCCGCCAATGGCTTTGTCCAGCCTGACCGGCGCGTCGGGCGCATGATCAATCTCAATCAAGCCGTCCGCATTGTGAGAGAGGAAAGTGGCGGCAAAGTGCTATCAGCCAAGTCTGTTCGTTCACCCAACGGATCGCTAAGGCACCACGTGCGTGTATTGGTCGATGGTCAGCGCGTCACTACCTTGGTGGTGGATCAACAGGGAAGGCTGCAGCGGCCGCGTTAGTATGCGCATTCTCATCGTCGAAGACGAGGCGAGGCTCTGTGAGCAGCTGTACAAGCAGTTGACCCATACGGGCTATGTTGTCGATGTGGCCCCAGATGGCATTGAGGGTCAATTTCTCGCCACCGAATACGCCTTCGATTTGGCGATTATCGATCTTGGTTTACCCAAACTGGCCGGCGTGGACCTTATCGCATCTCTGCGGCAACGCCAGATAGACACGCCAGTGCTCGTACTCACTGCGCGCAGTCATTGGCGGGATAAGGTCGAGGGTTTAGAGGCAGGAGCAGACGACTATCTTACCAAGCCCTTTCACATGGAAGAGCTTCTGGCCCGGGTCAATGCGCTGATCCGCCGTTCTGCCGGACACGCGACACCGATTATTACTCTAGGCCCACTAAGCGTTAATACCGCCAGCCAACAGGTTTTTCTAGACGAAGAAGCGCTCGACCTTACCTCCTTTGAGTACAAGCTGTTGACTTATTTGTTAATGGGCCAACAGCGCATCATTTCCAAGACCGAGCTAACCGAACATCTCTATGCCCAAGACTTTGACCGAGACAGCAACGTGATCGAGGTGCTGATCGGTCGCCTGCGTCGCAAACTTGCGCCCCATCAGCTGATTCAAACTGCCCGGGGTCGCGGTTACCGCATGAGCCTGGCCGATGTGCCAGTCGAACCACCTACAGCGCCCACATGAAATCCATACAGCGTCGACTGGCCTTGGTATCGACCACCGTCTTGCTTAGCTTTCTGTCTCTAACGGGCCTTTTCCTAGAGCGCACCTACCGCAATAGCGTCGTGACCGCTGTTCAGCAGGAGCTGCAGCCAGTGATCTACGCGCTGATGGGTGTGGCCCAAGAGCGGCAGGGATTGCTGCAGTTCTCCAGCAACCTGTCACAGCCGCGGCTGCAACAGCCGGACTCGGGTCTGTTCGCCTTGGTGACCGACGGCGCCGGAACCCCAGGCTGGCGCTCGCCCTCCCTGACCATGGCCGATGCAGCTGTTGCAGCACAAATTGACGAATTTGCCGACGGTGCGACCTCGGTCCTGACGGAACGCAAAGTGTTCGCACCATCCGCAGGGGTTGCGGATCTGTACTGCCTAAGCAATATGGTGGAGTGGGAAGGACTGGTCGAGCCTGCGGTAGCCTTCGTTCTGTGCACTGACCAAGAGCCCTACCGTCAGTCAATGGCGCAATTTCGCTACGCACTGATTGCAGGCTTTGGCTCGCTGTCGCTGTTGTTGTCGTGCGCGTTGCTGCTCGTCCTGCGCTGGGGTCTTCGGCCTTTGCGAAAGATCCGTTACCAGTTACTGCAGATGGAGCAAGGCGACCGTGAGGCCCTTGAGCCGGTGCAGCCCTTAGAGTTAGCTCCCTTGGTAGAGAGTCTGAATCAGTACATTGCCCATCAGTCGGATTTGCGCAACCGGCACCGTCAGTCGCTTGATGACTTATCTCATAGCTTGAAGACCCCCCTCGCCGTTTTGCGGCTGGGCGTGGCAGACAGTCGACCCGATCTCGCCTTGCTGCAGGAACAAGTTGCCCGCATGCAGGCCATCGTCGATCACCAGCTTACCCGCGTCGCGCGGGTGGCTCAGGCTGAGGCCGCATCCAATCTGGGTTGGGTGAGCGTTGAACGAGTGATCGGTCAGCTGCTGCGTGCGCTGGCGGTGGCCTATCCCGAGCATGAACTCGAGCAGGTGCCTGCTGGTGATTGGCAACTTCGCGTTCACGAGGACGATCTGCTAGATATGCTGGGTAATGTCATGGAGAACGCATGCAAGTACGGGAAACGGCGACTGATGGTATCTGTGCAGACGGGAGATTCTCGCGGCGATGGCATTCATGCGGGTGTGCAAATATGGATCGAGGACGATGGGCCGGGCATCGCCGCGGATTTGGTGGATACGGCGCTGCGACGTGGTGTTCGATTCGACAGTCGCGAGGCAGGACAGGGTATTGGTCTGTCCATGGTGTCAGAGCTTCTCGAGATCTATAACGGAGATCTGCATGTTGAGACGAGCACCCTGGGCGGATCCAAGGTGATCCTGTCGTTTCAGCAGGCCCGTCCTGCTGCCACTTTAGCTTCGCTAGTTTAAACGGCTGCTTAGGGCCCGGAAGAATCGCTCGCGCAGGGCGTTGTCGCTGTCTGATTTCGGTCCGCTACTGCACCAACGCTCGAGCAGTTCTTGGTTTTCGGTGAGCTGGATATTGCGCACCCCTCGATTCATTAGCGCTACCTGCAAAGCCATACGCGCGCCTTGCTCCTCGGCGGGGCCCGCAATATCTGCAGCAATCTCCGCCTCTATGGTCAGGGCTAACAAGTCGCCTGTTTCGGCGGTACCAGCCGCTCGTGTGTTGAACCAAGCGTGGGGAGCTTCAATGGTCTCCTCCGCTATTTCCGCTTGGCTGACGGCTTCATCCCAAACTCGAAATTCGGTTAGGCGCTGCGATCTTTTGGCCTGCTGAGCCCGTGTTCGCCGAGCACGTAGCCGCTGCTCAAGGTTCTTTAAGGTCTCGCGATGCTTTGCATCGATGCGCATCTCCCCGGCCCTGTTTCGCAGTGCTGCCAAGCCTGACTCGGCATCAGCGATGGAATCTTGTTCGGCATCAAATGCCGCGATGTCATTCAACAACGCCTGCAGCTGCTGCTGCGCCGCAGAGCGTTGGCTTGATCTTTCATCCTCGAGCCTAGCAAAAATGTTATCGCAGGCGGCGCGAAACTTTTTCCATAGGCGCTGATCCGTGCCTCTTGGGGTGTTACCAATTTCTCGCCACTGGGCCTGTAGCTGCTTGGCCGACGTCGCCAAACCCTCTGAACTGTCTTGCTCGACCAACGCCTGAGCTTGATTGACCAGATCTTCCTTCGCCTTGACGTTGTGATCCCAAGTGCTTTTCACTCGGTCGTGTAGGGCAGACTGCAGTTCTTCAAACCGCGCCTCTACAGCCTTTAACGCTTGGCGGTCGCAGGGGTGATACCGACGCCACTCCCGTCGAGCTTGGCGCATAATGGTCTCGGCAGCCTTCATGTCTGCATGCTGCCAATCGGTACTATCCAAATATTGCTGCAACTGCTCGCACAAAGCGTTGCGGGCATCTAAATTGTCTCTGCGCTGCTTACTCTGTTTAGCAAAGTGCTCGCGGCATATTTCAAAGGCCTCGTCCGCTAGCTCGTCAAACTGCTGCTGCAGCTGTAGCTGTTCCTTGGGTAGCGGGCCTAGCGCGTTCCACTGGGCTCTCAGCTCCTTAATCTGCTCGCGTTGAGACTGAGCAGATAGCGGCGTGTTGACGATGGCTTCGATCGACTGCAGCAGCGCATCTCGTTTTGGCGACGCTGCAAAGTGCTGCCAATCACTGAACTCTCCCAGCTGAGTGCTGATGCGGTTGAGCAATTTTTCATTGCCCTTGGCACCTTGTTTCTGCAGCTTTCGGCAACGGCCCAGGGTACTCAGTGCTTTCTTGAATTCACCGTTATCAACCAAGCCTTGCAGTGTGGCGCTAATGTCTTTGAGCTCCTGAGTAAGCGCCGCTTGTTCCTTCGCAAAGCTGCGCTCCTGCTCTACGCACTGCGCAATATCTTGGCGTAATTTTTCCAGCATCCTGGGCACAGGATAATCCGCAGGCCAAACAACAGATTTTTCTGCCTGCTGCGCATGCTTTAGCCATTGGGCAAGATTCGCCGCGGACTGCCCTTGTTGACGTTGATGCTCGGCTTGATTCTCGCGTTGGTCCAGAGCCTGCCAATCAACGGCTGCCAGCTGCTGCCAGCCTTTGAGCAGAGCGTCGCAGCGTTTGAAGAGCGCGTCGAACTGCTCGTGCTGGCTGGGCGTCGGAGGAAAGCTTGAGTCGGCATCAACCCATGCTTGGCGATGGGTTTCTAGGCGCCGAATCTGTTGGTTTAAGTCCTCCGCATCCAGTGCTTGCACATCTGTTAAATGCTCGAGCAAAGCCTGCACAGCTTCGATAAGCCCAGGGTAAGGATTGTCCTGGGTGCTGGGAACGCTAAGGTCAAGTTCAGCGAATGGGTTGAGTAATGTTTCGTCGCTATGTCCGGCTGCGCCGGCAGTGCTCAGAATATCTCGCTCTTCACGTATTTTTTGCACCAGTTGTTCATGGCGCAGGTGCAGTTGGTTCAGTTTTTTGCGCTGAACGATGAGACTATCGAGATCCTTGGGAACCAACTTGAGCTCTCGTTCGGTGCTGTTGTGTACGTCTTTAAGGGCTTCAAGGTGCTCAGATAGCTGGCGTCGGCCGCCCCGTATCTTGGCCAAACCTTCTCGGGCTAAACGATTACATCCTTTGTCCTTGCCTCGGGAAATTTTCTCGAGCGCTATCAATCCGGTCTCGTCCTTTAGCAGCGGAATATCCAGCAGTTTTGGCTTGGTCTCGGCGGGTGCGCGGATGACCAGCCAAGCAGCCTGCTCCGCAGTGGTCACTCGTTTACTTAGGGTCTCGATATCTGATCCATTAGCCGTTTGCAGCCGAGCCTGAAATAAACGTTCGTGTTGGTTGGCGGCGTGATGCGAGTCTAGGGGCAAGAGTTTGCATAGGCGCTTAGCGGCAAGCTCGCCTAGGTGGGATCGCCCGAGTAGTACCGCAAGTGCTTCAATGTCTTGAACCGCTGATACTGCGCGTTTGGCAATTTCGAGACTCATCCCTTCGGCTTCAACATCACGCTCTGGCAGCTCGCTAAGTACCCGGTGTATGGGGGACTCATCGACTTCAGGCCGTTCGTGGGCCTTGCAATAGCTCAGGTATCGATCAAGCATCAACAGCTGCTCAGATTGCTCCAGATCCGGAAGTACTGCCAGAGTTGCCGGATCGAAAGCGTCACTTTTTTTAAATAGCTTACCGAACATTGTCTTGCTACCTGGGCTTCTCTTCAGTCGATTGAGCGGTTGCTGATCGCGCTACAGCGCGTTATGCGCACCGTCGCACAAGGGCGCGCCTTTGGTGTGTTTACACCCGCAAAAATACAGGGTTTTGCTCGCCGGAGCGGTATAGGTCTGAGGTAAAAAGTCCGTGCCCTCATGGGAGCCATCACAAAATGGCTGGCGACCGCTCTTGCCGCATGAGCACCAGAAGTACTTTTTGCCTTCCACTACTTCGACAGGGTATGGGCTTTTTTGTGCGATGACCGGGTCGGACATGGTTTTCTCCAATTGCGAGTATTTTTATTTGAACTGGGGTTCTTCCCACCACGGGTAGTACTGCGGTAGGTCTGTGGAAACTTTGTTGGGGAATTGTGCGTCTCGCTTTTCGAGAAACGCCATCACGCCTTCTTTGGAGTCGTCAGACTTGCCTCGGTAATGAATGCCCCGGGAGTCGACCTTGTGGGCTTCCATGGGGTGATCGGCGCCGAGCATTTTCCACATCATGTGGCGGGTGAGAGCGACGGATACCGGCGCGGCATTGTCGCGAATATCCTCAGCGATGGCCCTTGCCGCTGGCAGTAGATCTTCAGGCTCATGCAGACTCCGCAGCAGGCCACCGTCCATGGCCTCTTGAGCTGGAAAGACGCGGCCCGAATAGCACCACTCGAGGGCCTTGCTAATACCCACGGCCCGGGGCAAAAAATAGCTGGAACAGGCTTCAGGAACGATGCCTCGTCGGGCGAAGACGAACCCGAATTTGGCAGCGCTGGAGGCGAGACGAATATCCATGGCCAAGGTCATGGTGACCCCAACGCCCACAGCCGCGCCGTTGACCGCGGCAATGATGGGTTTGTTGAGTTCGTAAATTCGCAGGGTTAAGCGGCCGCCGCCATCGCGGTTGATGCTGTCGTGCTTGTCTTCACGCGCACCAGAGTCAAAGGTAGACGCGCCGCGGGACAGATCAGCACCGGCGCAAAATCCGCGGCCGGCACCAGTCACGATAATAGCCTTGACGTTGTCATCGGCATCGGCGCGATCACAGGCGTTTATCAGTTCAAACATCATGTCATTAGTAAAGGCGTTGAGTGCTTCAGGTCGGTTTAACGTGATGGTTAAAATACCGTCTTCAACGTCATACAAAATAGTACTGTAGTCCAAGAGTCTCTCCCCTCTTTGCGTGCAGCTAGGTTCGTTGTTGGTTCTATGTTGCCCTGCCAGCTTAGGATTATCTACGGCTAAAACTAGCATCCAACGAAGGGGCAGTTTGTTTAGAGAATCCTTATGACCGGAAGGGGAAAAACGCCACTCACCAATGAGTCGCCGACGCCATGAACGCACCAGATTGGCAGCATGAAGCTCAGGCATTTATTGCCGATCATTGGCCCGGCCCGGAGCGGCTAGCGCACCCCGGTGCGCATCAGTTGGCTAGCGCGGGCTGGTATGAGGCACTTGGTACCGCGGGTTGGTCTGTGGCCCATTGGCCAGCTCGGACGGACAGCGCAACAGGCCGCGGCATGAACTGGTCGCGGCAGCGGCTATATCAGTGGCAGATGTTCTGTCATCAAGCCCGAACCCCGCCGGTCAATACGCTGGCGATGTCGTTAATCGCGCCCCTTTTGATGGCCCATGGCAGCGAGCAGCAGCGCGGGCTCTTGTTACCGGAGATAGCAGCCTTTCATGCGCACTGGTGTCTGGGTTTGCTTGAGCCTGTGAACGCGGCAACACCAGAGCCGACTCGGCTGTGGGCCACGAATGACAAGATACTTCTGAATGGCGAAAAGCGAGCACTAGCCGATGGGCTGCTGGCCTCTACAGAGTTGCCGAAGGATCGTCTGTGGCCAGCGCGCATACTCTGCATCGCCCTAGACGAAGCTCAGCAGTGGCGGGCCTGCTTACTGCCCACTGATCGAGATGGGATCGAACTGAGGCCAGTGATGAATGCGCGGGGTCGCTGGTTCCATGTGATGCTCAATGAGGTGTCCGTGGAGCCTAACGAGTTGCTAACGCTGAGCAGCGATGCGCTTTTATCCGCCCTGGCCCAGCCGGAATTGCTGTCGGAGTTTGTGCTACCCGAGGCAAATTCCCTTGGCTTGGCCGAGCAGCTGCGGCTCCTGCGCATGGAACTGACGATAAATACTCATGAGGATACCGACACGCTGTTGATTCAGCTCTACGAGGCGGAGGTGGCGCTGCAGAGTCTTCGGGCACTGGAAAATCGGGCCCTAGCGCCGGTGTCGTCGGTGCTTTCC
>CEPJ01089368.1_pt1 | contig 13431 bp, 12 predicted proteins | sample 530561 | NCBI WGS metagenome assembly CEPJ01 (sample SAMEA2620404, study PRJEB7988) | marine metagenome | biome: marine biome (ENVO:00000447); feature: surface water layer (ENVO:00002042); material: "saline water (ENVO:00002010), including plankton (ENVO:xxxxxxxx)" | depth 5 m
TAAAAATAAATATTTAAATTTTATAAATTTGTTTTTTAAATAAGAGAAAGCCAATATGACAGGGATAGCAAAATAAAAAGCATCACTATTTCTTGTCGAATTTAAATAGCTTATGCCAAGGTAAAAGTATGTTGCTACGCTATCAACGATCCCAGTTTCATTTTCAGAATTATCAACAGTGTAACCAGTGATCCATCTTTTTAAACCTATTAAAGATAAAGAAAAACATACCATTAAGACTGACAACCAAATAGCTCTAGATTGTTTTTCAGACATAAAGTGTTTAGATGATAAAAAGGTAAACAAAAGCATATTTAAAAAAATAAATCCTCTATATAACTCAGGAGGAGTAACTAAATCAACCATTAAAAGTATTGTTCCAACTATTATCAGGTAAATAATTTCATAAATTTTTATGTTCTTTGATGAAAATATTAAAAATAAATTTAAAAGTAATAATAATGTGAAAGATAAAGGAATACCAAAGGGTCTAATTAATAGAGGTTGAAAGAAAAAACTTAATGATGTTATAAAGAAAAGTATGTATGTAATGCTTGGTAATTTATTAGCTTTATTTAAAATTTTCATTTATTATATTCAGTAATATTTTTTTTAATTATATAGATTCAGAGGAGGCTAGGGTATTGCAAGTTTTTAAATTTTGTTAGCAATTAATATTTCTATATATAATTTTTTGGAAAAAATAATTTTTTAAATTTTACTTTTAATCGATCTACTAAAGTTAGATTATTCCAGCTAGATTCCCAATGATGAATAGCTATTGATTTATTTGTTTGATATTTATATACTTCTTCCAAGCGACAGAACTTTAGATAGCTTGGTAAAGGATAAAAATAATTTGTTGGTAAAATTAGGATATTCTCATTGTCAATATTTTTCTCTTCGCAGTAAGAAAAAAATGTTCTTGTTAAGAAAAATGGTCCTGTCTTTTCAATAATTTCACTACTTATTAGATTAGTTTTTTTTATTTTCTTTAAATCTTCTAAACATCTATATATAAATTTTGAAAAAGGTTTTGCAGCTAAAAAACCATTAGCAAGTTCAGGAAAGGAATTAAAAACTGTTCCTGCTATAAAATCATTAAATAGCAATTCCTCATCGATTTTCTTGAAACATTCAAAATCAGTATCAAAATAAAATCCTCCCAACTTATAAAGAATTTCAAGTCTTGCAACATCACTTTTAGCACCATAATTATTTAATTTTAAGAATAAATCTTTGTTTATCATGTCTAGATCTTCAAGTTTTTTTTCGTCCCATAAAATAAATTTCCATTCGGGATTTTTTGTTTTCCAGGTGTTTATAAATTCGAAATACTTTTTGGGTAAAGGAGAACCTAACCAAATGTGATGAATTATTTTTGGGATTCTTTGTTTTTCTTTTTCATTACTTTTCTTACTATCTATCCACTTATTGTATAGATCGGATAGAAATATCCATCTATTAATTTGTTCAATTTTTGTATGAATATCAATTATAAATCTAGAATTTTTTGCAAATTCAGATTTCAACAGAAAATCAGATTCTTTTTTCATAAATTTATTTAAATAATTTCTTTATCAATAATTTTAAATAATCTAAAATTGAAATATTATTCCAACTTGTTTCCCAGTGATGCACCGCTATTGATTTGCTTGTTTTAAACTTATAAATTTCTCCTAGGGGAATATTTCTAAAATAATTTGGAAGTGGAAAAAAATAATTTGTTGGTAAAATTAAAAATTTTTCATTATCAATATTTTTCTCTTCGCAGTAAGAAAAAAATGTCCTAGTTAAGAAAAATGGTCCTGTCTCTTCAATAATTTCGCTACTTATTAGATTAGTTTTTTTTATTTTTTTTAAATTTTCTAAACATTTATAAATTAAACTTGAGTGAGGTTTAGATGCAATAAAACTATTTAGAATCTCTGGGAAAGAGTTGAATCCTAATCCTGCTATAAAATCATTAAATAGTAATTCCTCGTCGATTTTCTTAAAACATTCAAAATCGGTATCAAAATAAAATCCCCCCTTCTTATACAGAATTTCAAGCCTTGCAACATCGCTTTTTGCTCCATAATTTTTCAATTTTAAATATAAATTTTTGTTTATCATATCGAGATCTTCAAGTTTTTTTTCATCCCATAAAATAAATTTCCATTCGGGATTTTTTGTTTTCCAGGTGTTTATAAATTCGAGATACTTTCTTGGTAAAGGAGAACCTAACCAAATATGATGAATGATTTTGGGGATTTTTTGTTTTTCTTTTCTATTATTTTTTTTACTTTCTAACCACTTATCGTAAAGATCGGATAGGAATTTCCATCTATTAATTTGTTCAATTTTTGTATGAATATCAATTATAAATCTAGAATTTTTCGCAAATTCAGTATTAAGTGTGAAATTCGATTCCAAATCCATTAACTTTTCTGAATTATGTTTTATTTATTTCTATAATAAATCTTTTAAGGTAATAGTTTATCTTAATTTTAAGCATATTAATTATAAGCTTTATAAATTCTAGAATCGAATTCCCTCCATAATCAAATCCTGTAGCCTTCCCAATTTTTTTTATAGCATTAGTATTTAAATTTATAAATTTAATTGAATTTTTATCTTGGAATGAATAATTATCCATATTAAGCCAAGGCATATCTCCATATTTGGTATGAGTAGCTTCTGGACCAAATCCATAATTTAATGAAAATAATCCCATAGGGGTTATTGAAAATGAATTTGAGTATATATGTGAAAAATTTAATTCGTAATCCCATGTGTCAATTTTACCTGATTTACAAAAAGCTAACCTTAATGCAGTATTAGAAGTTCTAAATTTATAAGGTAAAGAAAAAAAGCAACTAATTGGATTTTTAGAAATGTATTTGTTTGATATAAATAAATGTTTTTCCCATCTATCATTCCAGGTGGCCCATCCCCAAACACGACAAAGTGGAGATTTGAAAAAATTTAAGTTATTTTTTAGATTACTAGAAAGTTTGATGTCATTGCATTCAGAATAAGAAGATATTGAAAATATTTCTTTATCGTTTTCAAATTTATTTAATAGATAAGAAATTTTTTTTAAGTATTCATTATCAATTTCAATATCGTCCTCTACTATAATACCTTTTTTATTATTTTTGAAAAACCATGTAATTCCATTTATAACACCTTTTCTACAGCCATTATTTTTTTCTGAAAATAGCATTTTACTCTTATCTATATTGTTTTGATTACAATAGTCCTTAATTTCTTTATTATTTTTAATATCTTCTCTATTACCATTTCTAGGTCCATCAATTGATACCCAAATATTCTTAAAACCATTTGATTTGAGCCTTTTTACACAATCATTGAATAAAAAGGATCTATTAAAACCTAGAACTAATATGGGTGTTTTTTTTAAATCTTTTTCAGTAAATTTTTTCATATTATTTATCTTTATTCTGGAAAATAAATTAAATTTTTAATTGTCTCCTAAAGTATGGAATTGTTTTGTCTAGTCCTTCACAAAGTTTTATTGTAGGTTGCCAATCTAGTAAATTCTTTGCTAAATCTAAATTTGGCTTTCTCTGAAGAGGGTCATCCTGGGGTAGAGGTTTGTATTCAAATTCTAATTTAGAATTAATCTTACTTCTTACAAAATTTGCCAATTCTTTAATAGTGAATTCATCTGAATTCCCTAAATTAAATGGACCTGTATGCTCTGAGTTCATTAGTTTAATTAAACCTGTTACTAAATCGTCTACATAGCAAAAAGATCTGGTTTGCGTCCCATCCCCATATAGAGTAAGAGGCTCATTCTTTAGTGCCTGAATAATAAAATTAGTAACTACTCGCCCATCGTTTAAAAGCATTTGTGGCCCATATGTATTAAATATTCTCGCTACTTTAATATCTAAATTGTACATTCTGTGATAATCAAAACAAAGTGTCTCGCTTATCCTTTTACCTTCATCATAACAACTTCTTATCCCAATAGGATTAACATTCCCTTTATAAGTTTCTAATTGAGGATGTACTTCTGGATCACCATATACTTCACTTGTGCTTGTAAAAAGTATTTGAGCATTATTTCTTAAAGCCAACTCTAATATGTTATTAGTCCCAAGAAAATTGGTTCTTGCCGTTTTTATTGGATTCTCTTGATAATGTAATGGTGATGCTGGGCATGCCAAATGCCATATTCTGTCAACTTCAATATCTATGGGCTCAACAACATCATGTTCAATGAATTTAAAATTATGAGAGTTTTGAAGTTCAGAAAAATTATTTATTCTGCCAGTATGAAGATTATCGAGACAAATAATAGACTCATTTTTTTTGATAAGTTTTTTAATTAAATGAGAACCTATAAAACCTGCCCCTCCTGTTATTAAATTACGCATTAGTCTTCTTAATCATCATTATTTTAATATATCAAGAAAGATAAAAAAACCTTTAAATATTTATTTCAAAATTACAAAAACTAATTTTTAAAGATGCTAGAAATATTTTTTTAATATACTTTTATAAAGATGAAAATATAATTCATATGATTTTCCATTATCATATAATTCATCCCAAAAGTAACTTGTAATATAGTTGTTCATTTTATTAGATTTTACGTTTTTGTTTAAAAAGTTATTAATTTCATGAGCTATGAAATTCGGAGTTGAAGTTGATGGAAGTATTAAACCTGTTTTTTGATCCTTTATAAATTCATTAACCCCAAAAAAATCAAGACTAATAACAGGTAATCCACCCCAATAAGATTCAATTATAGATAAAGGAAAAACTTCAAATTCTGAAGTTAATAATGTTAAGTAAGATTCACCTAAATATCTTTGGAGATCATTTTTACTTAAATGACCTAACCATTTGATAGGCGCATTTAATTTATTACTTTTTTCTAGGATGCTATTTTTTAATTCTCCATCTCCAATCCATATTGCGTCAATATTTTTATTTAATTTATAAAGTTCAACTATTATTTCTAAAAAAAGGAAAGGTCTTTTTACTTGAATTAAAGATCCTATTCCTACAATTTTTAGCTTTTTAGATTGTTTTTTTAAAAAGCAATACTTTGGCATCTTTAACTTTGTTTTTACTAATTTTAATTTGTGTTTAAAAAAAATATTAAATGGTGAATCTAATAATTTTTGATAGTCGATTTTTCTGATACAGCATGTATAATCTGAGAAGATGATTATCAAAGTCTCATATAAATAAAAAATTATTTTTTTTGGGATAGTATTTTTCTGCGTAAATCTTAGTCCATGATTTGTATAGATATATATTTGTGAAAAAAGGATCTTATTTAAACACGCAAGTAGTCCAGATCTTAAAGCATGAGCATGTATTAAATCTATTGAATTATTTCTGACAAGTGTATTTACTCTTAAAAAATTTAAAAATAGTGAAAAAATATTGTATCTATCTAAGTCGATAAATAATAATTTCGATTCATCAAATAATCCTGAATTTTTAACTTGTTTATTTTTTTTCTTTGAACAGGTAACAAATATATTGAATGAAGATGGAGTCTTTGCTTGTAAAAGATTGCTTATATAGTTTGCAATCCCCCCAGAGTCCCCAATGCCTGAGTGCAAATGGAGAATATTAATATTCTTTCTCACATTAATATGAATTCATTTCTAAAAATTCCTGTTGAATTTGTTAATTGTGTTTTGTTCCAATACCTTGGGCAAATAATTTTTTTATTAATAGCTTTAGATAAATAAGAACCCCACCAGCTATATGAACTATTTGAAATAACAAAATTTTTGCAAAATGTCATTAAGTACATATGGTACCAATCCCTAGAGTCGGAGGGAATAAAGGAAATAGATAAATCTTGAAATCCTTTAAGAATTTCTTTTGAGTAATTTAAATCATCTGAAAATACAAAAAATTTAGGTTTGTCTATCATTTCTGACATGGCTTTTATAGATTTTAAATACCAATTTTCATCACATATATAATGAATTTTTCTTGTATTTACATCAGAAACATAATCTCCCCTTCTTATATGAACTGCAACAGTATTCCCCGAAATATTTTGTTTTAGGCAAGTAGGTTTTAATATATTTTTTGGAAAAGAAAAATATTCCATTATTTTATTTATAGAATACTTAAAGTATTTCTCATCTTGCCAATATCCAATGCAAATTTTCTTTCTAGAAGGATTATATTGATTTTTTTTAATATGTTCTTCATTTAATATTCCTAAATTTACTTTAAAACCAGCTTTAAATAAAAAGTTGGATAATTTTATTTTATTTTGTAAGTGTTTCTTTTTTAAATATGCTATTTGCGTAGGTTCAATGCCAAAGCAATCTAGATTCCAATTACGTTTTATGCCAATATTTTTTGTATAGTCCAGCAATTGTAATTGATAATTTTCCTTATAAGAAATATTTAAAGCATGAGCCATTTGAAACATTTGGTTTCCTAGTCCTCCAAAAATAGGGACGTATAATAATCTTCTTTTTTTGTGAAAAATTTTCATTTAGAAGATAATTTAATTTTACAAAATGGAAAGCTTCATTAAATTAGCATATTATTTAAAAGTGCAATAGAAATTATTTAGGCGTCTCATAATGTATTAAAGTGTTTTTATAGATTTTTATTTGAAATTTTATCCAAAATTAGTATTAAAAAGTTTATTTATGGAATTCCTTGATAAAGATCTTTTAGAAATAGTTGAAAAAAACATTGATAATAATAAAAGGAAAAACAATTCAAACGCTCATTATTGGTACCCTTTAAACTATGCAACATATGGAGCGGAAGAAATAACTTCGGCCCTTCAAAGTATGCTTGATTTTAAGACAAGCATGTCAGATAAATGTAAGTTATATGAAAGTTTTTTCTCAAAATTCATCAAATCTAAAAGTTCGATTTTTGTAAATAGTGGTTCATCGGCAGATTTATTGGCAATTTCATCAATAGTAAAATCTCCCTATTTTGTGCTTAAAAAAGGTGATAAAGTTTTGGTCCCCGCGATAACATGGCCTACTCAAATATGGTCAATTATCCAGGCGGGATTAGAACCTGTTTTATTTGATTGCAATAAAGAAACATTCAACCCTGATATTTTATCAGTCCCAAAAAATGTTCTTGAAGATTGTAAAGCTGTTTTTATTACTCATATTCTTGGAACATGCGCAAATCTAGATAAGTTAAGAGATGTCTGCCAGTCTTATAAGTTAATTTTAATTGAGGATGCATGTGAATCATTAGGATGCAATTTTAAAGGTCAGCAAGTTGGTACTTTTGGCGAAGTAGGTACCTTCTCTTCATTTTTTTCCCATCATATTACTACGATGGAAGGAGGGATGATTTGTACAAATAATGAAGATTTAGAATTGCAAATGAGGCTTATGAGAGCTCATGGTTGGTCAAGAGCTATACAAGGAAAAGGTCTTGAAGAGTTTTGCTCATCAAGAAATATTGATTTAAGAGAATATACGAGTATTGACTACAGATATTTATTTATCGATGAGGGTTATAATTTAAGGCCAACTGAGGTAAATGCCTCATTTGGAATATATCAAATAAAAAAGATTCAAGAATTTAATAAAAATAGAAAACTTCTTTCTAATAAATTTTATAAAAATATCTCAAATTTAAACAATTTATCTGGACCAAAAATAGAGGAATACTGTGATCCTTGTTATATGGCGCTTCCTCTTAAAATAAATTCAACTAAATATAATAATTCAATTGTTATAAAATATTTGGAAGAGAGGGGAGTAGAATCAAGACCTCTTATTGCAGGAAATATTCTTAGACATCCAGTTAATAAAATATTTGATATTAAATCTAGTAGTAATGAATTATTTGGAGCTGACTACCATCATTCAAAATCTTTTTACGTTGGATTATCTCCAATTCATAGTGAAAATGACATCGATAGACTTTTAATAGTTATGAAGGATATTGATAAAATTCTCGATAATTAAAAGTTTGATTTAATGCACAAAAAGCTCATATCAAAAAATGACAAAATTTTCATAGCTGGCCATAATGGCATGGCAGGAAGTGCTATTTACAAAGCTTTAACCAAAAGGGGTTATCATAATATTTTAACTGAAAATAAATTATTTTTAGATCTAGAGAATCAAAATGCAGTAAAGAAATGGTTTGAAGAGAAAAAACCAGATGTAGTTATTCTAAGTGCAGCAAAAGTTGGAGGAATAGTAGCTAATTTGAAAAATCCCACAGAATTTCTTATTAGTAATTTAAAAATTCAAAATAATGTTATTGAATCTGCTTGGAAAAATAATGTAAAAAGATTTTTATTTTTGGGAAGCAGTTGTATTTATCCAAAATTCGCAAAACAACCAATAGAAGAAGAAGAATTATTAAATGGGAGACTGGAAAAAACAAATGAAAGCTATGCTTTGGCAAAGATTGCAGGACTTAAATTATGTAATTCTCTAAGAACTCAATATGGCTTTGATGCAATCAGTTTAATGCCAACAAATCTTTATGGTTCTGGAGATAACTATAGGGAATCAGATAGCCATGTTCTTGCGGCACTAATTAGCAAATTTGTTAAAGCTAAATATAAAAGAGATGATAAGGTTGTTTGTTGGGGTACTGGCTTAGTTTATCGGGAGTTTCTGCATGTTGACGACCTTGGAGACGCTTGTTGTTTTGCTCTAGAAAGTTGGGATCCTAATTCGCCCGATGCTCCAAGGAAAAAAAATGATGAAATATTAGACTATATTAATGTTGGAACTGGGATTGATTTGACTATTAAAGATTTAGCTTTATTAATTAAAAAAATAGTAAATTTTCAAGGTGAAATTGAGTGGGATTTATCTAAACCTGACGGTACTCCCAAAAAACAATTAAATATCTCAAGAATAAAACAAATTGGGTGGTCCCCTAATATTTCCTTAGAAGATGGAATAAATATGACTATTAAAGAATATGAAAAGATTTTTTTAAATTTATAAAATTTTTAATGAAGAAGAATATAGCTGCACTCTTAATGACTCAAAATGATTATTTAGCTGAAGCAAAATTAATTATTAATAAGCTTAATGAGTCTGATATTAAAGATCATTTTAAATGCTACTTTGCGTGTAAAAATGTTGACTTAGAAGACAAAGAATTAAATTGGAATAAGATAGATATAGACAAAAACTGTAAAACCTGGGGTAGTGAGATTTTATACTCTTTAAATTTAATTAAGGAGGAATATGTTTTAATTTTATTGGATGATTTTTATCCTATAAAAAAATTTTCTGCAATGTTATTGAAAAAAACTATAGAAAATAGTCTGAAATATAAACCAAGCTTGATAAGAATAAATAGTAACTACAATAGAAGAATTTTACTTCAAAAAAAGGAGAAAAATATCTTTGAAGAGTCATATTTACATAAATACTCTACAAGTTTGGTTTTGCCAGTTTTCAAAAAAGAATTTCTTGAGAGAATTATCTTTAAAAAAGATTCACCTTGGCTTTTTGAGAGATATTCCAATAATCGATTTAATTTTAAAAGTCATACTTTTTTATTTATTAAGGGACGTGAAATTAATTTCTCAGTTGTCAATATCGTTGTCAGAGGAGAATTATTAAGAAGTTCTCTTTTTAGAATAAAAAATAGTAAAAAATTAAACTATATCCAAAATACTAAAAAATCAAAAAAACCATACCTTAAAGAAATACTATTTCACTTAAAAAAACTTTTTTCAGATTTGTTTATGCGTTATATGCCCTATTTTAAGTTGAATTGATGTTTTTAAAAGAAAGTGATTTTGAAAAAGTTGTTTTATTAGCACCATTAATTTCTATTGATTTATGTATTTTAAAAAAAAATAAGTTATTAATAGGGCAAAGAAAAAACTCTCCAGCTAAAAATTTCTATTTCGTTCCTGGGGGCAGAGTTAGAAAGAATGAACATATAGATCAAGCGATAAATAGAATATTGTTGAAAGAATTAGGTTATGAATTTGGAAAAAAAAAGAATGTTTCTGATAATTTTTTAGGTTTTTTCGAACACTTTTATGAAGATAATTATCAAGACAATAAAAATTTTTCTACACATTATGTTGTTTTAGCATTTATTTTAGATTTTAATTATATTATTGATGCTTTTGATATATCCGAAGAGGAAGATCAGCACTCTAATTACATATGGTACGATCTAAATCTTAATAATAAAAGTAAATTATCTATTCATGAATATACTCAAAATTATATAAATAGACTTCTTTAGATAAAATATTTGTATTCCTTTAATCTATAAAATGAATTTTAAAAATTCCCCTATTTTGGTTACTGGATGTGCAGGTTTTATTGGGGGTGCTTTTGTAAATTTTCTACTAGAAAAAGGGGAAAATGTTATTGGTATCGATAATCTAAATGGTTATTATGATATTAATTTAAAGCAAAAGAGGATTGATCATATTAGAGAATTATCAAAATCTAATAATAATTGGAAATTCTTTAAAGCTAACATAGAGGATTATGAATCTATTCAAAATATCTTTAAAAATGAGAAGCCTAGCAAAGTAGTTCATCTTGCGGCGCAAGCTGGAGTTAGATATTCAATAGACAATCCATCTGCATATATTCAGAGTAATCTTTTAGGCTTTTTCAATATTCTGGAAGCAGTAAAAAGATTTAAAATTGAAAATTTTATTTATGCTTCAAGCAGTTCTGTTTATGGAGGGAATAGAAATTTACCTTTTAATGAGAAACAAAAAGTAAATCATCCGGTCAGCTTATATGCAGCAACAAAAAAATCGAATGAATTGTTAGCACACTCTTATAGTCATATAAATAACATCCCATCAACAGGACTAAGATTCTTTACAGTTTATGGTCCTTGGGGGAGACCAGATATGGCTCCCATGATTTTCGCTAAATCAATTTTAGAAAATAAACCAATAAAGATTTTTAATTATGGAGATATGATGAGGGATTTTACCTATATAGATGATGTTGTTGAAGGAATTTATAAATGTCTTTATAAGCCTGCATATCCTGATAAACAATTTGATTTGCTTAATCCAGACCCCTCAACATCTTTTGCTCCACATAGAATTTTCAATTTAGGAAATGGACGACCAATAAAACTACTAAGATTCATAGATCTTTTAGAGGAAGCTCTTGGCAAAAAAGCAATAAAAGAATATATGCCTATTCAATTAGGCGATGTTAAAGAAACATCTGCAAATACTGAATTACTTAAAAGTTGGATAGATTACTCACCTAATACGCCTCTTGAGGTGGGCATTAAAAAATTTGCGAAATGGTTTATTAATTACAACTCTAATACTTAAATAATTTATTTTTCTTAAAGTATGACTAAATGTAGATCTTTTCGTAAATTTATCATATTCGTCCATAATTATCTTCGAATCTTTCGATATCATCTTCTCCTAAGTAAGATCCGCTTTGAATTTCAATTAATGATAATTCAATCTTTCCAGGATTACTCAATCTATGTACAGAGCCGATAGGAATATAGGTACTTTGATTTTCACAAAGTTCAAATTTTTTTCCATCAACCTCGATCTTTGCAGTCCCACTTACTATTACCCAATGCTCTGATCTATGTTGATGCTTCTGAAGAGAAAGACTTGCTCCTTGTTTTACTTTTATTAATTTAACTTGCCATTTATCTCCATTTTCTATTGATGTGTAGGATCCCCATGGCCTGTGAACTTTTTGATGAAGTTTACCTTCAGAGAATTCACTAGATTTTAGTTTTTCTACAATATTTTTAACTTTCTGATCAAAATTTCTATTGGCTACTAAAATCGCATCACTTGTTTCAACAATTACTAGGTTCTCCAATCCCAATCCAACTATTAATCTTTTATCACTGCTTAAATAACAATTTTTATTATCTTCAGATAAAACTTTCCCTTTTATAACATTGCCTAAAGAATCCTTGATTTCTCCCTGCCATAAGGAATTCCAACTCCCCAAGTCACTCCAACCTGCATCGAGAGGTAAAACAGTGCCTAGTTTAGTTTTTTCCATTACTGATATATCGATTGAAATATTTGGAAATTTCTGAAATGCTTTTTTGTTCAGTCTTCTAAAATCTAAATCAAAATTATTGCCAATTAATGAATCTTCAGCAAATTCAATAAGCTCTGGGTGCAATCTTGTCATTTCTTTTATAATTACACTTGCTTTAAACATAAATATTCCACTATTCCAAGTATATCTTTTGTCTTCGCAAAGCTTCTTTGCTTTTTGAAGATTTGGTTTTTCTATAAAACTTATGATTTCCTCACCTTTCATGTTGTTGGCATTTAATTCATTAAGCGATTCTATATATCCGTAGCCAGTCTCAGGTGAGTTTGGGATAATTCCAAAAGTAACTAATCTATTTTTTTCTACATAAGTAATTCCACAAATAATTGCCTTAATAAATTTGTCTGTATTTTTAATTGCATGATCTGATGATAAAACTAAAAGAATAGGATCTTCTTTTTTCTCTGAGGCCAATTTCGCTGCTATTGAGATTGCTGGAGCTGTATTCCTTCCAAAAGGTTCAAGTATTATTGATTGAGGCTTAATATCTATTTGGTTCATTTGCTCTGCAACAATAAATCTATGTTCTTCATTACAAATAAGAATTGGCGGCTCTATATTTTTTATTCTTTTGAGTCTATCTTGAGTTTTTTGTAAAAGAGTTCTGTTTGACTGATCAAATGAAAGATATTGTTTAGGATAACTTTCTCTGGATAATGGCCATAGCCTTGAGCCAGTTCCGCCGCACAATATTATTGGTATGATAGGTCTATCGTTTGTCATGAATTATATAGAGATTAAGCTACCCAATAATTTTTAATTTTACCTTATAAGAGTTTTTATTTTTATTAAAACTACTATTGAATTTGAAGATACTAAGCAAAAGAACTAATTACAGAGGCATCTAAATTTTTATGCTCTCGAATAATATTTCTCAATAATGCTAAATAAGTCCAACTTAGTAGGCTAATTCTGCCATCAAAATATTGCACATCTACATTTTGAGATAAGAAAAAGAAAAATATTGCTGCCCAAAATGCTCTTTCATAATAATTATTTGTTCCTGAATTTAATCTTGTGAAAAATATATTTTTTGAAGAAAAAATTAAAAGTAATGCTGTCGTTATAAAAAAGATTATCGAAACAGGTAAGCCATAAGAAATAGCTAATTCAGTAATTAAATTATGTGAATGCCCTTTGTAGAAACCTGTTTGTAATTTAAAAATCACGCTAAAAGCTCCTGCTCCAATCCCTATCCAAGGACTTATTTTTATAAGTTCTAATGCATTTTTTAGGATTTCTAATCTTGTTACATCTAAAGTTGTAAATCCCTCGCTTGAAAATTGCAAAAGAAACTTTTCTGGAATAAAGCTTTGCATTAAACTTTGGAATTCACCCGCGATATTATTAGAAATTACGAGAAAAAAGAAAAAAAATAAAA
>CEPJ01143065.1_pt1 | contig 13422 bp, 11 predicted proteins | sample 530561 | NCBI WGS metagenome assembly CEPJ01 (sample SAMEA2620404, study PRJEB7988) | marine metagenome | biome: marine biome (ENVO:00000447); feature: surface water layer (ENVO:00002042); material: "saline water (ENVO:00002010), including plankton (ENVO:xxxxxxxx)" | depth 5 m
TTATAAACAGCTTGATCTTCACAATATATTCTTCTCTGATAATTATGAGAAAGAATTTAAATACATTTTTGATGAAAATAAAATTATTGATGATCCGACAATTTACGTGAACATTACATCAAAAGATATTCCCTCGGACAGTCCAGAGTCATGTGAAAACTGGTTTGTTATGGTTAATTCCCCTTTTAATACAGGGCAAGATTGGGAAAAAATTAAAAATACTCTCAGATTAAATATATTATTAAAACTCGAGAGAATTTTAAAAGAAAATATTTCTAGCAATATAGTTGAAGAAAGAGTTTATACTCCTGTCGATTTAGAATTAAACACAAACTCACATCAAGGCTCACTTTATGGTATTTCTAGTAACAATAAATTTTCTGCATTTCTTAGACACCCAAATTTTCTTAAAAAAATACCTAACTTATATTTTTGTGGAGGGAGCGTACACCCAGGTGGTGGAATCCCACTTTGTTTATTATCAGCAAAAATTGTCTCTAATTTAATTGAGAAATGAATTTAGATTTTAACAAAAAAATATCGATTGGGATTATTTGGCTTTTTCACTTATCTGGATTAATGGGGCTCTTGTACATTGACAAAAATTTATTTGCATCTCTTACTCCTCTTAATTTGTTTATATCCTCCACTCTACTTTTTGTGAATCAAAAATCATTAAAGAAGAAAGAAATTATAATAGTTTTTTTGATTTTTTCAATTGGAATGATTGCTGAAATCCTTGGTGTTAATTACGGATTAATATTTGGAAAATATGATTACGGAGATAATCTTGGATTAAAATTATTAGATGTTCCTTTATTAATTGGATTAAACTGGGTTGTATTAACCTTTATATGTGGAGGCATTTCCAACCATTTTGTAAAAAATAAATACTTATCCATTGTAGTTGGAATTATATTGATGTTATTAATTGATATAACTCTAGAACCTATTGCACCAATCTTAGATTATTGGGAATTTTCAGGATCTGTAGCCCCAATTCAAAATTATTTTGGATGGGCTTTTACGTCATTATTAACACTTTCTATATACCAATTCTTCTACTCTAATAAAGAATTTACTTTTTCTATTAATCTTTTCCTTGCTCAACTTTTGTTCTTTGTTGGGTTTAATTTTTTAGGATAGTTTTTGCAAGAAAAAATTAAAATTAATTTGTCTTACTTTGAGTTGATTGAATATACATATATATACCTATTCCAATTGCTGCTCCATTACACAAATATGAAATCCAATTCATTATGGGGTATTCATTATATGGATAAATTTGTTCAAAAAAGTAAATAGCAACCAATCCCAAAATTGTAGCTCCAAGAAACTGCCATTTACTAGATTTACTGGTAATTGAATATATTACCCAAGCTAAACTTCCAAATAAAAAACCTACAAAAATAGCTATTGCAACAACAAATAAAATTAAAAACAGTCCCATATTGGCGCTGTAATTTGTTTTTTTACAACTAGGACAACTTGATATGTAATCCTTTGTCAGATATTGTCTTCCACAAGAACAGTTTATAGTTTCATAATTTGACATGGTGATTGGTTTTTGTTAAGGTAAATAATATTAGATTAATTAACAAAAGTTATGTTTGATAATCTAATAATTTAAAAGGAAGATTAAATACTTTAGAAATTAGATATATATTTGCATTCACGTTGTATCCAAGCTTTATAGAGTAGAATTATAATCGTTGTACACGTGGTTGTACACACATAATTTTACAAGCTTTATAAAAACGCATATTAACATGAAGCACGGCCTCGTAGCATAACTGAATAGTGCATCTGATTACGGCTCAGAAGGTTGTAGGTTTGAATCCTGCCGAGGTCACAAGAGGGGATTTATTTTTGAAGTAGATTCCCTTTTTTTTATAATAATTATTATCTAACTTAATTCGTTCGTTTACATAAATTTAATATATGAAATCAATACAACTTATAATGTGTATGCTGATGATAGGCTACACATACTCACAAGAAAAAACTATTATTTCTGATCTTGAAGATTTAACCCTTAATATAGGTGAAGTATTTAAGCCTAATTCCAAGGTTATAAATTCAGATGGCACTCAAGCTGAATGTATTAGGCTTTATTACTATAATAAAAAAGGAGTTTTTAGCTCAGCCAAATCTATAACATTTGATAGATCTGAGGGAACACTAACTGCAAATGAACCGGGTACTCATGAAGTTGTAGCAATATGCATTGATTCGGAAGGGAGTAGACTAAGTAAAACATTTTATGTTGACGTTAATTATCCAAAAGTTAAAGAAGTTAAATTATCGTTGAATAATCAAAATATATATGTTGGTAATTACATTCCTCTTGTTTATGAGATTACCGATGAGCGCGATACAAAAAGAGTGATTGACTTTTGGTCTACTGATGTCGCTGCCAGATATTTTTCAGAAGTTGATATGTCATTAAAATCAAACAATAATAAAATTGAAATTGATGAATCAAATAACATTCTAGCCTTAGAGGAAGGAAGCTCTAAAATAATAGCATCATTTGATGGAATCAAGGGTGAAATTGATATTAAAATCAAAAAAAATCCTGTAGCAAGATTAGTGTTAAAATCTAGTGAAAACAATGTGAGATCTGGTGACGTTATAAATTACAATACACTAGCATATGACAAAAAAGGTAATCTAATTGATGGAATAAAAGTAGAATACTCTTTCACAGGTAAGTCATCTGATAAAAGTAATACTGCATCTGGATTAATTCTAAATGATGGAAGATTTGTAGGTGATGTCCCAGGAAAATATATAATTTCTGCAAAAGTTGGTAATATTTCAACCTCAAAGGTTGCAAACGTATTTCCAAGAGAGGTTCAAAGGGAAGTAAACTCTGTTGGTACTGGTCTTGTCGGTGATAGACATACTTCAGACTTTTGGATTTTTGAAGGTGTTGATGGTGGAGATTATGGTGTTACTGGTACATGGGGAGCAGACGGAACTGCATTCTTTTGGGATGTTTCCGACCCTTCCAATATTAAAAAAATTGATAGTGTGCAAGTTGATGCTAGAACAGTTAATGATGTTAAGGTATCCCAAGACGGTAAAATATGTGTAATAACAAGAGAGGGCGCATCAAATAGAAAAAATGGAATGATTATAATTGATGTTTCAAATCCTAGGGATGTAAAAATAGTTAGTGAGTATACAAAAAATCTTACTGGAGGTGTACACAATGTATTCATTGATAATAATCATGTTTATGCACTTAGCAATGGCGAAAGATATTATGTTGTAAATATAGATGACCCATCGAATCCAAAAGAGGTTGGAATGTTTGAATTAGGAAAAGAAGGTCAATCAATACATGATGTATGGATTGAGGATGGAATTGCATATTCATCGAACTGGAGAGATGGAGTTTATTTAGTTGATGTAGGAAATGGAATTGTTGGAGGCTCTCCTTCAAATCCAATAGCTTTTGGTAATTACAGTTATGCAAGTGGTGCTCATCACGCAACTTTCCCATTTAAAAGTAAATCAACTGGAAAATTCTATACTGTTTTAGGAGATGAAATCTTTCCAAATGGTGTTAATCCCAACAGTACAAATGAAACTGCTGGATTTATTCATTTTGTCGATTTTTCAGACTTGAATAATCCAAAAGAAGTAGCGAGGTACGAGCTTCCAGGACATGGCTCTCATAACTATTGGATTGAGGATGATATATTATATGTGGCAATGTACACTGGAGGTTTGAGAATAGTTGATATAAGTGGAGATCTTATTGGTGACCTATATAAACAAGGAAGAGAAATAGGATATTTATTAACAGGAAGCAAGGAGGGTTATATTCCTAATGACACTATGGTTTGGGGTGCTCAACTATACAAAGGACACGTATTTTATTCTGATTTTAATACTGGTTTGGGCGCAGCAAAAGTTTCTGGAGGAAAACCTGACAATAGTAAAACAAATCAACATTTAGATAATTAAAATGCTCAGAATATTAATTATATTATTAATATCTTTCAATATAACTTACTCTCAAGATTACTACCTGTATGTAGCTGCAGAATCAGATGACACAGTCTCATTACTAAAGTTTGATGGCAGTAGTCTTAGTGAAACAGAAAGAATAATTGTAGGAAATTATCCTACCGAGAATGAAGGACCACATGGACTTACAGTAGACCCTAATGGAAAATACTGGTATCTAACCCTTGCACATGGAAACCCATTTGGTAAACTAATTAAATATTCAACTGAAACTAATAAAGTAGTTGATGAAACTACTCTTGGTTTATTTCCTGCATCAATGCAAATATCAATTGTAACTGGATTTTTATACTGCGTAAATTTCAATTTACATGGTGATATGAAACCATCTTCAGTTTCTGTTGTAGATCCTGAAACAATGACAGAAATAACAAGAATTGAAACTGGGAGTATGCCGCATGGGTCAAGAATAACAAGCGATGGACTTAAACAGTATTCAGTAGCTATGATGTCTGGTGAGTTATATGAAATTGATGCACTCTCACTTGAAGTTTCGAGGATTTTAGATCTTGAGGATCATTCTAAAATGGATCACTCAAAAATGAAACATTCAAAGATGAATGATTCGAATATGGATCATTCAAAAATGAAACATTCAAATGTTAAACCTACTTGGGTTATACCACACCCTAGCAAAAATATAATTTATGTAGCAGGAAATGGAAGCGATGAAATTATTGAGGTTAATTCTGATTCTTGGAAGATATCAAAAAGAATTAAAACAGGTAAAGGTCCATATAACGTAGAAATATCTCCAGATGGTAAATACATGATTGCCACTCTAAAATCAATCGGAAGCACAGGAATATGGGATTTAGATTCAGGAAAATTATTAAGTGAAATTAAAAACTCAACTTCTGTTTCTCACGGAATAGCAATTTCACCAGATAGTAAATACGCTTTTATCTCAGTTGAAGGAATCGGCGGAGAGCCAGGAATTGTGGATGTAATAGATATTGAAAGTCAGACATTAATTGATAATATAGAGATTGGAAAACAAGCAGGCGGTATAGCTTTTTGGAAAATCGAAATTTAATTTCCTTTAACAGCTTTAACCATAGTTGATAATAGTCCATTCTTTTTCTTATCACTCATAAGCTGCCAAAACATTATTCCTCCAAGTTTATTTTTAATAGCATATTCAGATTTAAGCTTAATAGATTTGTGATCATCAAAAGTTGCAAAAACTTTATTAACTGAATCATATGCATAAGGAGCATTAGCTCTTTCATCCCAGTAAAAAGAAAAATTTTCTTTTACTTCTTCAAAGTTAATTTGATTATAACTTCGATTCCATTCAGCATTTTGACCCAAACCGTTTGATTTGTTATCAATATTTTTAAAAGTTTTGATATAGAAAGCTGCACCAATAAAAATCTGCTCAGGTTTGACACCATAGGAAATAAGCTCATCAATAGAATTAAATGCAGATCTTCCATCAAAATCAGCCGAACCTAATGCAGTATGGTGTCCCGTTTGTTTAGAACCACTACCATAGAAATCATATGTCATCAAGTTAACATTGTCAACCAATGGCATTACTTTGTCCCATTCTACAGAATTTTCAAAAAATCTACTAGATGCACCAGCAGCAAAACTTAATATATCACCTTTCTTCATATACTTTCTAAGAAGAATGACTAAATCAGTAAAATTTTCTTTGTCTTCAGGTTTCCACTTATGTCCTGGATAACCTGATATCCCTGGATATTCCCAATCCAAGTCAATTCCATCAGCATTATAAAATTCTATAATTTCAGCTGTTGATTTAGCAAACTCTTCTCTACCGTCTTTTGAACTGAATACATCACTACATGTTTCACATCCACCCCATCCACCTAAAGAAACCAATACTTTAAGTTTTGGGTATTTAGATTTTTGCTTAACAACATTAATAAGAGTTAAGCTATCTGCTTTATCATCTATGGCTAGTTTATTACCTTTTAAGTGAAGAAAACTATAAATAATTTGGTCAACGCCTGTTAAGTCAAATTCATCAATAGATTTTTCATCTCCATGATAATAAGCAATTACTTGTTGTTCTTTATCTGTTTCGTTTTGACATGAAATTAAAAAACATATGAACACAATGATTAATTTTCTCATTTCTCCCCGATATTTTTTTTGATTACGTGTAGTGTGGTTAGAAAAGTAATTTTTTCTACTGAATTTCTGAAATCTTTCTCATCAACTCTTTTTTCAAGATGATTGATAAAATCATCAATAGTACTTTTTCTATTCATAAAAAAAATTTACAAAAAAAAAAAGAGGAGAACAAACTCCTCTTTTAATTTAATTTAGACTAATATTATTTGTTATCTTTTCTGTAACCAATAATTCTTCTAATTTTCCCATCTACTATAAAAGCATCAGCAATAATCCAAGGATTAGACTCCTCTCCATCAACAGTTTCAGTTACATTATGTCCAGCAATGACCCAATCACCATTTTGACCTTCAACATTCATAGTATATGAGAAGAATATATCCCATTTTGGATTTGAGGCATCCATGTAAGCTTTTAGAGTCTGCATATGATTATCATTTCCAATCACATCAGTTCCATCTGCTAGATTTAGGACTATAGAGTCATGATTCATTGATGCAATAGTTTCATAATCCCTATTATTATGCGCATCAATGTATTTTTCCCAAATTCCAAGATTAGCTGGATCAGCATCTCTTGCATCAATTTTTCCATCTGCAGTGGCTAAATAACCAGGTGCAGGACCTAATTCGACTTCCTTTGGAGCAGTTTCACATGAAAATGTAAAAACTGCAATTAATAATATTATTAAATGATTTTTCATAGTTATTATTTTTAGAGTTATATAATATTTATTCTTGTGGAACTTCAGCTCTGGAATATACCCAGAAAGCACCAATTTTTCCATCCTCAATATAAACATCAAGAATATCATATGAAGAAACCTCAGTTCCATCAACATTTCTTTTTAACACATGTCCTGAAATAACCCACTCACCAGGTTGACCATCAACTTTCATTGTATAAGAGAAGAAAGTATCCCATTTTGGATTTTCAGCGGCAAACCAACCTGATAATCTTTCAATATGAGCATCTACGCCGTCTACAACTCCTCCTCTAGCATCAAGAATTCTAAAAGTACCAAATTGTTGGGTTGAGTCAGCATTCATCTCTCTAATTAGATCAAGATCTTGGTCATTGTGTGCTTGAATATATTTATCCCATAAATCTAAATTTGCAGGATTAGCATCTCTAGCATCTGTCTTACCATCAGCTGTAGCTAAATAACCAGCAGCTGGATTATCATCACATTCAGGTGCAGCAGTTTCACAAGAAAAAGTAAAAACTGCAATTAATAATAGTAATAAGTAATTTTTCATAATAGTTATAGTTTTACTCAATTAAATTACAAAAAAAAAGCAACCCGAACGAGTTGCTTTTTTTTAAAGATATAATTTCTATTTAGAAATTATGTGTGAGAGTAAATAATGCTTGTTGACCAACCATTGGCATATTAACCATTGTTTGATATTTTTTTCCTAAAACATTATCTACTGTTAAATCTAATCTAGTTTTTGAACTTAGAGGTAAACCAACATTCATATCCCAAACAGTTCTTTTTGGAACAAATCCATCAAACCAGAACAAATCAGAATTGCTTGAGTTTAATGTATTAATATTCATTGAATTTTGGTATCTAAATGATAAACCAAAGTTCATTCCTTTTTCAGGATTATAAGCAAAACCTGCTTTAACTCTATGTTTAGGAATATTTAAATGATAAACTGCAGGTGAAGTTTCATCACCTCCGGAAACATCTTCCTTGTCAAATTCAGTCTGATTAACAAAAGAATAATTCGCAAAAAGAGAGGCAGAATCACTAATTTCATAAGATGTAGCTATATCACTTCCCCAATAATTTATGTCACCAAAATTTACACTTCCCCAATATAATCTACTCACACCATTAGATTGATCAGCTTGAACTAAACCAAATGATGGGATTGAAGCAGCAGTAGCTGCAGCATACGATCCAGCTATTTGACCTAACAATATCGCATATTGAGCAGCTAAACTTCCTGGTAAGCCTGCGCTGAGGTATGTACTGTAAAACACATTAGACATTGTGGAATACATACCATCCTGAGCAGCACCAGGATCTAAAGCAACATGAGGAGTAATTTGTTGACCAACAACCATATTAGTTTTCCTAATATTATAAACATCTACAGAAAACGAAAACTTACCCACTGTATTGCTATACCCGAGCTCATAAGTTGTCTCAGTAGATAATTTAGAAGAATCACTATCCATTATATCCATTCTATTACCATTTCCATCATGTGTGTAGAAAGGAGTGAATGCATCATAAGCTAAAATATCTCCTAAAAGAGCTGCTGGATTTTGGAAAGGTAATAATAATAACGTGTTTCCAGTTGCCATCGCTTGTTGCATTACAGCACCAATAAACTGATTAACGAATAAGTTCATTAAAGCAAAGTGATCCATTCCTAATCCTTTGTAGGGGCTTGGATGTGCACCGTAAAGAGCATCAAATCTTGGCCATGCCTTCCACGTAGGGTTCGTAAATGTAATTGCATTTTTATTTCCATAAGGTCCCATATAACCACCGTTCCATGAGTTGACTGCAAAATCACTAAATAATGTATAAGCATTGTCAGTTGCATGAGATTGACCCAAACTTAATCTTAATGTTCCTCCTGAATTATCGTCAATAAAGATTACACCCTTTGGAGAGAATGCATTTTGATTTAATACAGAGAAATGATCAACTCTACCTTGGAATAAAAGATCAATGTTGTCAGTTAAGCTTGTTGAAGATTGTAATGAAAATCCATAAGTTCTAAAGTCATCTTCGTCTTCGTATGTTCCAAATACTCTTCCATTGGAATCAAATTTTGTCAATCTGTGATCTGCAGTCAATGTAATATCAGTACCTAGTTTAGGCAATGTTAAATCATATCCAATTTGAGCATGAGATTGTCTGCTTTCAATAGTTTGATCTTGACCTATCCAATAATTATAGTTACCTCCTCCAGAGGGAGCTTCGTTAGAAGTCACTGAAAATTGAGCGAAAAAGTCTCCAGAGTCTAGCCTCGCATTAAAGAAAGAACTATGCATATCTCTCTTTTCTTCACCCCACCATTGTCTTCTTTGAATATTTTCAGTTTCATTGGTTCCAAAAGATAATGTTAAATCATAATCATCATAATTATAATAAAGAGAGGTATCAAAGTTAAAAGAAGACATTAATGGTATTTGACCTCCCAATGCTTGAGATGTTTGATCTCCAACTAACCAGTCTGAATTTTCAGAATAGCTTAAATTGATTTTATATCCAAATGTTTTGTCTTCGTTATGATCAGCATGTCTAAGGTTAGCAGAAAATAAACTCCAGTTTGACTGAGCGTCTGATTCACTTCCCGAAAGGATTGATGCATTTCCATTTTTATTAATACCACCGCTGGAAATGGCGACTGTAGTCCCTGGATAATCAAAAGGATTTTTAGTTGTTACACTAACAACACCCGAAGTTGCATTTAATCCATAAACAGCTCCAGATGATCCTCTCACAACTTCAACTCTAGCTATATCAAGTCCAGATAAAGTAGAAGCAGCAGCATCAAAAAATTTAAGACCGAAATTGTTTAGCTCTCTACCATCAGAAAGGAATAAAGTTTGAGTTGAAAAAATATCAACACCTTCTCTTAAATGTAGATTAAAGCTATTAACTCCTTGTCTTGAAATATTAACACCTACAGTGTTATCTAGAAGTCCTAAAACATTAAAAGTTTTTTTGTTGTTAATTTCTTCGTCAGAAATTACTGTTGTTGAGTTACTTGCACGGTTAAGCTTTTCAGCTGTTCTAGATGCAGCAGTAACTTCATCATCGTTTTGTTGTGCATTAATGTTAAATGAAAATAACATCAATAATGCAAAAAACAGATAATTAAAATTTTTCATAGTTGATTTAATTTGTGTGAATTTAACAATATTTTATGAGAAATTTAAATTCTTTGAAATTTTACTCCCAGAGAACTTCCTCAGAAGCATTATACCAATTTTGATATTTAGATGAAAAAGCTTCGTCAATCTTTGCTCTTTTAATCTTTAAAGTTGGAGTTGTTAAACCATTTTCAGGTGTCCAGTCCTCAGAAAGAAGAATGATTTTCTTTACCTTTTTGTATCCATCGGCACTTGAATTGAAATCCAAAAGTATTTTTTTCAGACTTTCCTCTGTATTTTCTTTATCATTTAATGCTTGTTCATTTGGAACAGCTAATAATATAGGCTGAGCTAAGCCAAGTCCGACAATGCATAGCTGTTGAAAAAGATTTGATTTCTCGAACTTTTCTTCTATCAAATGAGGTTCTATGTATTTTCCTTTTGATGTTTTAAAAATATCTTTTACTCTTCCTGTTATATGTAAATAACCATTTTCATCTAAATGCCCTTTATCTCCAGTATTAAACCATCCATCAACTAAAACTTCATTCGTGTAATCTGGATTTTTATAGTACTCTTTCAGTAAATAAGGACTCTTATTTAGAATCTCTCCATTTTCTCCAATTTTAATTTCAACTTGATCCCATGGTTTTCCAACAGAACCTTTACCTTCACCTGTTGAAGTATCTAAGTAAGAACAAACACAACAATTTTCTGTCATTCCATAACCATTAAGAATATTAATTCCTAATTTTCCATACCATTCAATAAGTTCTTGAGGAAGAAAAGCAGCACCACTTACAATAGCATTTGCATTTGACCAACCCAGTGATTTTGTTATTTTTTTCTTAATCAAAGATGATATTATTGGAATACTTAGTAGAAAGTTTAATCTTTTTTGTGGCATTTTTTCTAAAATCTTGTCTTTGAATTTATTGTAAATTCTAGGAACACCAGCGAATGTTGTAGGTTGTACATCAGCTAAATTTTTAGGAAAAGATTCAAGTGATTCAACAAATGACATTGTACCACCATACCTCATACATTGAAATTCAAGGACAACTCTTTCAAAAATATGATTTAAAGGTAAATAAGAGAAAAAACTATTATTACCATTTCTGTCCATCCCCAACGGATTAACATCGCTTTCAACAATGATTTTTGTTAAATAAATAGTTCTATAATCCAATACAACACCTTTAGGATCTCCAGTTGTTCCTGAGGTAAATACAATAGTCCAAATGTCATCAAGCTCAGGATAATAGTCTTCTTTTTGGGGTTCATTATTTTTTAAAAGATCTTCCCATTTGTCAGAATTATTGATAACAGAGTGATTCTCATAATGAGGGAAAGAAATAAGTGGAATATTTTTAACTCCTTTAGACTGTTCATCCCAATTTTCTAACTTTCCTGCAAACAATAATTTAACTTCTCCAAAATCAATTAGCTTTTCAAGTTCAGAGGATTGAAGAGTTGGAAAAAAAGGAACTGAAATATGACCAGCCATCATTATAGCTAAATCAGCAATTATCCATTCTCTACAGTTTTTTGAAATAAGTCCAATATTAGATTTTGGTGGCAGGTTATAACTATTAATTGAAGTTGCCATTTTTCTAGCCATTAATCCAACTTCACCCCAAGTATATTCTTCCCAATTATCTCCAAATGGCTGTCTTAAAAAAGGGTCATTAGCCTTCTCTCTTTCCCATTTATAAAATGGAAAATCATAATATTTGTTATCCATAATTGGCTAAATATAGTTTTTTTTTAAAATATAATATTAGCATTATAGTTGATAAGAATATTTATCTTAGTCTATCTTAAATGAAGAAATTCAAATCAACAATAAATAATAGAAGCGCTTCTTTTAAAAACAATAAGAAGGCTATGTTAAAACTTGTCAAAAAGTTAAATGGATTTTTGAAATTATCGAAGAGTGCTGGCTCACCAGGAGCAATCATAAAAGCTAAACAAAGAGGAAAATCTTTGAGTTCAGAAAAATTAAAACTTATTCTTGATAAAGACTCGCCATACTTGGAATTAATGCCTTTAGCCGGGATGAAGCATGAAAATGGTTTTGGCCCAGGTGGTACTACATCTTGCATACTTGGTTTTGTTTCTAATAAATTATGCCTTGTTAATTCAAATATTGGAACTAAAAAAGGTGGTGCAGTGGATTATGCTACAAGTCTAAAAAATTTAAGAATAGGACAAATTGCTGAGGAAAATAAACTAACCTTAATTAATCTAGTAGAAAGTGGAGGTGCTAACCTACCCGATCAAGACAGAGTATTTACCAATTATGGTAAAATGTTTTACGATATGTCAAAAAGATCAAAAAAAGGCATCATGACAATTTCTATTGTATTTGGTAATGCAACAGCTGGAGGTGCTTATGTCCCTGGAATGTCTGATTTCAATATTATGCAGAAGGATCAAGCAAAAGTTTTTTTAGCTGGTCCTCCCCTAGTAAAAATGGCTACTGGTGAGGAATCATCCGATGAGGAATTAGGAGGAGCTAAAATGCATAGTAACCTTTCTGGCGTTTCTGATTTTTTAGCAAATGATGAAAAAGAAGCCATTGAAATGGCTCGAAGTATTGTTAACAATGTGATTGATGATAAAATAATTGAGTCAAGTGATAATCTAAATCCACCTGTTTATGATAATGATGAAATACTTGGAATAATTCCTGAAAATTTAAAAACTCCATTTGATATTAGAGATCTAATTGTAAGATTTGTCGACAATTCCATTTTTGAGGAGTTCAAGGGTAATTATGGAATAACAATGAAATGCGGATGGGCTAAAATCAATAACCATAAAGTGGGCATAATAGCAAGTAATGGAGTGATTTTTAGTGAGTCTGCAAAAAAAGCAACTCAATTTATACTGCTCGCTAATAAAAATAATATACCTATTCTTTTCATTCATAACACTACTGGATTTATGGTTGGAAAAAGACATGAGCAAATGGCTATATTAAATCATGGCTCTCAATTGGTTCATGCAGTTGCTGGAAGTGAAGTTCCACATATTACACTGTTAGTTGGAAATTCTTATGGTGCAGGTAATTACGCAATGTGTGGAAGATCATTTAACCCAAGGTTTTTATTTGCATATCCTAATGTAGAATCTGGAGTAATGGGAGCCGAGCAATTAGCTGGAGTCATGGAATTGATTAAAATCAATTCTGCAAAAAACAAAAACGAAAAGCTAAATAAGAGACAGTTAAATAAAGAAAAAAAGGAATTAATAATCAATGCAAAAGAAAAATCAAGTATTTGGCATACAACATCTGAAGTTTTAGATGATGGAGTAATAGACCCCAGAGATACAAGAAAATATCTTTCATTGTGTTTGGAAGTAATTTATAAAGAAAAAATAAATGGTTCAAAATCCTATGGTACTTTTAGAATATAAATATGT
>CEPJ01025074.1_pt1 | contig 13393 bp, 14 predicted proteins | sample 530561 | NCBI WGS metagenome assembly CEPJ01 (sample SAMEA2620404, study PRJEB7988) | marine metagenome | biome: marine biome (ENVO:00000447); feature: surface water layer (ENVO:00002042); material: "saline water (ENVO:00002010), including plankton (ENVO:xxxxxxxx)" | depth 5 m
AGGTCCTCATCGGCAACGGCCTCGGCGAGTGGAAGGTCATCATCCAGCGACTCCTCAGACTCCACCTCGGCCAATGGCATGTCCTCATCGGCAACGGCCTCGGCCAGTGGCGGGTCATCCACCTCTGAAGAGGCCACACCAATCTCTTCCTCGAGGACAGTTTTATCCTCTTTTGGCTCAGTGTCGAGAAGGCCATCCTCCTCTTCTGGGTCGAGTTGTCTGGCATCAACAGCGTTGTCCTTACGTTTTTCCGAATCTATTTTTGAGGGTAGGATGTTCTTTGCGTCCTCTGGCATGTCCTCAAACTGTGATGCGAATTTGGGAGTGGAGGAGAGGCTTACATCCCCCTCATCATCATACTGTGAGACCTCGATTGTCACATCATCCATCGTAAAGGTGGTCTGGCTCCAGTCAACCATAGGGCCCTCAAGATCTTCTTCTTCATCGTCTTCCATGAGGGCTGAAAATAAGTCATTGGCCTGTTGTTCGACATAGCCCCCCTGTTGCTGGCTCCCATCTTTTCCTAACTTATAGCCACACCTAAGACAGTCACTAAGCCCCTCGTCGTTTAATTGCTCGCACAGTGGGCATTTGACTTTCGCTTTAGACCTCCTACCCCGCCCAAAGAACATTGCAACCGAATCCAACCGAACTTATTGCTGGTTTAATGTCTGTTCATCCATGTCCTCGAATAGAATCATGGTTTGAACCAAACCTTCAGGGATAGACACCACTCAGGAAAGGTTGTGTCTGACGCTCATTCCAGTCCGATAAGGATTCACAATTCTGGAACGAATTTGGCGAAACAAGCCCTTGCTGAGCAAGAAAAATCAAATTGGCCCATGCCTGAAGGTACGATACTTGCAGGCGCGGGGAGAAGGGGAGGAGCACTCGTAATTGACATGACACTTTTGTTAGCAATATTGGCTATTGCCACTAGAGGGCGGATCTTCAACGCTTGGAACATAAGACTGATCCCTAGTTTTGATGTACATTACTGGATTGCCATGGTTCTTATTCTGTGTGTTTCTACTTGGCTTTATTTCAGAGCAACCGGGATCGTCTTTTCTAGATCTCTTGGCCAAAGGATGTTCTCAATCGCCATCGTTGCTGAAGACGGCTCGGAGATGACCAGCGATATGTGGGACAGGAGAAGCCTCGGGAAGTTGCTCTTCCTGATTCCTTTGTTTAACTTGTACCATGCAGCGTATGAGATCCAGAGAATAAGGCAAAGACACACACATCAATCAAACCTCGACAGGAGAGTCGGATCTATCGTCGTAATTTCTAATTCACTCCCCCCGGCATTAAGGCGTCACTTGAGGTGAACGAGTGCTCGAACAGGTAGACTGGCTCAAGGCGGGCAAACTCTGCGTCTACCCAACATCTACTCAACCTGCGATTGGCAGCCTTCCTCAGAAAGACTCGCTAGACTTACTATTTCATGTGAAAAAGAGACCCATCCATAAACCCGTATCGCTGGGAGTGTCCTCGCTTGAGCAGGCATCTAAGTTTGTTTTCATTCCAGATAGTCTACAACAGTTCTTGGGTTATTTTCCAAGAGGCTCCCTCACAGTCCTTTTACCCCCAAAGAATTCACCCGATGTGCGACTAGGCCAAAATGGTCTGGCGGTTAGAATACTCGAAAATCAACAGGCTAGGGAATTAGTTGATCTCGTAGGCCCTCTGTCAGCAACGAGTGCAAATGAAAGTGGAAAAAAACCGCATACATCGTGCAAGCTGGCGGCAAAGGAATTGGGAGGATTGGCTTCAGGTGTACACTGGATTGATGGGGTCTGCAAGGGCGGAGCACCCAGTACTTTGATATCGTATCCCTCCGAGATCACCTCAGGTGGGCCTCGGCGGCCGGAGATATTGAGAGCAGGAGTAGTCCCTGAGAATAAGGTGATTGAAGCGTGGAAGAAGCTGACATAAAATTCTGGAAGGACGCTGGGCATGTGGCTCGCAGGACTATTGAAGGAATAAAGGGAGAAATAGTCGCAGGCAAATCCTGGGATGATCTGATTGACTCTGCAGAGAGGTTCATTAGAAGACATGGAGGAACCCCAGCCTTTCCAGTCACGATATCTGTCAATGACATTGCCGCCCACTATACCACGAATTCAATTCTCACGAAGCCTGAAGGCTTAGAAGAAGAGATGGTGTTCGAGAAAGGAGATCTAGTCAAATTGGATGTAGGAGTACATATCAAGGGCGCACTCGCAGATAATGCCCTGACAGTAGAGGTCGGTGGTGGAGGGGACCATACAGACCAGATTCGCGCGGCAAAGGAGGCCAGAGACGCACAAATAGAGGCTATGACGCCAGGAAGTACGTGGGCAGAAATTGGTGCTGTAGCAGACCAAGTTCACACTGATGCAGGATTTCAGCCTGTGACAAATCTCTGTGGGCATAAAATGGAAGAGTGGAACCTGCACGCCGGCGTTTCAGTCCCTTCTTATGATTGCGGAAAAACAAATCAATCATTCAAGGGAGGCCCTGAAGTCGGAGCATTTTACGCCATTGAGCCATTCAACACTACCGGAAAGTCTGGGAAAATTGAAGATATACAACCCTCCACGTCGTCAAACATACACAGGGTGACTGGAAACATCACCGTTCGAAAGGCAGTTGCTAAGAAGAAACTCAAACCTCTTGGTGCAACAATGGCAAGGTATATCGAAGAGCGATACTCAACGCTCCCATTCGCTGAAAGATGGGCCTATTCCCTACTTGAGAAGCCGTTCCCTGGAGAGGATCCAGAAGGAATAAGGAAAAAGTGGAACGCCCTTATCAGGAAACTAACCAGCATAAGATTCCTGGAATCTTACTCGGCATTGAGATGTGTGGACAAGGGGAACGTGGCCCAGTTTGAACATACTGTTTGGATGAGTGAGAGCGGTGCTGAAGTCTTGACGATCGAATGATTACGAGGATCTGAAAAAATCCGGTCCTTCACAAGGGTTATCAATGTTAGAAGTACTTCGACGTACCGTACAGGGAACTGAGGTTCTCGCTGAGTGCATCCCATCCCCTCGCTTGTGTCTCTGCCCTGTACACCTATTCCTCACTCGGCGTCAGCCTCGACAGCACCCATAATTGTCACACAAATAACAGCAATTAGAATCAGTCCCATCCCGATTTTTTGTTGAACGGAAGGATCCTCTCCCAATAGCAATACGCCCCAAACAATCGTCAAAACAGGCTGCAAAAGGATCGCGAAAGAGGTGTGAGCAGCTGGTAGTCTTGGCAGTGAATAGGTTATCGCGACCCATCCAATTGATTGGCATAGTATCCCGAGCAGAACCAACCATACATGGGATGGATAGCTAGGACGGAAATCAATCGGTTCTATGTTCAATCCTTGCAAGGGCAGTAGGCCCATCACAAGCAAGCCCAATGTGCCCCCGGCCGTGGCCTCTAACTGAAGGCTGGTAGCAGGGGAGAGTGACCTGTTTGAATATCTGTAAAGAATCAAAAATAGGGAATAGAAGATAGCAGTGAAAATTCCTGCAATGACGCCTAATCTCGGCTTGGCTCCATAGGCTGACGAATCCCCTAATCCTGATATGAAAAAAAGGCCGATAATTACCACTGGCAATGCCAAAAGTATGGCTTTGTTTGGCCTTTCGCCGAATAACCACCAACTTGCTATTGTCACTATGATGACCTGCGAGTTCCCAATCAGAGTTGCAATTCCTGTCCCGACCCAGTCAATCGCGCTGTGATATGATATGAAATCAAATGCTAGGACGATTCCAGCAATGAATGCAAGCCATTTCTCAACCCCGACTCTTTTGTCCTCTGAGGTCCAGAATACCGTTAGAATCCATAAAAATGGCAATGCATAAAGCATCCTGAAAAACGCCCCTGTTAGCGGGCTGGCGTTTGAAAACGAGTACATCATAGGTGCAAAAGAGATTAATGTCGCACCAGCCAGAGCCAAGCCCATCAAATTCCTCACTGGGTAGACCTGTTGCACTCCACTCGCCCGGGATATGAGTTTGAAACACTTGTCCCGGGAAATAGACTTGGGTTTTTGTACAATGTTTGCAAAATTAAATGATATGGATTTATTGCTTAATTCTGCTCAGATAATAACTTGAATGCGTAGACTGCAAAAAGCGAACCGAATATTTGGGGAGCTATGTGAATCCAGACATCACTCATGCCAAGTGCCCCGGCAGTTACTAAGGCGCCAGTCACCGCTGGGTTGAACGACCCACCCGAAATACTTCCAACGCTCAACGCCCCTGCAAGCACCACAAGAGCGATTGCAGCTCCATAGTATCCATTACCAGATGTTGCATCACTGGTGGCCACATTTAGAATAACGAAAACAAGTGCGAATGTAAACAGCAATTCTGAGAAGAACGCAGGCGTCATATCAACAACCAGTTCAGCTGAAGACGCATCGGTGACCAGCAACCCCTCAGATACGACCGATCCAACCACACCAGCTATCATTTGAACCATAACATAGGGAAGCACAATCTCTCTCTGACACGCACCGCGCAACCACACTGCAAGGGTGACTGCAGGATTGAAATGGGCACCAGAAACATATCCAGTTGCATATATCATCACCATCAAGACAGAAGCAATGGCGAATGGTGCGTATTCCCCGGCAAGGCCGTGAACAGCCGCGGTACAGATAGTCAGTGAAAGAAAGAAAGTACCGATGAACTCCGCGGTTAGTCTTGCCTTAAGGCCATATTCAGTCATTACCCGACGCATTTGCTGCAAGTGTTTGAAGTTCTCCATTCTGGAATAACTCAAGAGCAATATCTGAACCACCAATCAATTTTCCACCAATGAATAACTGAGGCATCGTAGGAAATCCAGACCAATCTCTGAGAGCGTTCCTCGCTCTTGGATCAGACAGAACGTTGACGGATGCGAATGGAACCCCGAGTTGTGAAACTACCGAGGCTGCCCTGTTGCTAAACCCGCATTGTGGAGCATCAGGGGTACCCTTCATGAAAAGAACAATACTGTTTTCGTCAACTATCTTTTGCAATTCATCAGGCGTCCAATTAAATTCTGTCATGTTTACTTCTCCTTAGGTCTGCGAATGTGAATGCCCATGAATTGTTTCTCCCCTTCGCCATGAGGGTCGAATACAGTGTTGCCCGCGACTCTTGCTTGTTCTTCTGTCATACACTTAAGATCCAGTGCGTGGACGACTCCGGATTTGATGTGGGGCATGAAGAAGTCAAGAATGGGTCTTTGTCTTTCAAGTGGGAGCATGCCATCAAACGAATCCGAGATCACTCGCACGTGAAAATGATCACCCGTGCCGTGTAGGTCACTGACTTCTACAGTCGCACCCGGAACCAATTTTTTGATCTCTGACCCCACCCAGTCTGCGCCTGCCATGGCTGTAATGATGGGCCAACAGATTTGAAGCCTATCAATGAAGTGTATCATAATGATGAGAGAATTTTCTTATGGTTCTCTGATATTGACCCTTTGTCGTTGATCAATCCACTCCCAACGACGGCGACATCCACTCCCCATGATGAGACAATTTTTGCATTATGTGCCTTAATTCCCCCATCAATCATCAGCATCGTCCTCTTGCCGCCATTAGAAACCTGAGAATCAATCCTGGACCTGAATTCTCGAACCTTCCCCTCAACTTCCGGCATGAAAGATTGCCCCCCTTTGCCCGGCACAACAGACATAACCAAAACTAAGTCAAGATCCTCTAGATAGGGGATTATTTCATTTTCGTCCGTATCGGGATTCAATACGAATCCAACAGCTTTTCCAGCCTCCTTGATTTCATCGATTATCTTTCTTGGTTTTCTCACCGCCTCTATGTGGGCGATGATGAGGTCAGCTCCAGCATCAGCGTATTGCATCCAAGTTTCCTCGGCGTTGGTTATCATCAAGTGACAATCGATGAATACATCCTCACCAACTCTATCCCTAATCGAACGAACAACAGCCGGACCGAATGTAATTGTCTTGTTCGTGACCCAATTACCATCCATTACATCGAGGTGAATCCACTTAATTCCGGCTTCTATGGCATCGTCTAAGACACGTCCTAACTCCGTGAAATCTGCAGTGAGAATAGAGGGTGCAATGTCCATGTCTGAAATAGCCTAAAGTTGACTTAGTTGTCAATTCTTCTATGGTAGGAAGCCAGATTTTCATTAATATGGAGTTCAGCAAGGATTCATACATGACCGTATCTTGACATACGCCATGGGACAAGTTGTTGAGACAACAGATTCAAATTTCCAGACCGTCATCGGGGAATCTGAATGGGTATTAGTCGATTTTTGGGCCCCATGGTGTGGTCCTTGTAAGATGATTTCCCCTGTATTGAGCTCAATTGCAGAAGAACGAGAGATAACCATAGCAAAGGTCAACACCGATGTAAACCCTGTCACTCCGGGGCAATATGGTGTGAGAGGAATACCCTATCTTGTGTTATTCCACAATGGGAAGCCAGTTGACCAGCACACTGGCGCAGCACCAAAGCCATTCTTCGACGAATGGCTAAATCGTCACATGGCCTAAGTAATCTATGCTAGTCAAATCACTTCCTGGTCTTCTACATACATTTTCAACCGATTTCTGAGAGCCTCGTGCAACCACATTCCACCTCTGATTTCGATCATAAGACCCCTAGAGATCAGATTTTTCGGAGGCCCACCAGTAACCCCCGCCAACTTCGCCAGCTCAACCCATGGAACAGGCCTCCTCTGTTTAGCAAGGACCAGTAACAAGGATTTTTCTTCCGCAGGAAGGACTTCTACGATCTCTGAGTCCAAGAACTTGACCCAATCAGGATGTTCTATCTCACCATACATTTCCAACAATTCGATGGCTAACGGATGACCACCTGTCCTTTCATGAAGTACTTCAGAAGACATTTTCTCGACTATGTCCATATCTTGAATCCACTCGCTCAATTCATCCTCTGTAAGTCCACTTAATGCAATCTCAGTCACTCTTCCACGAGTCACTACATCCCTCCTGTCGTAAAAGTCAGGGGACCTTCTCGATATGCCAATTATCTTGGAATCGCAAGCCTCTGCAACCTGTGTCAATACTCCAATGAGACGAACTCCATTTTCATCCAAATTGTGAATATCATCAAGGATTAGTAGTATTTTTTTCTTGTACCCGAATTTATTATCTTCGTCCAACAGAGTCGCAGTCAATCTTCGTCTGAGTAAATCCTGATCCATATTATTCCCTGGCGATGGAAGGGTGGAGATCAGGTCATATGGATCCTCGATATTACGTCCACTATCACTCAACACCCTGTGAATTATACTAGTCGCCAATCCTGTCGCAGTATCCCATGACTGGCATGGATAATACATGGTCAAGACCCCTTCAAAACCCCCTTTTTTTGTTTGAAACCAGTCAGAAATTAGGGTAGTTTTACCACAGCCAGCAATCCCAGTTATCATGCAAAGGCATTTATTCTCTGTGTACCATGAATTTAATCGTCTTCTTTCTTCCTTTCGTCCGTGAATTTTCCGGCTTTTTGGAGGATCTGTGTGATAGGTTGCATGGGCACCTGCCATCATATTAATCGATCCAGGGGGTCTACTTTTGCTTTGAATAGGTCCGAACCGAATATCGCCGTAATTGAGAGCCCCCTCATGTTGAGCATGCATCAAAATAGATAGTAGATTTAGCTCAGCGTTTAGCCTGTCAGATGCTTCGTTAGCCGGAATTTCAAGAATTCTTCCCCGTTTGTCCCTCAATAGCACCATTGTTTCACCTAATCTCGATTTGATTGCACTTGCCATTTCTACTCCGAGAGGTGTGAGATGCCAGACCCTTTGCCTCCTCATTTCTCCCCTTACCTGGCGTGTACTTTGCGCCACAATCCCCGTCGACACTAAGTCTCTGATGCTCCTTGAAACATTTGGAGGATGAACAGCGCATGCCGTGGCAATACCACGGCGAGTAATCTCGATATTCACAGTGTGCATGTCGACTGTAGAGTGGTGATCCAATAGGTGTAGCAGAATTCTATCGGCGACCGCCACGTTGACCTTGGACCCGGTCGGCATTAATTTTGACTAGACTGTGTTGGACATCAATGGTTCCCTTGGTTGGAATTGCATAAATGGCGTTCGAACAATAATTCAATGGATTCATGAACCCCATATATCTTCGGTTACTAGTTGATATTATGGGAGACCAGCCTGTTATAACGGCGTTAAACAAAGCGCTTGCATGGGAATTGAGAGCTATAGCAATGTACGCACACTATTCTGCATATGTATCTGGAATACACAGACCACATCTATCCGCCTACTTTTCTAACGAAGTTAATGAGTCTATTACTCATGCATCAACAGTTAGGTCGGCTATTGTAAAACTTGATGGGGAGGCAATTACAGAACGAGCCCCAGAGGAAATCATCCATACTCACGATTATTCAATAATGCTTGAGGAAGCCTACAAGACTGAGAAAATTGCTAGCGGAACATACCAGTCAATCTTGCCTATGATCGAAGAATTGGGTGATGATGAGTTGTATGACTCACTTGAGGTAATATACTTCGATGAGATGCGATCTGTAGAAGAATTGCGAATGATGTTGAAATGATCTAATCAACCGATCATGAACTTCCTAGGCTATCGATTATGTGCCTACACCTCTGCCAAAGAACATGCAGAACTACATAGATCTCCTCGAAGAATTGAGAGAAATCGATTTAGCGAACCAAATAGGTAGTTTGTTGGGATGGGATCAAGAAGTCATCATGCCAAAAAATGGGGCCAGCAGTAGAGCAGAGCATCTTGCTTGGATATCAAAAACAGTTCATGAGAAAATTTGCAACCCAAGGATTGGGGAATTGATAACATCATTGGAAAATGAAGATCTTGATGAGATACAATCAGCTAATGTCAGAATCTCAAAGAGGATGCATGAGAGAGCGACATGCTTGCCGACTGAGTTCGTGGAGGAATTCGCAAGACTCAGATCGAAAGCACACCATACGTGGGCGGAAGCAAGAGAAAAAGACGATATATCCATCTTTCGGGACGATCTCGCAAAAATCTTGGACATGACCAGGAGAAAGGCTGAATATTTCGGATACACGGATTCACCATATGATGCTCTTCTAGACCAATATGAGACAGGTTTGACTGTGACAAGGCTTGACCCCCTGTTCCAGGGCCTTCGCAACAGCGTCTCGCCATTGGTTCGATTGATTCTAGAAAGCGGAATTACTCCCTCTGATGATTGGGTCGACGGGGTTGACTGGCCGAAGGAATCTCAGGAAATGCTGAGTCAGAAAGTCTCAGAAGCCATTGGATTCGACTTCAATTCAGGCAGGAGAGACTCCTCAATACACCCCTTTTGCGGCGGTCCAAATCCACAAGACGTCAGGTGGACTACTCGATATGATGAGTCGGAGCCATTCGGGTCTTTGTTCGGATCAATGCACGAAACCGGCCATGGGACGTACGAGCAAGGGCGGCCAAAGACTCTGGCCTATCAACCCGCAGGGAAAGCGTGTGGCTTGGGAGTCCACGAAAGCCAGTCTAGGTTGTGGGAAAACCAAATTGGCCGCTCGCTACCATTTTGCGAATGGGTCCTTCCCCTTTGGAAGGATTATTTCCCAGGGAGACTCGAGGATGTCACCCCAGAGGTGCTTTGGAGGAGTGTGAATAAAATCCAACCGAGCTATATCCGGACTGAGTCTGATGAGGCCACCTACAATATCCACATAATGATTCGATATGAATTAGAGAAAATGATGATCGAGGGTGATGTAGAGGTGGATGAAATTCCAGATATGTGGGATGACTACTATCAAAGGTACCTTGGGATCACACCACCAAACAGAAAATTGGGCGTCCTTCAAGACATTCATTGGTGCATGGGCGCAATAGGATATTTTCCTACATACACGTTAGGAAACCTCTACGCAGCACAATTATTGGATAGTGCGAAGGAGGATATAGCCGACCACGACGAGAAAATTCGAAGTGGGAACTTTGCCCCACTCTTGGCTTGGATGAGGGGGAAAATTCACGATAGAGGGAGCATTCTAGAACCGGCTGATCTGATTGAGGAAGCAACGGGTAGACCACCAAGTCCTGAACCGTTCGTAAGCTATCTTTCCTCCAAGATTAGTAGACTCTATGGAATAAAGTCGTAAGAATGTGATGCAAATGGAAGGCCACCATCACATAAACGAAATAGCATCATTCGTAAGGCAATTACCGACACAAATAACATCAGTTAAGCATGATGAGAATGATTTAATTGCAGGAGACAAGGGTGGAATAGTATCAAAATGGTGTATATCTGATGGTAGAAGATCATGGTCGAGACAACTGGATCCTTCTGTCTCTGACATACATATTGTGAACAATCTAGTGATGGTTGCTAGTGGAAAATATCTCTATTGTCTTACACTAGAGGAGGGCAGCACCCTATGGTCAGTAAGTTTTGATGGAGCGTGCGACCTACTGTCCCCCAACGAGAAAACAATCTGGGTGACATCCTCAGTTTATGAAATTGAAATTGGTCATTATGTTGAATGCAAAGTACAAGAGTTAGACATACAAAAGGGAGTCTTGATTCAAAGCGTTGACTTACCCTCAAAGGCGTGGTCCATAGAAAGCATAGGATCTGATTGCATATTGGGTTTAGGAAGGCCAAATCCAGGAGTGTATTTCATACGCAATCGTACTGGAAAACTTGAGCCGATAACTGACGCACCAGATTTGCCAATTGTTGAATCAATCAGGTCCGTCAAGGAAAGCATTTCCTTTCTTACAGCATCAGGAACCGCTTTTGAGATTGATAGCCGAGGGCGTTTACAAAACATAGTGGATGAAGCAACTTGCGTTGGCTATCGACATGACGGGACATGGTTGTGTCAGTCCGCAAAAGGAAAAAATGGGTTGAATGTAAACGACGATGCTCCAACAATGCTGGTCGAAGCAAAATTCGTAGTCTGCTCAGAGACTATGACGGCGATCATGACTAAATCTGATCCCACTAAGGGAATAATATACACTGATAATCTGAATTTAAGGTGGTTTCACAGCGGTGAAGTGACATCCTACAGCGGAAATGGTGACAGAATTTCCATAGGCTACTCTACCGGGGAAATAATTCTCCTAGAGTCAAGAGTTGTGGAAAATAGAGCTCAGGCCGAGGGTGTAAATGGAGAAGATAGGTCTGAAATCAGAGCAAGGTTAAGGATGTTAAGATTTGAGGATTAGCACTAGCATTCTTTAGTAGAAATAGAGGTGGATAGACCCCTATTTCCAGTGGACTGCTCCAATATTACAGAAAGATTTATGGACTACCCCCTGCCCTGTTGCTCTTGCCGCTCCGATGGAGTGGTGTGGGAGGGCTTCGGCACCTCCCGCGGGCCACAACAACCGATCTAAATGATCGGAGCGGTAGAATCAGCAGTAAAACGCTGAGGATACGCCCTAACACATGTGGGTGATAGGGCAGTGGGAGAACCAAGAGTAAGCAAACCGGACGCAAGGAAGGAAAGCTCATCATGGGGGACACTAGGGAAAACAAAACCGAACCTTTCGAGGGGAAAACACAAACCGAACTAGAAGACCATCCCACAGAGGTGCAGCGAACAAGGGGGAGGAGACAATCCTGGAAGCGTAGTGCGGGGAAAACCTGTGGTAAAAAACAGGAAGGAAACGCATCAGGAACAAGAGCGGAGAAATTCGTGGAGGACTGGCATCGGACGAAGAGGAAAATTGGGATACTACCAATGGACAAAAATCGTACGCGGAAACACCAAGGGAGACCATGGAGTAGTCGTCAAACGGTGAAGGCGGACAAGTAGCGCCGGAATCATCTACCCGGGAACACCCGGGCCCTCGGGCCCGGGTGAACCCCAACCGCGGAGTCAGCAGGGGGTCGCTCCCCCATAGGCAGCCCCCTGTTGCTCCCACCTGTCCATTCGGACATTCAGTGGTCCTCTCCAACAGACTATCAATCATTTCCCTCAAATTCAGGGTAATCCATGTGTTTTCACGATGTTATACCAATGCGGTTTATTCAGTCGGGCTAGTCATCTCCTCCGGCTTTACCCATTTATCAAAATCATCTCCACTAATGCCCATTGCAACAGCTGCCTCCCGAAGTGTGGTTGCTTTCGCGTGTGCATGTTTTGCGATTTTGGCTGCCATATCATACCCCACATGAGGATTTAGTGCCGTCACAAGCATCAACGACCTCTCTACTAGGTTAGAAATCCTTTCTTCGTTTGCCTTCAACCCGGATACACACCTCTCAGAGAATGATAAACATGAGTCTGATAACAATTGAACGGAATGGAGAACGTTGTAGATGATCATCGGCTTGTACACGTTCAATTCGAAATTACCCTGGCTTGCTCCTATTGTGACAGCAGTGTGATTTCCCATTGTCTGGCAAGCGACCATCGTGATTGCCTCGGCTTGTGTTGGATTCACCTTTCCTGGCATTATGCTGGAACCTGGCTCATTTTCTGGAAGTGAAAGCTCTCCTAACCCAGATCTTGGACCTGACCCCATCCACCTGATATCATTGGCTATTTTGAGAAGGCTCGTTGCTAATCCACTCATTGAACTCGAAGCTTCCAATAACCCGTCATGACCAGCCAATGCTGAAAATTTATTTTCCACGGGGTAAAACCCCAATCCAGTAGATTCGGAAATTAAATCACAAACCAATTCTGAAAAACCAACCTTGGTATTCAAGCCAGTACCCACCGCAGTACCTCCTATTGCCAGTGCGAGCAGACCATCACGAGCACGTTCAATCCGCGATATATCTGAATCCAACATGGCCACGTATCCTGAGAATTCCTGCCCCAATGTGAGTGGGACCGCGTCCATGAGATGAGTCCTACCTATCTTGACTATCTCGTTGAATTCCTCGCGCTTCCGATCTAACTCATCTCGGAGTTTTTTCACAGATGGCAAGAGATAGTGGTGTATCTCTTCTGCAGCTGCAATGTGCATGGCCGTTGGGAATGTATCATTGCTGGATTGGGACATGTTGACATGGTCGTTTGGATGCACTGGTTCTTTGCTTCCAACTAGACCACCCGCAATCTGAATCGAGCGATTAGATATCACTTCATTTGCGTTCATGTTCGTCTGAGTTCCAGATCCTGTTTGCCAGATTCTGAGAGGAAAATGAGCATCCAATGAACCAGATACAACTTCTTCGCTAGCCGCACATATCAACGAGCCAATGTCTGCATCGAGATTTCCTAATTCGACATTTGCCTCGGCAGTCGCCTTCTTTAGAATTCCAAAGGCCCTTATCATTGCTCTCGGCATGGTATCGTTCCCAATATTGAAATTTTCAAGAGATCTAGAGGTCTGTGCACCATAATATGCATTTTTGGGGACTTTCACAACACCC
>CEPJ01000014.1_pt1 | contig 13382 bp, 10 predicted proteins | sample 530561 | NCBI WGS metagenome assembly CEPJ01 (sample SAMEA2620404, study PRJEB7988) | marine metagenome | biome: marine biome (ENVO:00000447); feature: surface water layer (ENVO:00002042); material: "saline water (ENVO:00002010), including plankton (ENVO:xxxxxxxx)" | depth 5 m
TCTGCGATAACCTTTCCAGACTTAATTGCTCCTGATTTTACACTTTCAATCGACTGATCAATTTTCGACTTGAAGTCGTTTGATCTTGTAGAGTCTTCATTAGACATCTAATCTCACCGATTATTCACACCAATTTGGAGATTTTTTAATGTAGTTGCTGGCATCTTCTGAATAAGAGTTTGAATTTTTGATTAGGAGGATACAAGTATTTTCTACTTCAGAAGTGGAATCTTTGCCGTCAATACTCAAACCTGTCCATTTTACCCACATTGCTTCCTCGTCACTAGAAAATCCTTGCTTCAAAGTTTGAATTACTTCGAAAGAATCGCTACCATCTTGTATGATTGAAGTTATGGTTAGACTGTCACCATCTATTTCCCATTCCGCGTTATTGCCTGTGCCGTCGTCAAATGTTCCATCCATATTGAAAGTGAAAATTTGGCCATCAGATTTCGTCCAAGATCCTTCGATTGGGTGGGTAGATGCAGGGATTTGTAAAACCATGTAAATTACTAGCAATGCTACAATTGCTCCACATATTGCATAGACCACCTTTTTGTTTTCCTTTACAGATAATTTTGCGTTATCGAAAAGTAAACCTGCTTTGAATAGCACTTTGTCTATGTTAAACGATGTCTCAATCGATTTTTCTGTTTCATTATTTTTGGAAGGAATGAATTCGAATCCAGGAGGTGGGGCCGGATCTGGTTTTTTCCCATCTAGTGAAAAGTCGGGAAAATATCTCTGAGTATGCTCAACAGCTTCTTCTTCGGAATAACCCTGTTCAATCAAATCATCGTGGTATGAAAGTGCTTCAGACATTTACTCACCTCAAGAATCGCTATTATTGTCGTTCAATTCCAAGATTTCATCCAACGAGTGGTCGTCATCTTCTGTCTCTTCTTTATCTTCAGTTGAGTTTTCCTCATCCCCTACATTCCAGTGCAAGAATCCACTGAAACCTAACATACCCCACAAGAGAAGAGGAGGGGCCAACTCAACATTTAGAGAAATACTGTAAATGAAAGGAGGTGCTAATTCTGCTTCAATATTGAAACCGCCGCCTTCCGCAAGCATTTGTACTAATATTATCCACAAGAAAACGCTTGTTCCCAAGAAAGCAGTCATCCTTGCTAAAGATTTACCACTACTGAATAGATATATGCTCAACAGCATTATTGCTGTTACCATGCCGTATGATGCAGCAGTAAATTCATTTGAACCGTAGGATGTTTGGTACATTGGAACCAATGCGCCGAACAATGTGTGAGGGATTGCGACAATCAGCAACCAAATATTTGGATTCAGTATGCTTCTGAGGTCAGTTTTCAAAATACGCTCAATCTTTTCACCCATATTCTAAGCCTCCTTTTCTACTTCTTTTTCGGATTCCTTCTTCTTGACTTTCCAGAGGAATGTGATGGTTGCGGCAGATGAAATAACAAGCAGTATAGCAATATCCTCTACGCTAATGGTTATCACGCCACTTTCTTTTGATTCAGAAGAGTCGCTAGTTTGATCCCCTGGTTGAATATTTGTTACTCCAGAGTCAAGAGGCCTTGTGTCTAATATGTCTATGACGCCATCACCATCATCATCACCGTCTCTATTGTTGCCAACACCGTCTCCATCAGTATCTTCCCATTCCGATGAATCTTCTGGAAAATCATCTTCGGGATTTTTGTAACCATCGCCATCAATGTCTAAGTCAATAGTGTCCGGAAGTCCATCATTATCAAGATCTGAGGTATATGTTGGATTGTAAGGAAAAGCATCTTCAACATCAGGTATGCCATCGTTATCGTCATCTATGTCTGCGTTGTTTCCTATACCGTCTAGATCATTGTCTGACCACTCTGATGCATTAAATTGGAATGCATCAAGAAGATCGATAACTCCATCGTTATCATCATCGATATCTGAGTTATCACCTTTGGAGTCTCCATCGAAGTTATACTGTTCTTGTGGGTCGAATGGGAAGGCATCTAATGTGTCATTTACACCATCATTGTCATCATCCGGGTCATTTTCATCGGCAATCCCATCTCCGTCATTATCAGAAATTATCTCGACATAATCGGTTTCAGAATCCTCGCTATCAGGAGTTCCATCATTGTCATCATCTGGATCGGCATTATCTCCAATACCGTCACCATCGTGATCAGCATGTTCAGTGGAATCTAATGGAAAGGCATCTTCAGAGTCGATATATCCATCTCCGTCATCATCAACATCAGCGTTGTTCCCTAGTCCGTCATTGTCAGTATCTAGGTATTCAGAAGGGTCTAATGGAAAAGCATCATCTTCGTCAGGAACTCCATCGTTATCATCATCAGGATCAGCATTATCTCCAACAGCATCGTTGTCGCTGTTGTATTGCTCTGTGCTGTCCTTTGGAAAAGCGTCTTCCGAATCCGTAACGTTATCTCCATCATCATCGTTGTCAGCGTTGTCTCCTATTCCATCGCCGTCTGTGTCTTCATGTTCGTTTTCATTGTAGGGAAAAGCGTCTTCCTGGTCGTCATAACCATCGTTATCGTCATCATTATCAAAATCATCATCTTCTCCATCATTATCATAATCAGAACCTGATGATCCTCCACCTGAGTTGCCATTTCCATTGCTTCCTCCGCCTTGATTGTCGTCACTATCATCACACTCGTGCTCATCATCATCATCATCGTATTCTGATTCGCATCTAGGATCGTTGGCGCAACCTTGAGGGTTGTCGTCATACTGTTCACAATAATCCTCATCATCCTCTTCGTCATCATCTTCATCAATATCTTCACACTCATGTTCACCGTCGTCGTACTCGGTCTCACATAGCGGATCATTAGAGCAACCTTGAGGATCGTCATCATATTGCTCACAGTAGTCATCACCATCTCTGCCAGAAGTATCATAGCTCTGATCATCAACGTTCAACGAATCCATATCAACAGTAGTTATTGGCGATAAAGTTAGTACGATAATTAGGAGCCAAATAGCGACTAGTTTGTTCTGCACAACCGGCGGTAAAGGCTACACATTTTAAGGGTGCCCTAAATCTTTTAGGTTTCCCTAAAGAATAGTGTTTTACAAACACCATCGTTGATACATAAAAGTCGTGACATTTGCGTAGAACCTAGAAAATAAAATTTAAATTAAGTCATTTCTAGGGGTATGCATGGAACTTGCTGAAAAGATGAATCTCATGCTTACTGCCACCTGTGACGATACAGACGCGTTTTACCAAGACTACCTTCGGGTGAAGCCCGAGTTCGCCGACTGGTGCGATATCTCCCGCTGTGCATTCGGAAAAATCGACGACAATAACTTGATTGAGTTGTTCTTCGATGTAGATAGGGCCAAGCTTGGCGCGTGGCTGGCCAAACCTGAGACTGTGGCCATGTTTAAAGCACACAACTTTGTGCCAACCCGGTACACATTCAATCCACTGCAGTTACCTTCAAGCTGATTAATTGGTAGTCATTTAATCGACTCAATCACAGTTGCTTAGGTAGTCTCTCCCGGATTCGAACCGAGGTCGGCGGGACCAGAACCCACCATGATGGACCACTACACTAAGAGACTAGCAGAGTGGGGCAAAAGCCTCTCATTCTTCAATTAAGCGGTTTGAGTTAATCATGCACGAAGTGCTGAGATTACCTTGTCAAACTTCTCTTTGGATGGTCTTAGAATATCCTCTCCCATTTCTACAATGGGGGTTTCATGCAATTCTAGATCGTCGTCTAGTGCTGGTTTCTCTCCATCGAAGTAAAGTAGTCCCATGACGTGTTTTCTCTCTGCATCCGCTCTGTGCAAAGCGGTTAGTGCTGCTACAGCATCGGATATGTCATGGTCTTCTGATATGGTCTCCAGCCTCATTGTTGAACCATCATGAAGAGTGATATCTCTGAATGATCCTGCAGGAACTTCAACCTGCTCAAGAGGGGAAAAGTGAGGGATGTATCCAACTGAGTGTAACTCGGCTTGGTTGTCCTTTACGTATCCATATGAACGTAGTGATTCATCGTTATTGTTGAAGGTTACACAAGGACTGATTACATCGATTAAAGCAAATCCTTTGTGTGACATTGCTGCCTTGATTATCGCAGTGAGTTGCTTCTTTGAACCGCTGAAAGAGCGGGCTACAAATGAGCATCCAAGATTGATAGCCATTGCGCACAAATCGATAGGCTGTGTTTCATTTACAGCTCCCTTCTTTTTCTTGGAACCTACATCTGCGGTAGCAGAATATTGACCCTTTGTCAGCCCGTATACTCCGTTGTTTTCTACAATGTAAACCATATCCACGTTTCTTCTGATTGCGTGGATAAGCTGACCGATACCAATTGAGGCGGAATCTCCGTCTCCTGATACTCCAAGGTAGGTTAGGTCTGTGTTGACTACGTTTGCACCAGTGGTCACTGAGGGCATTCTGCCGTGTACAGTGTTGAAACCATGAGATTGCCCTAGGTAATATGCAGGTGTTTTCGAGGAGCAACCTATGCCGCTCATCTTTGCAATCTTGTGTGGCTCTATTCCATTATCCCATGCAGCGTTAACAATCACGCTAGAAATTTGGTCATGCCCACATCCTGGGCAAAGTGAAGATTTACCTCCTGTGTAGGAATCTTTGGGTTCATTTATGACATTCAATTTTACTGCTCTAACTGGCTTTTCTTTCATTCGCCTGCCTCCTTCAATACTTCTGCAATTCTTTCAGCATACAATCTGGCTCTTGGGGGCATTCCATCACTGTATGCTACGCTATGCATCTTGTTTAGTAAGTGATTAGGATATTCTTTTCGCATTATTCCATAAAGCTGGGCGTCACGGTTAATCTCGAGTACTACTACGTTATTGTAACTCTCGACAAAAGCTTGAACTTCGCTATGAAGAGGTAACGCTCTAACACGAAGAGTGCTAACTTTCTTTCCAGTCATCTCCTCAAGAATGTCGTCGATTTCCTCGATTGTATTTTCCATTGAGCCGTAGAAGATAATTCCAATGTCTTGGTCTCCTTCTTCTCGTACGATTGGTGCTGGAAGCTTGTCCCTTGCTCCATCTATCTTGCGCTTCAGTCTCTGCATTAGTTCATAGTAAACTTCTGGCTTTTCAGAGTAGACACCATCTTCATCGTGACCAGTACCTCTGTATAGAATCGGATCTAGTCCTGAGCCTGGAAGGGTTCTGTATGGTATTCCGTCACCGTCAACGTCTCTGTAACGGCCATAATTTTCGATTGAATCCATTTGTTCCTTGGTTAGAACTATCTTACCTCTGTCCATAGGCTCAGAGGGATATTCGAAACCTTGGCTTGCCCACTTATTCATACCTAAATCTAGGTCTGAGAAACCGAAAACAGGAGTTTGATATCTCTCTGCAGCATCGAAAACTCTCCAGCCAAATTCGAAGCATTCCTCGACAGTTCCTGGTATAAACACAATATGCTGTGTATCACCATGACTGCTTTCGTAAAGCATTGTTAGATCTCCTTGCTGGGTTCTTGTTGGCAACCCAGTCGATGGTCCAACTCGGTTTACATCCCAGAATACTGAAGGGACCTCAGCGAAGTAAGACAGGCCGATGAATTCCTGCATTAACGATATGCCCGGACCTGAGGTTGCAGTCATTCCGCGTGCTCCAGCCCATCCCGCACCGAGTACCATTCCAGCAGCGGCTAATTCATCCTCTGCTTGTAGAACAGCATAGGTAGCTTTACCTTCATGCGTTCTCAATTCTGGCAGCCATGCTATTATTCCTTCAGCAAGGCTTGATGATGGCGTAATTGGGTACCAAGACAACATCTGTACTCCACCAAAGATAGAACCAAGCGCAACCGCTTCGTTACCCTCAATGAAGAAACCACCTTCAAGCACCTCTCTTGATGCTACAACATAAGGGTCACTCTTGGTTAGTTCTTCAGCACAGTATGCTCTACCCAATCTCGATGCTTCGGCATTCAATTCAATCGCTTTTGCCTTTCCACCGAATTGTTTGGAGATCGCTTCTTCGAGAACATCTTGGTCCATGCCCAGTAATTCCGCCAGAACCCCAACATACACTACATTGGCAATCATTCTAGCCAGTTTTGGGTTCAAACCTCTTGCAATTTTAGTCATAGGTACTGGATAAGAAATGACGTCGTCTCTGTTCATCTCCATTTTTGAGTCTGTATTCCAGATTACAACTGTTCCCGGCTCTAGCGATGCTAAGTCATCTTCCCATGTTGCTGGGTTTACGAGTACCTGAATGTGAGTTCTGTCTCCAGGTGCTTGGTACCCTTGTTCTGAGAGACGTACAATGTACCATGTTGGTAGACCAGAGATGTTAGATGGGAACAGATTCTTCCCGCTAACAGGTATCCCCATATCGAATAATGTCTGTAAAAGAATTAGGTTGGCAGACTGTGAACCAGTGCCATTTGCTGTTGCTATGTTGATGGTAAAATCGTTTACAATTTTGTCCATTTCGGGTTGTCCCCTTTGCCCACTACCCCGTAGGGGTATTGGCCACTGCCATACCTGCGAATGCCCACGCTCTTTAGATGTGTTGATGTCGCGTTGGATAAATTCACAAGGCAAGGCCTCAAAACTGTGATTATTCTAGGGTAACCATGGCAGCCGAAAACCTGGCCGATGCTTGGAAAGAAGCAGAGAAACTTCTGAACAAAGGAAAAACTGCTGGTGCGCTTGACGTACTACGAAAGTTCGACCCAGACGGTAAGGAAGCAGTCACCCTCAAACTCGCAGGCCAAGCGGTCTACATGCAAGCTACAAAGAGCGGTTCAAAGGCAGAATACAGGAAAGCCGCAAAATTACTGCGGGATGCATTGAAAGCTAACCCCAGAGACAAAGAAGCCAATGCACTAAATAACCAAATTTTGAATGAAATGCAGGATAAAGGAATCGCTTCAACAACCATTCCAAGGCTCTTCAATGAGGGAACACCCACGCCTGCGGGATTATTTGCAATAGTTGCAGGTTTGCTTCTGATTCTTGCTGCATTACAATTTGCACAATCTAGTCCAGAGTTTGAGGACGGCGAGGCGGAGATGAGAATTACATGGACTGATCAAAACGGGATTCAGCATGATGAAATCGTCACAATAGCTCTGCACAGAGCGGAAGCTCCGCTACATGTTGAGAATTTCATACTATTAGCAGAGAGCGGCAAGTACGACAATGTAATCTTCCACAGAGTGATTGAAGGATTTATGATTCAAGGAGGGGACTTCGAATACAACAGTGGTTCTGGAGGTCATGCAGCACAATGGTATGGATATTGCAATGGTAAACAAACCAATACTGATGGTGTTGCGTATACTGCAAAAACCTGTCAAATGAATCAGTGGTCTCTTCCCGGTGAACACGAGAACGGGCTCAAACACAAACCGGGGGCACTGGCTGCTGCACACGCAGGTCTGAACACAGACGGCTCACAATTCTACATTGTTCCAACTGGCTCAAATCCTACGTGGCTCGATTGGAGTGAAGGTAAAGATTGCTCCCAACAATCTTGTCATACTGTTTACGGGACAGTTACAGACGGTCAAGAACATATTGACTCGATATCACAAGTTGATACCGATAACGATAGACCAGTCGATAATGTAACTATTCGTTCTATAACGATTACAGATGATGGAATTAAAGGCGATTCTCCTTGGTACCAATTCTGACGAATAATACAGGCATAAGACATGTTGATATGATGGGGACTAACCCCTTCAACCATGAGCGAATCAGACCCTTTTAACTCGAAAAAAGAATTCGCACTTGGTGGTCATTATTATTCCCTTGATTCAATAGATGAATCTGGCATTGATACTTCCTCCCTTCCATACTCGGTTAGAGTGCTTCTAGAAGGCGCATTGAGAAATTGTGACGGCTTTCTAATTACTGAAAACGATGTAAAAAATATCGCAACCTGGACTGCAAATGGTGAGAGAGGAGAAATCCCATTTCGCCCATCTCGAGTCATTTTACAAGATTTTACAGGAGTTCCAGCGGTAGTTGATCTTGCTGCACTTCGTGATGCAATGGTAGAAATGGGTGGAGATCCAGAAAAGGTAAACCCACAAGTGCCAGTAGACTTAGTAATTGACCATTCGGTGCAAGTTGATGTTTCTGGTTCGAATGCCAAAGCACTAGATCTCAATCTAGACATCGAATATCATCGAAATATGGAAAGATATACATTCCTAAAATGGGGTCAACAATCTCTTGAAAATTTCAGGGCAGTGCCACCTTCAAGAGGGATTGTGCATCAGGTTAATTTGGAATGGATCGCTACAGTTGCGAGAGAAGAAAATGGAATTTGGTTACCAGACTCTTTGGTAGGTACAGATTCGCACACCACGATGATTAACGGACTTGGAGTCTTAGGTTGGGGAGTAGGCGGTATTGAGGCTGAGGCTGTTATGCTAGGCCAACCGATCTACATGTTGTCACCTGACGTAGTAGGATTTAGGCTAACTGGTTCTCTAAACCCCGGGGTAACAGCGACAGATATGACGTTAAGAATCGTAGAGATGCTTAGAGAACATGGGGTTGTTGGTAAATTCGTCGAGTTCTTTGGACCTGGAATGTCAGCACTCTCGTTACCAGATCGTGCTACAATAGCAAATATGGCTCCAGAGTATGGAGCAACTTGTGGCTTCTTCCCTGTCGATGAAAACACTCTATCCTACATGCGATTGTCTGGAAGAGAGGATGACCACATCGCTGGAGTTGAGGCATATTGCAAGGCGCAGGGCCTATGGTATGATGCGTCTGCTCCAGAGAAGAACTATACTGCAATGCTTGAGCTTGACTTGTCCACAGTTGATCCAGCACTGGCGGGCCCTAAACGTCCTCAAGACAGAGTAAATCTTTCAGAGATGGCTACACATTTCAAAGATTCACTTACACATGAATTGGGCCATCACGGGCACGGTCTATCTTTAGATGATCTGTCCAAGTCTTCGCTTGTTGGAGATGATTATGATTTGAATCATGGTGATGTTGTCATCGCAGCCATAACCTCATGTACAAACACTTCAAATCCCGGAGTTATGCTTGCAGCCGGTCTGCTTGCTAGGAACGCTAGAAACCTGGGCTTGAACGTCAAACCGTGGGTAAAAACCTCACTAGCACCAGGCTCTAGAGTAGTTACAGAGTACTACGAGGCTAATGGGCTCAACGAGGATTTAGCTGCATTGGGATTCAACAATGTTGGCTACGGCTGCACAACTTGCATTGGAAATTCTGGACCACTGCCTGATGACATTGAGGCAGCAATCGATGAATCAAATTTGATTGTTGGATCTGTAATTTCAGGAAACAGGAATTTTGAGGGCAGAGTTCATCAGAAGGTCAAGGCATCCTATCTTGCAAGCCCGCCGTTAGTCGTTGCATATGCAATCGCAGGTAGTTTGGACATTGATTTAACAACTGAACCTATTGGAATTAGTAGTGACGGAAATCCTGTCATGCTTAGTGATGTATGGCCAAGTGATGAACAGTTGAATGATGCTTTAGGGAAAATCACTCCTGAGATGTTCAGAGAGCGTTACTCTACTGTAATGCAGGAACCTAGGTGGGATTCTATTCCTAGTGAACCTTCTCCGTTATATCCATGGCAGGATGATTCAACCTACATTCGTTTGCCAAGTTTCTTCCAAGGGCTATCGAAAGAAGCCAAACCGATTGAGTCGATTGAGCAGGCTAAAGTACTGCTAAAATTGGGAGATTCAATTACAACCGATCACATATCTCCAGCAGGAGCTTTCCCTGCCGATGGTCCAGCGGGTATCTGGCTTACAGAAAGAGGTGTAGAGCAAGAAGATTTCAATTCATTTGGCAGTCGACGAGGCAATCATGAGATTATGATGAGGGGAACTTTTGCTAACGTTAGAGTGAGAAATCAGATGGCTCCTGGCACAGAGGGCGGCTACGCATTGAATCACACGACTGGAGAAGTAACCTCTGTCTTTGAGGCTGCCATGGATAGCAGCAACCCTATGGTTGTACTAGCAGGCTCACAGTATGGTACAGGATCTAGCAGGGACTGGGCAGCAAAAGGAACTTACCTCCTTGGTGTCAAAGCAGTCATAGCAACATCGTTTGAAAGAATACATCGCTCTAACCTAGTTGGAATGGGTGTACTGCCTCTAACATTCAAGGAAGGAGAAGATGCAGAATCTCTGGGCCTTGATGGTAGCGAATCATTTGACATTCCTGTTACTGATGATGTGGAAGCCTTGCAAGAATTGACTGTTACTGCCAATAAATCAGATGGGACATCTATTGAATTTACAGTTGATGTTAGGCTAGACACACCTGTCGAAGTTGACTACTATCGCAACGGTGGAATTTTACACACCGTTTTGAGAAATTTAGCAAACTAAACCGGTGGATTGATTTCCTCGAGCACTTAGGGTGATGATATGCAGGAGTTCCGTGGCTATGTTCGCTACCGGTTCCGTAGTGATGATGATGATGTCGATGTTCTCCTAGAGGGTGACGCTGACTGGGTCAGAGAAATTATTGCAGAGCTTGGCTTGAGCAAAGTAGGCTGGATGATGCCATTAGCTGTGGATAGCACAGATATGTCAAATTCGGGTCTAGCCATTTCTCCAAATGAGCCATCAGGTAAGCCAAGAGATATGGGTCCAGAACCCGATCCCGGCCGTATTCCAGTCATTAGAAGGCCAATTGGTGAACTAGACCTTGCGGCTAAATTGGTCGAGATTGGATTAGAAAGGCCAGTCAGGCCTGAGGCCGATACACTCAGGGAGCAATTGCAAGAAATCGAAGAACCTCATCCAGCACAGGGTGCGATGATTCAAGATCCAATGGCCGAGGCATGGTTGAGAGAATTGTTACGTATTGTAGTCAGAACACATGGAGTTACAGCAATTACAACCGAAACTATTGCATTAGCAGCAAGTGATTATCTGGGCGATAGGGAAGGACTTGAACTAGAGATGTTCCTTGAATCTTTATTCCGCTCTGGAAAATTAGTCAAAGTTCACGGTGGGGATGCCATTGGTTGGGGTCCATCTCCAGCCTGGTTAGCATCAGGATTGTAATCTAAATTGAGGATAAATTGACAAATGAAAAAAACGGCTTACTGCGAGCCATTTTTCATTTTTCCTAAAACACACCTTCCCAAAGGAATTAAAGTGGTAATTAATCTCGGAGATATGAGTGATGACGATGCTTTTGAAGAGTATTAACAAAGACGGACGAGCGAGGGCAATTTCGTTAGTTCTGATTATGTTGCTTTCAACCACAGCTGCAAACTTAGTATCTGCCTCCACATCGAGGACATATACTACCGACACAGATCCTGTCGATGTAGCACTAGGTGATTTTGATTGCGACGGTGATTTAGATATTGTAACTGCGAATGATAGAAGTACCAAGATTTCTGTCCTGTGGAATGAAAACGGACATTTCCAGAAGAGAACAGACGTATGGACTTCGGCTAATCCAAATCAAGACGCTGATTTCGAAGACCACTCCAATACTCAACAAGTAGAGGTAGGAGAGTTCACTGGAGACGATGCAATTGACATTGTTATCTATGCAAGAAACAGACCTCTGCGTCAAGACGCAACAGGCGCTATTGTGGTCGACAAGCCAGGTAACGTCACTGTTATCGAGAATGATGGTTGCAACGTCGACACCTTCACAATCGGTGAGCAGTATGATGTGGTTTGGATGTGGGACTTAGCAGTTGCAGATCTCGACCAGGACGGCAATGACGACATCGTCACTCTGGAGTTACTTGCCGACTTGAAGCAACAGAGAGTTGTTACATACAGAGGTCCAATCACCTCCTCTACACAAGCCCAAATTACGAGTTTAGGTGATTCTACTCAAAATTCGTATCGTGAATTAGAATTAGGGGATTGGGGAGAACCTAGTCAAACAGGTCTATCTGGTTCATGCGACGACATCGATTTGTGGTTAGTTCGCTCAGAGGGTGTTGACTACATCACTGGAGCAGCAACAAATCCTGGTAAGTCAGACAACGTTACAGTTCTAGAATTCGATTGTCAAACAAATTCCTTCCCAGCAACCTTCACATGGAGTACTGCTGGAGGACAGGTAGGTACTGGTAGTTCACTTCACGTTCACGCTTTGGGTCCAGAATTTGGTGGATTTGATATTGGTGATTTAGATGAAGATGGAATTATCGACGTTGTTGCCATCAATGATGCAAATACAGAGAATGTAACTTATGCAACAATAACCCAATCCACGCACACATACAGTCAGTCCAAGACAGTATACTTCGGTCCATACATCGCTTGGGAAGTAACTGTCGGAGAATTGAATGGAGACGGCGAACCAGATTTCGTTCACGCTGCTAAATTCAAGCAATCCAATGCTACTTCTTCGACTGGAGACACGACTTCCAGCTATTATCTGAACCTGCCAACAAGTGTTCAGGTCACTCTTTCTAACGGTAACGGCGGACACATGAACCCACTGGAGTACTTTGGTGCAATGAGACCTACAACTGTAGCAATAGGCCAAGTTATCGGTGGACCTAACAGTGCACCTGATTTGATTGTAGGTCACGGAGCTTACGACCAATTCACCTATGATGACAACTTTGGATGGGATGGTTCCTATGACAGAATTGTTGTTATTGAAATGGATAACAAAGATCTAGCTGTATCCAGCATTGATATCACACCAACTGATGTTTATGTCGGTGCACTTGGTGAGGGTACAAGAGAAGTGGAAGTATCTGTAACAAACACGGGTATGGACATCCTAAACGGACAAGCAACCCTTGATGTTGAAATCAAGGAAGTTGATGAAGCTGCTTCTACAAATGTCACAGTTTACGCAATGGACTGGGATAACCCTGAGGACAAAACAGGTTGTAATGGTGGATGTGGATGGACAACTGAAGCATACTACGGAGTAAGTCACTGGCACGAGGAAGTTGCTGCAAACAGTACAGAAGGTCACACCTCTGGAAACAATGCTGCAGCTCAGTCTGCTAATGCAAACAATCCAACAGACTTCATGTGGTCAGGTGTAATGAAGACCAATTCTAGTGGTGACAAGTGGTCTGGGTACGAGCCTAACTGGGATGAGGGCCTAGTCCTCAACGACGTTGACCTCACAGGAGCAGACCGTGCCTGGATGTCTATTGAAATATTCAGGCACTTGGGTCTTTCAGACCTGTACACCCAGGACACTAACGGATATGTTCTAGCAGAAGTTTGGGATGACGCTGCAATGATTGAAGTATTCTCTGAAGATGTGGGATGGGTAACAGTCGCTTGCCCAACAACTGCATTCTTCTCAGCCCAGTGTGCTTCCGGAACAAGCTACTGGGGCGGATACGACAACGGTAGACAAGAAAGCGAAGCAAACACAGGACTT